>Ga0315331_10000483_pt1 | contig 27602 bp, 32 predicted proteins | sample M160m34915metaG_FD_203456 | JGI IMG/M metagenome (GOLD analysis project Ga0315331, IMG submission 203456) | Ammonia-oxidizing marine archaeal communities from Monterey Bay, California, United States - M1 60m 34915 | ecosystem: Environmental > Aquatic > Marine > Intertidal zone | place: USA...
TCTTGTTGCTGCTTTAATAGCAGAACCACCTGTAGTAATAACATCTTCTAAAACAACCACCTTAGACCCTTCTGGAAGAACTGGACCTTCAATCCATGCACCTGTACCATGACCTTTAGGTTCTTTACGAACAATTAAACCAGCAAGTTCCCATTCCAATAAAGATGCTCCCATAGCAACACCACATACTAAAGGGTCAGCACCTAATGTAAGACCTCCTACTGCCACTGTATCGGGTTCTAAACAATCTATTATCATATCCGATACCATTGCAAGACCTTTACCACTTAAAGTAACAGGTTTACAATTTATATAATGTTCGCTTGTACGTCCTGAAGAAAGAAGAAACTCTCCTTTACGATAAGCATCTTTACGCAATAGTTCTAAAAATTCATCTTGCATGAATCAATCCTCATGAGTATGTTTATCAAGTTTACCAGACATAACATAGGCATCCTTATTTCCACCATGACCGTGGGCAATACCTAATTCATGCATCTTTGCATGTTCATCTATAGGATCACGTAAGTCTACTTTACCTGGTCCTATAGTAAGGTATAATCCATACCCCATAATAAAGAATAATAGTCCAACTATAATGAATACTAAAATCATTTAAATTTACACTCCACCATAATTTCGGTAAGACATGCTAACATATTTATCTCTTGGTCTGCTACGAACGCACTCTGGTACTGATACTTAGCAATAACAAGAACAGCAGCAGGAATGGAGCTATGTACAAGGGAAGTTGAAAGAGTGTCGTAAATACGACGCAAAAGTACGCCAGAATCATTGTCCAAGTTATTGACACACCATTTACGTACTTCCGTAAAGTTTTTTTCCTTAAGATTTTTAATGAGATCATTTACTTTTACGTCAGAGAAATGTGCAAGTATTCCAGTATCTATTTTACCACTAACAGAATATCTTTGACACTCATTTAAAACTCTTCTCCAATCAGGAAAGTGTTTATTAATTAATTCTGCTAAGACTTTCTTATCTGCTTCAATACGTTCTTGCTTTAAAATATCTACTAATCTTCCGAAGAACTTTGCTGCAATTTCTTGTTTAAACTTTTTCTGAATACCAAACTCCACCACAGCACATCTCGAATGCAGGGGTTCAATGATTTTATTTTTGTAGTTGCAAGTGAAAATGAATCTACAGTTTCCTGAGAACTCCTCAATAGACGCTCGCAAGAGGAGCTGTACGTCGGGAGTGGTATTGTCTGCCTCATCGATGATGATAACCTTGTGCTTCGACTCACTCGTGAGAGATACCGTAGACGCAAAGTTCTTGGCATTATTCCTAACAGTGTCAAGAAACCTGCCTTCATCCGAGCCATTAATGACATAAGAATCTACCCCCAATTGCTTACACAATGCCTTTGCTACTGTGGTCTTCCCACACCCTGCAGGACCAGCAAGAAGCATATTCGGTATTTCACCCTTATTTAGAAATTCTAAGAAGGTTTTCTTAGTTTCTTCGGGTAAGATACAATCTTCAATTTTTTGTGGTCGATACTTCTCAACCCAAAGAAATTCATCTCTCATCGTTTAGTAGTGTTACTACGTGTTCTGTTTATTATACTGATAAATTTATCTCCTGCAAAGGTTCCTCCCAAACATACATCAATCTCATCACCGTCTTGCCAATTTACATCACCATTCATTTTGGTGTGTAACATTGCTTCTTGAATTTTATCAATCACATCTTGAGTTAATTTCAACTTGCCCTCCAAGCAACATAACAAATAAATGCCAACCCCAATAAGATTGAAAAAGGAACAGGAAAGAATGGTACTACTGTAAATGCATGAAGCACTTGTATAATAACAATTCCGAAGAAGATCCACATAATCCACATTCCAACCTTATTATGGAAACTTCCCTTCTTGTACCACTCAGGACCAGAAGGGATGTAATCATCATCTTCTGGATTCTTATGCCAAGGAGTAGGGTGTTTTAAATCAAACCAACGTTTCATTATTCAAAAGTAGAATCAGGTTCTAATGCTATGTAATATGTTAGATCGTGACTTGTACTTGTAAATCGAGAAAGTAACTTCTGAGAAACAACTACATTATAAGTTCCAGGAAGTATCTTAATATTCTCTACCTTAAAGTTAAATGAGAATGTTGCATCTGTCTCTCCTACAGTAATAGAGAAACTATTAGAAGTATCATTCTTCTTATCTCTTACTACAACCTTTACCACTCCTGCTTCACCCACAACTGCCAAATCAGGAAGTTGATAGATTGCTGCTGCCTTAAGTAACTTATCAAGTTGTTCAGTCTTTAATTCAAAAGAAACATCTTCAGTTGGTAAAGTAACTTCTTTGTCAGGTGGAGTAACAATAACACTTGCATCAGCAAAGAAGTATTGAGAACGCATTCTCCCCTCTTTGATTACTACATGATTATCATTAGCAAAATCCAATTCAGGGTCTTGATGCAAAGATAATCCATTAAGAAACTGACTCAAATCATAGATACCAAAATCCTTTGGAACCTCTTCATCAATAGTTACTTCAGCAAGTATATTCTTCATAACACTAATTGTACGAAGACTACTTCCTTGCTTAAAAAGAATTGACTGATTAATAGTCGAAAAGTTTTTTAAAAATGAAAGAGTTTTTTCAGAAAGTTTCATAACCACGGGTCGGAGTTTCATTGAGTTGCCCACTAAAATGATATAGTAGGAGTGTATAGTGTAATGCTTTTAATATATCTCTTTTTGCTTGTCCCTTCTTATCATAACGACTTAGATACTTAATTGCATTAGAACGACAGAAAGATTCTGCATCTCCTACCGACTCAATAAGATCAAGTGTCTGGACGTTGTTTTCTTTAGAAGTATAGTGTCCACCATAAGTGGTAGAGATATAATCCTGAAGAGCCTTGATAGCTTCATCTTCTTTATATTTTCTGGGATTATCCAATTCTATTCCAGGTGTTGGAGTAGTAATATGATGTGCAATTGAATCATCATTATCAGAAAGTGCAGTAAATGCTGATGGATAATCATCAGGAAGACTAATATTCAGAGTCTCAGATCCAGAATATGTATCAAAATTACTAGTATCAATACTAATATTTTCGTAAGGCATATCAAAAGAAGCTAAATTAACAGATTCAGTTGATAATCCTACAACATAGTCTGCTCTTGCTCTATCTACTGGGTTAGTAAAAGGATTCTCTCTGTCAGGGTCATTACGTTTGTAATCAAACCATGCATCAGAATGTTCTGTATCTGGTGCTGTTACAGTATATACTGCAGTATTACCAGTTCCAGTAGTAATGATAGGATCATATTCATCACTTTCTAATGATGTTACAAACGTAGACTCTGGTTTAGGATCATACTCATCACTTTCCAAAGCAGTTATTCTATTGTCATCATTCATTTCATCATCCCCATAAATTTCGTCATAAAGTAGACTCCATGAGTTAATCATACATCTTATCCTCTAACTTGTCAAGATCTACATCAGCATCTACCTTATCATATAGTTGAAGAAATGCTTCTTTAGTTTCATCATCAAATCTGTTTACACAGACCTGAATTGATTTCATCTTATCCCCAAATATGGAATAAGCACGTAGAATGTGAACAAGACGACGAGTGCTAATAATCTCATCAATACCTCCATCATAGAATGTTTTACGAATAATGTCACCCCAGTCTACAAGTCTTGCAATAAAGTTTGTATCAGTAACACCAAGAGTTGAAGCAACACCACCAAGAATTCTCTTCTCTACAGAAGGTGCTGGATAATCCTGTTCAAAAGTTACAGGGAATCTTTCAAGGAATGCTTCATTAAGTACATTAGTACCAATGAACCTACCATCGTCAGAACCTTTACCCTTTGTGTTTGCAGTTGCAATTACATTGAATCCTACCGCAGGTCTAACAAACCTACCGATTTTCTTGAGGAACAAGCCTTTCCCTTCAAGTATGGGTTGGAGGCATAGTATCTTGTTGCTAGCCAAGTCAACCTCATCGAGTAACAAGACTGCCCCTCGTTCGAGTGCTTCAATGACAGGTCCGTTATGCCAAACAGTTGCCCCATCAACAAGGCGAAACCCACCAATAAGATCGTCTTCATCTGTTTCAATAGTAATGTTTACACGAATAAGTTCTCTCTTAAGTTGAGCACATGCTTGCTCTACACCAAATGTCTTACCATTACCTGAGAGACCAGTAATGAATGTAGGATAAAACTGCTTAGATTTAATGATATTCTTGACATCATTAAATGAACCAAACTTAACAAAAGTTGAATCGGTTTCTGGTACAAGATTCTGTGTTTGAACTGGTTCAACAGCAGGAGCACTGAAAGATTTCTCAATGTTCTCTACAGCTTTAGTGGTAACTTCAAGGTTCCACTTCCCCCTTCCCACATTAAATGGTTTAAGTTTTTTGGTGACGGTTTGATAAGCAATGTCATTGGCAGCACAGAATCCACGAACATCTGCAGCAGTAAACTCTTTACCATATGTGCTTCTCAAACCTTCAATAATTTCTTCTTTAGTCATTTTAATCTCAAAGGTCATAATGTAGTTCGTTTCAATATACCTATATTACACGAAAAAGGGGTCTTGTGGACCCCCAGTGGACACTTATTTAATTGTCTTTTGCTTTTCAAAAAACTCTCCTAAAGAGGAGGATACATCAGGAGGCTCAGGCTCACGATACCCCTTCATCTTTTTCCACTTGTTATGTAATGCTCCCATCATCCAGCTAGATGCAAGACTCTTGGGACCATTCTCAAGTAAATCTAACTCATATTTGGATGAAGTATAACCCTTATACTCTTCTCTCCAATTGGAATCGTCATAGGTTTTGTTTGTCATTTTTCATAAGTAAAGGTCTTGTTTTTAATCTTAGTATCACCATCTGATGAGGATCTACCTGGTCTCATCTTTCCTACACCCACGGTCTTTGTTGACCCTACAGGTCTCTTATTCTTGGGTTTCTTTCCTAATCCACCTTTTCTTGTTGCCGATAGTGTACCAGTCTTCTTGGTTTGTGTCAACACTGCATCCTGACCATACTTCTTACCCAGTGCTTTAATATCTTTCTTAAATGCCCTCTTTCCCTTCTTACCAGAAGTGACAACGTGACTACGTTCTTTGACTTTGGTTTCTTTACCAGTCTTATCATCCTTCTCAGTCCATCTTCCAGTTACCTTAGTAGCACCAGGAAGTCCCTTACCTCTTATATCCCTATCTAATTGTTTTGCTCTTGCTTTATTCTCTTTAGATGATTTGTCATCACGACTTCCTGAGATAATTGCCATCCCACCCTTATCAGACTTAGATTTGATTCTACTTAGACTGCTCTCATCTAATTGAGAGCAAAATTCCTTAAAGGTCCTCATCTTATATTACACTTTTTTCTATTTATCCCATACAATACCTTTACGATCTTTCCAGTCCCTATACATCTGACCATAAACCATCCCTTCATTAGACTTAATAGGGTCTCCTTTAAGAAGTTCTTTTTGCCTAATGGAAAGACTAATATCCATTTTAAGATACTCTTCTTCCCAATTAGGAATTTCTTTAATCCATTCTTTAATCATAGTTACACCACCAATTCAATAAATTCACCAAGAACTTTTTTATTAAGTTTCTTAGTCTTTAGGGATTTAACAAATGCTCTTTTGATATCTGCCTTTGAATCAGACTTAGGTTCAAACTCTGCCTCTTCAGAAAGAGAGTCTGCACTCATACCAAAGTATGCATCATACCCACTATTTTTAATGGTAAAAGTTTTAAACTTTCTCCAATCACTTACTATTCTATCATACTCTTTATCATATTGACTATAATATCTGTTAATAAAGTACTTTCCATCTCTCTTTGGAAGAACACGAATACCAATAAAGTTTGTATTGGGGAACCTATCTCTCAAATTCCTAATAAGAGTATCAGTAAAATCCCAGTAACTATAACCAATATTATAAAGTTTACCTAATTTACGATCTCTTAGAGAACAAGAATGCCCATTAACACCTCTTACTCCCATACGTGGATCGTCTTCCCATGAACGATGCACCATATTATGATAAGGAATAGAATTTGCTTCACCATCAGTCAAGATAATGCACTGAACTTTTTCAACACCATTTTCTTTTTGGAATTGAGGAAGAATTTTATGAAGGCAAATTAATGTTTCATTTAATGGCGTACCAGAAAGACATAATCTTTCAGGATAATGATACCATCCACGACCACGGAAAGTAGCAACAGTTCTCCAGATATTTTTTAACTGGTCATCCAACTCCTTACCACTAACTCTACTGGTAAATAAATTCATTAAAGAAAAATTCTCTTCAATTTTAAATACATATTCCTTTTCTTCATAGTATTTCTTATATTTGTAATACTCTCCTCTCATCCACTCATTAGTAAATGCATAAACCTCAAAAGGAATCTGAACTTTCTTACAAAACCATATTAAATTATAAAGTTGCTTAATGGTATCTTCCATGACTTCTGCCATAGAACCAGACCAATCCAATATAAAGACCAATCCATGATTCTTACCATCAGGAAGAACCGTAACTCTCTTAAAGATATCTTCACTAAATCTATAACTATGAAGTCTCTTAGTATCAAGAACTCCTGTACGAGATGTAGCAGCACGAGCATATGCTGAAGCAGATTTCTTACATTCAAATTCCTTTACAAGATACGAAACTTCTTTCTTCGCATCATTCTTAAACTTCTCATAATCTGAATCTACATCATCAAATATATTACGAGGTCTCCAATCATGTTCAAGTTGCCTCTCTTTTCTTTCCTTTATCTGAACATTCCAACTGTTATTAATATGATTATGAACTTCTTCATTAGTAGCAATAATATTCTCAACATTTACATCAGTAACTTCTAAGTAAACATTCTCAATGGGTGTTCCCTTATTAATCAAATCCTGCAATTTAGATTCTAAAGAATCTGCAGTTCTTACTTGAGGTTCTAAAGAAGTGCCAGTATCGCCGCCCCTATGACCAGGATTAGGATTACTGTTCCCACTTTCCACAGGAGCATCGCTATCAGAGTCAGAAACGGAAGAATCAATATTATCAATGCTATCAACATCAGAATCCCCAGAACCTGAAGTATCAGTTGAAGGGTTTCCATTGACCATATCTTGTTCCATGCCCGACTCAGCATCTGCTTGAAGCTGTTCGGCTTTCTGTTGTGTCTCCTGTTGGCAGTAACGATATAACGCTTCTGCTGCTGCGATGGTTTCAGTAAAGGTCTCGGCATTTTGTATTAAAGTGATAATCTCCTTTTCAGCATCTGAAAAAGATAAATCAAGGAACGAACCAATCTTGAAATATAGATTAGACCGATCAGCAAGATTAAAATTAGAAATATCTTCACCATCTAATTCAAAAAAATCTTGCTCATGAAGTTCAGTATAACCTCTATGAAAAGATTTGGCAATACCCAAATACTTCCTCTTCATCAATTTCTCAATTCTTGCATCCTCACATACGTTTAAAAACTGATGAGGAATTCCTTCTGGAGGATCCTCATCAGGTGTAAACAGTGCATGTCCTACCTCATGACCCACCAACATATCATATACATTCTCACTTGCCTTTTCCCATAAAGGCAAGAGCAATTCTCTTGTATGCACATTAAACTGTGCAGTCTCAACATCTTTGTGCTCTACAATGATATCTTCAGTAGCAAGCAACTTTGCTAATTGAGACTTGATTTCTTGCTGTACTGCCATCGGTTTCCTTTTGTATGTACCCATAATACGACGAAACCCCTCGCTTGGAGGGGTTCAGTAGACACTTTATCAAGTGTCTGCGTCTTTCTCTGGCAGCACGAAGTGCTTGAGGTTTAAGTTTCCTCTTCTTTTCCTTCTTGCTGTGGTGTTTCCAATTTGGGACGTATGACATGAGGTTCGCTTTTATTACCTTGATTGAACTCATAACCAGGATGTGTCCTGACCGTATTTATTATATCATATGTAGGATACCATCCAATTGGATTCAATCCACTTATATCAGCACATAACTCATCAGGTTCGCCTGGTGTATCTTCTTTAATTGGAAGATCTCCTTGCTGAAATAGTTCTGCTAACTCTATAACACTTACTGGGATCCCTGTACCTATATCAACAATACCAGTAATAGTTGATGGAATCAAACGTACTATTGCTCTACAAACATCCTCTATATGTATCCAATCTCTCTTATGCCTTGTAAGATATGTTGCAGTCTTATCTTCTAACATTCTAAAAAGCATATCCTGTCTGCTTTCAAAGTTTTGCTGATAAACATTAAAGAATCTCATACCCACACTATTATGGGGAGCCATTATTTCATTTACTTTCTTTGTTGTAGCATATGGATTTAACCACCATTCCTTTGCTCCAGCAGAACTTGCATATAGAAGACGAATATTATTAACTTCACAATATTTAAATATCCCTCTTGCCTTCTCTACATTATTTTCCCAAAATCTATCAGGATCATCAAAACTATTTCTAATATCAGCAAAAGCAGCAAGATGTATTACGCAGTCATATCTTGTATCAGGTCTTGTAAAATCTCCAATATCTTGACCGTTTTTTATATCTAACGTATCAATTACAAATTCCTGATATACTACATCAGACCTTAAAAAATTTACAAGATACTTTCCTATAAATCCCTCAGATCCAGTAACTAAAAGTCTATAAGGATGTTCCTTTAAATCTCTTTTTGGTAAAGTCCTCTCCTGAATAGGAGGTACGTTTTCTTCTGTAGTGTCTTTAGTGTCTTTAGTTTTCTTTTTGTAGCGTGTCATGATGTTAATCTACTAAATCCTTTTACTTTTTCAAATTTTAGCACATCATCAAACTTATCGTCTATCCCAGTCTTGTGAGATATTATAAAGACATTAGCATCTTTAATAACAAAACGAATAATTTTTGTGAAGTACTCAATACCTACATCATCTAATGAACTGTCAAATACTTCATCCAGTATTAATAGATTGGTATTAACAGAATTTTTAAACCTCGCAACTTCTCTCCAAGTGAATAATAGTGCAAGGTCAATCCTCATTTTTTCTCCTTCACTAAAAGAAGAATATGAGAAATTATCATGAATAGGAGACTGAACAGTTTCATTAAACTCCTCATCCAAGGTAAAGTTAATATAAAAATCCATTATCTGCAGATATCGATTTATCTGCTGATTAATTAATGGAAGATATTTCTTAATTATCTTAGACTTAACTCCACCATCTTTCAACAAACCATAAGAAAAATTATAATAATTTATAATATCTTTTTGGGATGCTAAATTTTCATAAGTGTTTGCTAAGTTCTCTCTGAAAGATTCTAACTTCTCATGCTCAGTATTTCTATCTGCAAGTTGTTCGGTAAGTCTTTGTATTTCCGATTCCAAATCTCTGATTTGTCGTTGACACCCAGAGATGCGAGTATTGTTTTTAGAAATGCCATGCGTTAATTTAGTAATCTCCTTAGATAATTGAGTAAATTGATGCTCTCGTTCTTCTTCTTCTTTAATAGCCTCTTCCAGTTTTTGATAACCAGATTTGAGTTCCTTTGCTTTAGATTGAGCATCATCCAGTTTATTTATTCTAAATTCTTCTTGGATATCCTGACCACAGGTAGGGCAAACCGTGTTATCTGTAAAGAACTTATGCTCTTTAGTAATGGTTGCTACTTTATTAGATATTTTTCCCCTAAGCATTCCCAACTCAACTAACTTTCCTGTAGCTCCTGTTACAACTTCTTGAGTGATAGTAAGATCATCTATATCACCTTGTATCAATTCATTTTTTTCTAAATGAGTATTCACTTCAATACCAAGAGTCTTAATCTTAGTTTTATTATCTTCTATTCTTTCTTTACCTTGGTCTTCCAACTCCTTTATAAAATTCTTTTGCATATCAACTTTATCATTAAGAGATTCTTTCTTAAGTTCTAAAGTTCTAACTTCTTCTCTTATACCCCTAACCTTATCCTTAATTAAATTATTCATAGAAGAGAATATTTTAATATCCAACAAATCTTCAATAACTTCTCTCCTATTAGAAGCAGTTAATTGCATAAAGGGAACAAATGTACTACTACCCAAAATTACAATTTGAGTAAAAGATTTATAATTCATCTTAAGAACATTAAGTTCTAACCATCTTTGCTGGTCATTAGCATTGGAGAATTGATCCATACATAGACCATTCCTATGAATCTCAAATATATTGGGTTTAATTCCTCTTATAACTTTCCACTCTGTTTCTGCAATAGAAAATTCTACTTCTACTTTACAATCTTTTTCATTTGCTTGATTTATTAATTGTGACTTATTAATCTTACGGAAAGGTTTACCAAATAAACTAAAAGTAAGAGCATCTAATACTGTACTCTTTCCAGCACCATTAGTACCAACAATTAATGTTGTTGATTGGTTATCAAGTTTTATCTCAGTAAAATGATTACCAGTAGAAAGAAAGTTCTTCCACCGTATTGTTTCAAATAGTATCATAATCTGCTTTAGGTGGGGGAACTACAATATCATTTTTTGAAATGACAGCATAGTTATATCCATGAGATTCGCAAGTAGAAATCATAACTTGATCATCAACTTCAATAATATGCATATCGGGATAATCCTGGTCTTCAAGCATCATAGCAAAGCGAATAGCATCATCCTCCTGTTCAAAGATATAAAGGATTTTATTACCTTCGTCATCAACGACGGAATAAGCACCTTCACTTTCTTTACCAGTGACAGTGAGAATATACATTAGACAGTCTCACATGCCTCTTGGTAAATATCTTGAAGCATTTTTTGAATCCTTGATTTATCAAGGTCTACTTCAGACTCCTCAACATACCTATTAAGTATGGATAAGGTATCTTCAGATTCAAATGCTTCAAACTCTCCTGTCTCTTGTAGACCAAAATTTTCTACAATTTTAAGTTCAGCAACATTAACATTATACAGCTTATCGATAAATTTTTCAAATTTTATCTGATCACTCTTTTTCCTTACTACTACTTTTACTATTTTATTCTCCAATTCTCTTGCATCAAATAACTGATAATCATTATCATTATAATAGATTATTTTATGAAGTCTATATGGATTATTAACTGGAGTATGTTCTAACGTATCTGTATCAAATAAATGAAATCCTCTATTCTCATCATTTACATCATTCCAAAACATCTCATAAGGATTTCCAAGATAATAAATATTCTCCTGATTAGAACGACAGTGATAATGTCCAGAGTATGTCTTTTTAAATTTCTTAAATACACTCCAATCCATCCCATGTTCCATCATATGTCCTGGTGTTGCTCTGAATCCATTCAATTCAAGATGCCCCATAGCAACAGATGCTCTTGATTTTTTAATCAACCCAAGACTCTTTTTTTCATTTTCTTTGTTTATCCAAGGTACAAGAAGAATATTCAAATCACCTACTATTATAGATGATGTTTCTGCATATACTTTTACATTACTATATTCTCTTAACAAAAGATCTATTGCATTTATATCGTTAGTATTCTTATAATATGCTGTATGATTACCAACTATAGTATGGACTGTAATGCCCATATCCCTTAAACGATCAAAATAATTATCCTTGGCCCATGTCAATGCAGCAAAATCTATTCCCTTTCTACTATCGAAAGTATCTCCCATATCAATGATAGTAGTAATACCTTCTTTCTCAAGAGTAGGAAAGAAAACATCCTCATAAAACTTTAAAAAGTAATCATGAAACAGTTTTGAATTTTTACGAGCACCAAAGTGCTGGTCTGTAATGATAGCAATCTTCATATTATTTTTAAATTGATATCATCCGTATACCAGATTGCCAAGGTATATCTTGTACCATTTTTAACCTGCTTAACACAGTGCTTATACTTCTGCCCATCAAGGAAAACAGTAGTTCCGACTTTTGGATTAACACAAAATTTTTCGGAAGGGACACAAGTTTGACCTCCTTCATAATCATCATTCAAATAAGTAATTGAAGTTTGAGTGGTACTTTCTCTGGCAGTATCAAAATGCTCTTTCATGTAAGAATGTTCTGGCCATTGTACTATCTCAATCATTTCAATATGATTTTGAAAATACTTACAGAATAACTCGCTTAAATAATTTACGAATTCATCCTTATCAGGTTCATCATAATCTGCCAAATTTAAACGAACTGTATCTCTCCAAGGTAAACCTTTAGACCGATAATAAATCTTAAAGATATCTATCAGATAAGAACAGTTTTCTTTTGATACGTGTTCAGGAACAACTACAAACATTCAATTACGAAGTTTCGCATGTACGGCATCCTTAATTTGATTATAGTCTGAATAAGTAGATCCGTCAATCTGGTTACTATCATCAAAAACTTCACTATATCCAGACTTCTCAAGTATTTTATTTTTAATTTCTAACTGACGTTTTTCTCTTTGTATTCTGCGGAGAAACGCATAATGTATAATCTGCGTAAAGTAAGCAAAAGGATTCTTGGATTTCGCAGGATCAAAATTATGTATGTATTGAACGCAATTTTCGATTCCATCAGAAATCATGTCCTCCTTGAACATGTAGTTAACAAAATTTGGTTTGAATGATAAATGGTTTGCAATCTTCAAGAAACACTCACCTATGTACCTTGGTATAACAGGTTTAGTTTTATCTTGCAGTCGTGCAATTTCTACATTCTCACGATATGTAATTAATGCAGCAAGGAACTCCTTGTTATTTACATAGTGCTCCGACCTTTTACGTCTCGCCATAGGTCTCATCGCCATAAGTCTTTATCACTATTATGTAGATATTATAACACTTATAGTTCCAGTTGACAAGGTATCACATTACATGTAGAATAACTCTGTTAGGGTTGAAGGGAATGACTTAGCTTTTATTATTAATATCTTTCTTATAAATCTTTTCTAATATTTCTTTAGCATCATTTACATTAGCTATATAACCCATTCTTCTATTAATTTTTGTAGAATTATTTCTATCTGAAGAAGTATCATGTACATATTGTTGATGCATTACCATCATTTCTACGTCAGAAGATTCGGATAAAGTAATAACATTATCCATATTGATTATAAACATATCTTCTTTAGTAGTTTTTAACCACGGTTCTATTTTATATCCAACAAGACCTGTTCTTCCTTTAACTTCAGCAATTGTTATAGGGTGATGAATAATCAACATAGTTCTATCTTCTTCTTCCGAAGCAGCAATCCGTGCGAAAATTTCTTCACCAGATTTAAGTTTTATTGTTGCATAAAAATCGTCTTCCATATTAACTCTTTAATTGTATTGTTATAATTTCATAGTTAAAATTTTCTTCATTGTAGATTTTGATTCTTTCTATAAAATGATTTAATGTATAGTTTCTTTTTGTATTTGTGATACAATCATCTGCTATATCATATAAAGTTGCCTTTACTTTATCTTTTCCTTTTCTTAAGACCCTGCCGATGGATTGGAGATTCCTAATCCTTGATTTGGAGGGACTGGCGAAAATGATGTTGTGCAACCGTTTAATGTTAATACCAGTACTAAAAGTCCCATAACTCGCAATGATGATTGCATTAGATTCTTCCTCAGTAATTTCTCTAACAAGTTCTCTCTCACTAGTGTCTACACCACCATGAATAAAGAATACTTTACGATCATTTCCTCTACTATTATTTATCAAATCATAAAGAACTTGACCATGTGCTTCAACTCTTGCATATAAAACCAAAGTATTTCCTTTTAAATCTAATGAAAGATTTTTAATAAAAGCATTTCTTTGTTCGTGTGATATTAAATATTCGATTTCATCATTATAAGTTTCAAACTTTTTAGGAGGATGTTTTAAAACAAGGCATTGAATATCTAATTGGGAAAGATGTCCCTGCTTCATTAATTCATCAGTTTTTGTCACTTTATATGATGGTCCAAACAAACCTTCTAATACCCACTTATGTGTTTGTGTTCCATCCAAAGTTCCTGTAAATCCAAATCTATATTTTGCATGGTGCAATTTTGTCATTATAGATATTAAGGATTTACTTTTAAATAAGTGAGCCTCATCACCAATTACTACATTATAATCTTCAAAGAAGGATCTTTCTAATTTATATACAGATTGCCAAGTAGTAATTGTAACTGGAAACTCATTTGTTTTATCCTTTCCTGCATATATTTTATGACAGTATGACTCAGCATCCCAACCATAATCTAAAAAGTCCTTGTACATCTGTTCTACGAGTGATGTCGTGGGAACAACTAAAAGAATTTTTTGTCCTTTGGCAACATAATATCTTACAAGAGAGTAAATCATCAAAGATTTGCCTGAAGCAGTGGGTGATATCAATAGCTTTCTATTATGTCTTAAAGCATCGTATACTCCCTCAACTTGGTACTTCCTGGGTTGATGACTGCAAATAGAACTCATATAATCTTTTACACCAGCATATGATATCCCTTCATTAACCTCAAAGGGAGAACCATAATATTCATTATCAGCAAACTTATATGTGTAATCGTGTCTCTCACAAAAAGAAATAATCTTATCTAATAACCCTACATATATCTTCTTCGTTCTCATATCGAATAGGTGAATCTCTCCATTCCAATTCCTATTACGATATTGAGGCATAAACTTTGCACCCTCTACCTCAAAGGTAAAGTGGTCTCTTAACTCATACTCAATATGAGGTTCTGAATCAATTTTTAAAAATACTTCGTTAGACTTAGATATAACGACGTTAGCAGACGTATCAATCACCTACCCCATGCATCTATATGTATTTAGTCACCCCTGTCAAATCGGTATACTGGTAATAAATTTCCTGATATAGATACCCTTTCCTTATCTGTATTGTAAAAAGGAAAGACTTGATGGTGTAAATATGATGGGAAAATTAACATTTGACCTTCAAGATCTCTATCCATAGGTAAAGGTGCATGTGTTAATCGACCATTTATATCAGTAAATGTAAATTGGAATTTTCCTGCACGTTTATCTTTTTCCTGCATTCCTTCTAAAAATGGTAATTTCTCTTGGTCTTTAGTATCATATGGTATTTTTAACCAAATAACAAAAGATAAAAATCCACTATGATTATGTATTGGATTAAACTCATGTTTATATTGATAATTGGCCCAGAAACCCTGAAGTGTTATTGATGCATCCACACATTTTAATATATTAAAATCTTTATCTACTGCTAATGGTGGATTTGGTATAGGATAATTGTATGTTTTAGAATAATATCCTGCTAACGCATAAAGAACTTCTTCTGTGAAAACACTATCTTTATCTACAATATTAAAACTATTGGATATATTCCCTGCTAATGTTTCTTTAACAGATTCATTTTTTTCTTTACCTTCTTTAACTATTTTCCAAAGATACTTAATCGTCTTAGACTCTAACTTATATCCTAACCAAGGTTTAACCCATTGTAGATTAGGTTTAGTTACATATTTTTCATCAAACATTACCCTAACCCCGAATTAAATCTCATGAACTCAATTGCATTCTTAATCTGATAAGTTCTATTTTGTATCACTTTAAGAATACTTTCTAAGTATACCAACATTGTATCATAATAGTCAATTTTTAAATTTGAATTGGAAAGTTTCTCATCTGCATCAAGATATTTGGTCATAGTATCCTTATCCCTTATCTTCTTTGGAAAAGGATTCTCTACATATACTTCTGGGTCTGCTTTCCCACTAAAGTACTCATACCGTTCATGACGGATGTTCTTTCTTTGTTGTTCTGCTTTCTTTCTTAATAAGAAGATTGTATTATAAAGTTCAAAGTATTTTGCATGAAGAGAGGGGACGTTTAATGATTCTTCGTGTAGATTATCTCTGTCTATCTTTGCATCTTTTTCCCACATCTCTTGAAGTTTATCAAGATTAATACTCATAAAAGGTTATTCTCCATATCAGTTAAATTATAAAGGGTGTATTTGAATGATACATTTGCTGAAAAATATTCAATGTCAGTATCTGTAGCATCAAAAGTAATTGTTGAAAGAGCATATGGAAACATATCCTCAAAAACTACTTGAAATTTAGGAACAAGATTGTTACTTAAAATTTGAAGAGTTCCATCTGAGGTAACATCATCAGTAGACTTACCCATAGGACCAAGTATATTTTGTTTTTTTAAATCTCTGTATTGTGATATTTCTTCAGGGAAACCTAATCCTCTCATCCAGTTTTGAATTTCCATATAATTTACAAGATCTTCATCAACCAAAAATCTTAGATTCAAATCCCCAAATTGCAATTTATCTCCAGGAAGAGGTATATTCTTTAGGTAACTTGGTTGCTCTGCGATTCCAAGATCAATAGATGGAATATTTGCTTCATTACAAAAGAAAGCAGTTGCAGGACTTCTCTTCAATGCAAATTTAAACCCAACTGGAGATAGAAAATTTCTATTCTCTATTGGAGTTCCTGGTCTTTCTGCTGGTGGTTTTCTTTTCGCCATTATAAGATACTTTTTAACTATTTATGAAAAGAATTGGAGATTCCATGATAATGATATTCTATCTTCTTCAGATTCATTAGGCATAACCATATGTTCTACATACGGTGGAAACATTACCAAATTCCCTTCTTTAGGTACTATATATCTCCACTTATTATTATCCCAATATCCAATATACTCAGAAGGTGTTCCTGTTATTCGAGGATCTTTAATAGCAAAATTACCACTATTAGGAGGAACTTTTACATAATATACACCACAAAGATCTGCACCATTGTGATTATGTATTTGATTCCAATTACCTTTACTATTAACATTGGCCCACATGGTTATATTAAAACCCTTAGTTTCTTTTTTAAATTGTAGTGACTTTGTTGATTCTAAAATTATTTTTTGAAACTGATTAAAAGGAGGTTCTGCTACATTAACATACTCACTTTGCCACCCACCTATATTAGAATATTCTCTTCCTTTATTATTTTTCTTTTCATTGTATATCCACTCTAACAAACTGTTATTATCTAAATCTTCAATTGTAGTGAACCAAAAGAGAGTAGGAAAAAGAACATCTACTTCTAATTGTTCCTTATTAAATTTCATATAGGAAAAGTCAACTTAAAAATAATTAAGTACTATTAATATTCTTTTACGGTCATCAGTACAAGTACTACTACAATGTGGAATAGCACCATTGTGTATTGCTATACGATTTTCTACACTCATTATCTTATTACCTTGTTCATATTTTCCCCTAACCTTACCATTTGGGTAATCTGCCAGAGGATCAAAATCTTTATCCCAATCATCATCACATATTAATGTAAAACCATTACAGGTATTCATATACAATAAAGCAGATTTGTGATCAAATTCAAAATCAATATGACTACCGTGTATAATTTGTTTACCTTGATTAGTATACATTATTGCTCTTGCTCTTATTATTGCTTTTATATCTAAGAACTCAAAGAGGGGTTTTAATTGATAATAAAATTGATTCTCTACATTATTGTTACTATAGAAAGTACTTATAAAATAAAACTGTTCATCATTAGGATCCTCATCTTCATGTGCTACTGTCTCTTGAAACACCCATTGAAAATCAGGACCACTATGTAAAATCTTTTGGTTTAAGTATTCAAAATAATTCTTGTCAAGGGCATTATCAATAATCTGTGCGTATTTCATTATACATTGTATCCAAACTTTACTTATACTATAGTATTATAGCATAAAAAAAGACCCCCTGCAAGAGGAGGTCTTTGAGAAATATAAGCATCTCGCTTACATGAGGTTCTTAACAGCAACACGTCTGTAGTAACGGTTTGAGTTAACGTTGAGTGCACCAAGACCTTTAGTAAGACCTTCAGCAAATGGGTTTGCAACCATGCCGTAACGAGTCTTAAATCCGATGCGAGGTTGGAATGAATCCTGACCCACACTACGAACCATCTGTAGAGGAACGTATGGGCAATAGAATAATCCAGCGTCATAAGGAGATGTTCCCTTATAACCAACAACGTAGTACTGATTACCAGGTGTTCCGTTAGCGGAAGTTAGGTTAGCAGCATATGGGTCAATGTAGACTTTGTACTTACCTTGTAGAGTACCAGCAAATGTGTTACCAGTATCATCAACATTAAGGTTAGCATTAAGTGCAGGAGTGTAGTCAAGTACACCAGCCATTGTTAGAGCAGATGCAACGTCTGCAGAGCAGAGGATCACATTACCCTTTCCACGACGAGTTCTTTGTGCAATAGCGTTTGCATCTCTCTCTATCTGGAATAGAAGTCCCTTGAACTTCTCAACTGACCATCTACCATTTGAGTCGATGTCTAAGTCGAAGATTCCGTTTGATGCAACGTTTTGTACAGCACCCTGTTCAGCAGTCTTGTAGATAGTTCTAATAACTTCTCTGTTGATTTCCGCAAGGATTTCAGTAGAAAGGATATTAGCAAGTTCTGCTTCAGCGTTTAAGCCGTGGATGGCTTTCAAGTCTTGAGCAAGCTCTAATGAGTACTCAGCTTTCAACGCACGAGATTTCGCAGTAACTGTTACTTTCTCGATGCTGAATGCCATCTGGTTGAAGGCATAATCGCCTTGACCATCAAGTCCTTCAGCTTCGTTGGTGGTCATACCCTGACCAACGTTGTACTGGGTTTGTGAACCAGCACCACCAACTGGGTTAAGAACAGCAGGGTTGTTACCACTTTGTAAAGTTGTACCTAAACCAGCGTTTCCATCTGTCCAACCAGCAGTGTTGTCGAATGCTGCATCTTCAGCAGAGAATCCAGAATCGGCTTCGTTGTAGAAGGCTTCGTTTCCAGTTTGATTCTCGTAGCGAGAACGCATTGCGAAGATTAGTCCAGTAGGACCACTCATTGGCTGAACACCAGCAAGGTCATAAGCGACCAAATTTGGCATTGCACGTCTAATCAATGAGATTAGAACGGGGTCGAAGTTTGCAACCGCAGAACCTGTTGAGTTCGTTGGTGTTTCTTCTGTTAAGAATGAACCAGACTCTGAAAATGCAGTCTGTTCAGTCTGAAATTTTTCTTGGTTTTCTAGCAGGACGGCAGTGACGGCCTTACGATGATTATCCTTGATATCATCAACCCCTTCTGCATTCAGAAGAGGTGCCCACTTTTCCTGCAACTGTTCTGAATTGAACATTGCTTAAAAAATAGTGTTTACGTTTGATTTAAATTAAAAATTCAGTTACTTGCTAAATGTTTGTAGTGTTCTCAAATACTTAGACATTGTTCCTGAAGGAATTTCAGGAGAGCTATCTACGCCTTCTGAGAGACTTTCGGATTTAGCAGCTGGAGTAGAATTTGTTGGGAAATAAGATTCCTTTAATGTCTCCAGTTTTTCACGATACTTATCTTCACTTTCAAACTCTACACTTTCGGAAAGTGAGGCAAGCTTTTCTTTCTGAGTGGACGCTAATCCTTCAGAAACATCGGCAAGAATTACGTCTGAAGTAGACTCGGAAAGTCTCTTATTCAAACCTACATTCCTTTCGATTTGCTCATTGAGTTTGGACTCCATATCATCTAGTTTTTCTACCATGCTCTGTAGCACATCATATTTTTCTTCAGGGATAGTTACATAATGTTCTTCAAAAAGACTCTTAAGACCAGTCATGAAGGACTCAGTAAGTTCTTCCTTAAGACCGCCTTGAACTGCAAGTTGATTCTCAGTGAACCACTCGTCAGCAACATACTCAAGATAGCTATCAACACGCTCATTTAGAGCACCTTTGATAGTCTCAACTTCTTCGAGAAGTTTTGCATCGTATTCAGCAGTAAGTACTTCTTTGATTTGTACCACTTTGCCTTTTACTGCTGCTTCAAGGATTGTTTTTGCTTTTTCCTTGAACTCCTCAGAAAGCTCTTCACCTTCTACAAGAGCCTTAACGTCTTCCTCGACGGTAATCTCTGTGAAATCAGGTGCTTCTGCAACAACTTCTTCTTCAGTAGTCTCTTCTTCTGATACTACTTCTTCTGTTGTTGACTCTTCTTCTGCTACGACTTCGTTAGTCACTTCTTCTTCCTCAGAAACTACTTCGTCGTTGACTTCAACTTCTTCAGGAACCTTAACTGGAGTAGCACTTGTACCCGCAGTTTGATCGCCAGCAGTGGCATTTTTGTTAACTACATCTCTAACTTGCTTTAGAGTTGCACCAGCAGACTTCAGCTTTGCTGAATCATTGGTTGGACTGTAGTTGTCTGGAGTAGGACCGCCCAAATCTTCCACTGTGCCTTGACCTGGAGTAGCAGCCCCATTAGGACCACTCTTCATTGGATCTCCTGGTGACGCATTTGCGTTGGCAGCAGTTTTAGAGGGTGTAGTGCCTACTTCCATTTCTTGTAAATTTTTGCCACTAGACATTGTTGTTCTCTCCGATTTCCTGTAAAAAAGTTAAAATCTATATTTATTTATAAAGATTATGTTTACAATGAGTTAATAAACTCATTAAACAAGCTTAATTTATGCTCTTCAAGAGCTTTTTGTGATACAAGTGTATCAATTCTGTTTTTAGTTTCAGAAGCAAGTTTTTCCCGAAGGTTACTTCCTTCCCAAATCCACTCCTTTCCTTCCATAATACCTTCAACAAAAGCATCAGGTGCTGATGGATCTGCAACGATGTCAGCAGCAGTTGCTAACATGAAGTCTTCACCTACAACATTGAATCCTTCTTTGGTTGGTTTCAATGAACCAATACCACGAGAAGAAACACCAAGTTTTACACCTTCTCCTATAAGAGACTTTGCAATTGAACCCATTGGTGTGTCAAGAATCTTTGCTCTACCTATAAAGTTAGAACCAGACTCTCTCAATGATGTTATTTTATGTGAAACTCTATCAAGGTTAACAGTTGGACCATCAGGATGACCTAATTCTCCAAGTGCTCTACCAGTAGTAATATGTGCTTCATTATAACGTCCCACTTCTTTTTGAAGTGTTTCCATTGGATACATTCTACCGTTACGGTTTTTAATGTTTCCTTGTAGAAAGATTCCCTCAATATAAAGAGACTTCTTACCGTTCTTTTCTTCGGTAATAAATTCTACACTTTCAATTTCTTCTCTAATCAGTTTCATCAGGCATCTCCTACTATTTGAACTTGTTGTATTTTCACAGTTCCTGCACCACCTGCTTGAAGTGCTGCAACTTTTAATGATGCTCTTAAATCTGAACCCAATTTTGCTTCATCCCATGTACCAGAAACTCCAGTTGAATTGTAATTCACTGTAATTCTTGTACCATGATAACCATCAAAGTTTGCAGTAGTATTAACTGCAGTTACTTCTTTAAAACTGAAATTAAATCCAGTTTGTCCAGGAGCAGTTAAAGAAACATAATCACCAACCACAAACTGAGAACCAGTTCCTGATTGGAAATCTATTATAGTTGTTGTTCCTTTTGTCACATTTTGAACTGTCTGTGCCCTAACGGAACCTAAACATAATATTTCAGGTTTATCTTCAACCAAGTAAAAACTTGCGGTTGTTGCTGTGGGATCGGGTGATTCTGGACCAACTTGAATATATGCATCGTTAGTTATAGCAACTACACGCAAATATTTTGTTTTTAGGTCTATTGCACCAGACTTAGCAGAACTTCCACTTGTTGTTATACTTTCTTGGTTACCTACAGGTTTTAGAGCCATTATCCTTAAAAGTTCATGTAATAGTTATTTATAATTACTCAACACCATCTTCTGTTGAAACAGGAGCTTCTCCAGAATCATCATCATTTGAATTAAAAGTGCTATTAGCTACTTCTGGTTTAAAAGAATCAATCTTTTCTGCAGACTTAGCAAATAACATATCTTTTATTCTGTCACTAATATTGGATGGGGATTCATCAGCGATGATCATATCCATCAATTCATTCTGTACTGCATTCATATCAGGTGATTCAGTTGGTGATTCAGTCATTTTAAAAATGTCAATGTGAGTAATCTGTAATATTTATATCTCTCCACCCTTGGGTCTTACAATACCCGTATCGAGTTCGGCACTACCCATAGTAGCAGCTTGAGATGCTTTCTCTAAATCTGGTTCCATTATAGGTGCTCCAAGGTCTCCCATAGGTGCTCCAGTTTCAGGATCCACTGGTGTCATTGGGTCGATAATTACACCATCTTTTATTTCTTTATCCATAATCTTATCCTGTTCAATAATTTCCTCATCAGTCTGACGTAATAACTTTCTTCTTACATAATCTTGTGAGAAGTACTTACCAATATAGGGTTCTGCAGATGTTGCTGCTGCTAATCTTTCGTTAAATAACTCAGTTTCCTTTAATTCTGAGAAGTGATTATCATATAAGAAGTCATATTGTATATGCTCACTCATAGTTTCCCAGTCTTCTGGGGTTATTACATTCTTTAATAATAGTTGAGTTCTAAGCATATCATTGAACAATCTTGAGAATCTCTTTCTCAAACGTCCAACAAACTTACTAAATTTAACTTCATCTCTTAGTATTTCAGAAGATCTACCAAGGTTAAATCCACCATCTCCTTCTATTCTGGAGACAGGAACATTTAATGATTTGTATAATTTCTTTTTGAAATACTCGATGTCCGTGATCTCACCCAGGTTTTGACCTCCAGGAAGAGTAGAAATCTCAGTACCACGTCCTCCTTCTCTCCGAGGGAGCCAGAAATCTTCCAGCATCGCCATGTACTTCTTGTCATCACGTACTTCTCCTGTGTTAGCGTCGTATACAAGTTTGTTACGATATCGCATCATCACATCTCTGAGATATTGCTCTGCCTTGACTTTAGGTAAATTACCTACATCTATGTAGAAAATTCTACGTTCTGGAGCACGAGATAGTCTGTAAATAACAAGACTATCCTCAATCATTCTAAGTTGATTGAGTGATTTAATTGCTTTATGCAAATATGAAAGAGTATTTCCTTTATTTCTATCTACTAAACCTGAAGTACAGTATGCTATTGCGTCTTTTGCTATCTTAATTCCAGCACTTGCTCCTGTTGAATTTATGTTTCCTGTTGGGTATTGTTGCTTTGGATTGTATATAAAGTACTCTTCTAACTCTGGCCAAGTATAATCCATTGGATTAGCATTAGCCTGTTGAACTGGACTTGTGTTATTTACGTTAGGATCTTGCTTCTTCTCTTGTCTAATAAAACGCATTTTCATTGCGTCAATATAACGCAACTCCTTCAAACCCTCATGGGGATTCTTTAAATCAATGACTTTATGGTAATAAATTCTTCCATCTACATACCAATTCCTATAAATTTCATGTGCTTTCTTATCAAAATCCATCAAGTCCAATATGTACTTAAACTCTTCCCTTAACTTCTTCTTAATTCCATCGCTGGCATTTAAATGATCTAAGTCTAACTCTACTGGTTGGTCGTTTGTGTCTGCAACAATTGCTTCATGAATAATATCTTCAATAGCACTATCGCATTCTGGCTGAAGTGCCATTTCACGATAACGTTTAATTAATTCAAATTCTGTTCGATATACACCTTCTAAGTCAACATAAGAACCAAAAAAACCACTACTCGCATAATGGTCAACCCCGTCCTCATCATTGCGAGGAACGGGGGATACCGCCGTGGGAGATAGTGGTTCAGTGTCCTCGATAGAGAACCCAAATAACTTAGCCATGATTTATTGAATCTTTACTCTTATATTTATACTAGTTCGGTTGCGATGCTCCTTGAACACTTATAGACTGAACTTGGAATTCAACAGTGAATTCTTCGATTGTATCACCAGTATCATAAGAAACGTCTATAGCAGAAACGTTAGTTGGGAAAATATCTTGGAATTCGTATTCTTTTAATACGACATTAGTTTCTCCACTACTATCTTTACTGCTTGTTGTTGATCCTCTACCAAGTTGGAATACTTTAGCATTTACCATATATTCTGATGGGTCAGTAGCACCAAGGTTGTTAGACAATCTTGCAATTTGCTCTGTCCACGCTTCAAATGCATTCCTTAACTGGAATCCTTCATCGTTGATGATAGTTACAGTCCAAGTGTCGATAGTTCTGTCTCCAGCAACTTTAAAAATACGACCTCTGAACGGAACATCGATTGCTGCAATATTTTGAGCAGGTAACGATGCTGCCTTACACATATACCTAAAGTTTTCAGCATTCCACTCAATACCTGCAGGTAGAGTTGTGAGCTCTACCTCAAACAGATTGGGTCTTGCACCGCCACCGACGAGTGCAGACTTAAACATTGAGATGGTTTTATTTTCTCTACTTGTTGCCATGATTGGGGTTCCTCCTGTTGTTATTTAGATTATGAAATTAAACTCTACCCACTACTTCTTCGAAACTAACACCAGTACGTGTAGCAACGAAAGTAAGTGTGACGTAGTTGATTGACTTCGCAGGCTTCAGGAAGATGTCTGCTCGGAATTCATTATTATCAATAACATCAGGTGTATTGTTTGTAGTGTCGCAAACAACTAAGAATCCATAAAGTCCTCTTTTTGCCTGAACATCACGTAAATAAGGTTCAACAATATTGCGGAAGTTTGCCCTTGTTAACTCATCGTTGAGTTCGAAGAGCTGTGCTTCTGCTGCTTTCTGCAATGCTTGCTCAATTGTAAGGAATAAACGACGAACGTTAATTCTATCAAATGCAGATGCATATCCAAGACCAGTCTTGTCTCCAAATAATAGAGTACCAATTCCTGGTTGAGTTATGATTGAGTTAATCCTTGCAGGATATAACCTATCTCTTTGTGCCTTGGTTGGATTGTATGCAAGTTTAATTGCATTATTCAAGATTCCTCTTTGCTGTCCAGCAGGTGAGAACCAAGGATAAGAATTAAGTGATGTGCGAGCCATTAGACCAGCAACGTCAGCATTAGTTGGAATCCAACGGAACTTGTTATTGAATCTATCGTATGTGTACTTATATCCACTATCAAATGTAGCATAAGATGAAGAAGATAATGTACTGAAGTAATCGATCAAGTTGTTTGTTTGTGTGTCATCATTAGTAACACCAACAATACTTGCTCTATGAGGACCAACTGATGACATACAATCGGTTCTTGCATTAGCAAGAGAGATTACATAATTTGCTTTTGCCTGTGAATTATACTCTTCACCGCATCCTGGACCCATTATGATATAGTCTACCTGAATCTCATCTTTGTTAGAGAACTTCTGATATGCGGTCATTAGGTCTGAAAGCTCTGCCTTCATTCCTGTTCCAACACCAGTAGTACCAGCATAATCGGTACCATTTGTTAGAATATAGGTAGTATTACCAGTAGCACTGAATGTTATACCCTGTGTATTCTGTCCCCAAAGACCATCTGCTGTAGATATTGGTGAATATGAAGCAGCAGTTCCGTCAGAAGCTGTGAATCCTGTAGCAGCAGGAGTTGTACCCCAATATGCATCAGCAGCACTTGATGGGTTACCACCAGCATAAACATGTGTTGAATAGTCTGCAACAAATTGCTCGTACCAAATCTTCTGAGGAGAATTGACTGCAGAAACTGAGTCAAGTGCCTTGGAAAGATTTAAATGCTTCTCAATAATATTACCCTGAATACCAGTAATAGTTCCATCGTCATCAACGACAACAACGTGAAGACCATCTCCTTTACTTTGTCTATCAAGTGAATACTTGTTAGTAGTAGGTCTTGGAGCAATTGACTTCCAATAAGTTGTTGCGTTGGTTAAACCAAGTGTTTGTTGATCATACCAGTCAGCAGATGTGCTTACTGTATGAGATGCACCAACTTTTGCACCACTATTGTTTAAGAATGTGACTGAATCTGCAGCAAGGAATGATGCATATCCTGCACCCTCTTCATAATCTATCTTTGTTTCTACCCCTGCAGATGTAACTCTGGAAACAACTTTAACATCAGCAGTATTAGTTGCTGTATTGATTCCTGTTACTATACCTTTAATATATCCTGTGAACAATGAAGTTGTTCCTGCACCAGGTAGAACTAAATCAGACTTAGAAACAGATACTCCGAAACCAGCTACTGCATCATCAGGAACTTCTGTTAGAGAAAGTGTCTGGTCTGCGTAATCATCAATGAAGCAAACTTTTAATCCATTTGCCCATGTACCTGGGTTCTTAGCAGCAAAGTTAAATGTAGATTGGTCTACATGGTCTGACTGATAATCATCATAGTTATCAATCCTACCAGCATTGGTCATAGTAGCAGAACCAACACCAACACCAGCGTTAGCATTACTTAAAGTGGTTCCTGCTGTTCTTACTACTTTAAGAACACCACCATATGAAAGGTATGATGATGCACTCATCCAATACTCATACTGATTATCGGTACTCTTGGGTTTACCGAATACATTAATCAGGTCGTTCTCTGTTGCAATGTCTGTTGCCTCGTTAACAGGTCCAATTGGAAACGGTCCTGCAATAGCACCAATGTTATCCAATACATTATCAGCTCTTCCTACTGTTAAGTCAACCTCCCTTACCAGTACCCCAGGAGATAATTGAGGAGTCGCCATGTTTTCTTTCTCCGAATCTCAGATTTAATCTGAAATTATTTATTGTTTTTAACCTTTACAAATGGATGAACGATGCATGAACAGTTCTACCTATACTCCCACATATAAGATCGGTCTCCATATTCATCTGTATTAAACCATTGATCTCCATTTTCATCAACAACTGTACCACTATCCAACCCATCATCCATAAAACCAAATGGAGCCATGTCTTGTTCTATTTGATTCTTCTGTTCATCATACAATCTTTTTCTCACATCTTGGTCAGTAAGTTCTTTAAAATAATCACACTGAACTAACCATGCATATATTACCAAACACATTGCAAGGTCATCATTACATCCTTCTTCTGCCTCAAATGAATTACTTTTCTGTATGAATGTAGTTAACTCACTCATAATATCATAATCACATGAAAGGAGTTTATCCTCCTCTATTAAAGTTTTTAAGTTAAGAGCACCAACCTTTTTAACAGTCTTAGACATCTTAACTCCAAGTTGAGTCTTCTTACCAGAGAAACCTTGTCCAACAACCTGTCCTGCTCTACCTCTCATGGAACACATAAGAAGATTTTGATATTCTAAATCATAATTTAATATAGATGCTACTTGATCTCCTATATCATTTACTTCGCATAATAAAAAAGCCTTATTATACTTCTTTCCTACTGAATCAATTATAGTTGGAAAAAGCATGGGTTTAATTTCATTATTCCTATACTTTGCAACTACAGCATGGGGAAACTCTGTTATATCAATTACTACAAATGCAGAGTAATCTTTTGCTACTCCTCTTGCCACATCCACAGTAATTACATAATCATGTCCTTTTTGTGGGTCAACATAAACATCCAATCCAGCACTTCTTTTTTCTGGTTCTTGATAAACCATACTCCTCAATTTACTTGGAGCAATTAATGTATCAACAGAACCTAAGAACTCACACTCAAACTCAACTCTAAATTGTTGGTCAGATGTGTTTGCAATAGTTTGTTCTTTCCATTTAGAATCCCTACCAGGAACTTCTGACCAGTGAACATCAGTTGGCACATATTCATTT
>Ga0315331_10000484_pt1 | contig 27585 bp, 27 predicted proteins | sample M160m34915metaG_FD_203456 | JGI IMG/M metagenome (GOLD analysis project Ga0315331, IMG submission 203456) | Ammonia-oxidizing marine archaeal communities from Monterey Bay, California, United States - M1 60m 34915 | ecosystem: Environmental > Aquatic > Marine > Intertidal zone | place: USA...
CAACAGAGTTTCCAGGCGTGCCGGAAATGGAGACGGAATATCCAAAGGAGTCGTACGCATCAAGTTCAGACGGGCGTAGTATGGCATCTAACATCCAGCCTGTACCCGTGTCATTGTAAATATAAGCGGCTCCCGCGTCGACTTTACTATTATCGACACCATCATCATTGTATGCACCGACAATAGCAACCGAGTTTCCAGGCGTACCGGAAATGGAAACGGACTTTCCAAATAAATCGCCATTATCAGGTTCAAACGGGCGCAATACAGCCGTGTCAAGTGTCCAGCCCGCACCAGTGTCCCGGTATGTGTATGCGGCTCCCGCGTCGGTTAAACTATTATCGACACCGTCATTATTGTATGCACCGACAATAGCAACAGAATTTCCAGGCGTGCCGGAAATGGAGACGGAATATCCAAAGTGATCGCCCGCATCCAGGTCGGGTGAGGGCAATTCGAACGGGTATATACTAAATGTAGCAGCAGGCACAGCCGTATTTGATGTTATAGTACTTGTAATAGTAGTAGTAGTTGCGGGTGCAACGGTTGTGGTGGTCGTCGTAGTGGTCGTGGTTGTGGTAGTAGTCGTGGTTGTAATAATCATTGTAGTGGTCGTAGTAGCAGTTGTCGTCGTCGTGGTGGTTGTCGTCGTGGGTGCAACGGTAGTTGTAGTACTCGTAGTGGTGATTACATCATCATTACTACAGACTTCCAGAGTTGCCGGTGTGCCATATGGATGTTCACGCGCATCAAAATGCACGAGGGTCCAGTCAACTGTCTCATTGTTATCTTTCAGAAGCCATCCTGCTTGTGTATTGGCCCCATTGTGCAGCCAAAAAGACACGTCGTCTTTTAACCCATCACTTTGTATCAAATGCGGTGCATCAGTTCTGATAAGTTTGGTCGCAGACGCAGATGAGATAAAGTCTCCACCGGGTGTGTTCCATGTTGTGGTTGGGCGTCCTGCGTAGCTGGTATAGTTCCACGTGGCATCTTCCGCACTAGTGTTTAAACTCACACCACGGGCTGATCCGGCACCACAGTCTGAATCTACACATGGAGTGTTTCCTTCCACCCACTGGGACGTAATTCGATGCAGAGCAAGCTCAGTAACAGCACTTGACGAAGCGACATTATCGACCATCAATGTTATGGTGGCGTTGGTGATAATACGTTGCTGCTGCTGACTACCCATATGGTCGTAGGCGAGGTTTGTTAAGTTGAACGCAATCAGACCGCGCCTAATCCCGGACCAAGCCTTGTCTGGGCCGGTACGGCCAACATACACATAGTAATTGCCACCCGCGCCTACTGCAGAGTAATCTATATCATCACTATAGTACAAGAACATACTCGTGTCGCGGAGGACGCTGTACGTGGTACACCGATGTCCCGCGGCCTGGTTAGGCACTCCTGTTGTGGTAGTTGTGGTTGTTGTCGTCGTAGTCGCTGTAGTGGTTGTAGTGGTGGTCGTTGTCGTTGTTGTGGTCGTTGTTGTTGTTGGACAAACCCGTGTAAACTTTACGGCATCCGCGACAGTAATGTGCGGCAAAACATTAGTGCTTTTAATTGTTACTGTGCCATTACCGTGTGTAAATGTATAATTACCAAATGATTGATATCCATGTTTGAGTGTCTGATCCATTGTTTTGTTGGTTATGCCATTGTCATGTTGAATTTCTATTGGCACGTCATTACTAATAAACCCTAATACGCGTGAATATACTTCAACTTTGAATTGACCAGAACCAATATTAGCAGGTTGTTCAAATGTCACTTGACCAATTGAGTTACTATATAACAGATTTTGACTGACTCCTTGGCCAAGCAGTCTATTCCAACCATAGGCAGGTGAAGAGGTATAACCATCATCATCTGCGACAGATCTCACGCCAGATATAATATGGGGGCAACCAGGATCGGTCGTAGTTGTAGTAGTTGTTGTCGTAGTAGTTGTCGTAGTGGTAGCGCCGGGATACACGTTTAACACACGTGTTTGTCCAACTGTGGCGCCTCCCAGGGTGTTGGATATAACCGCTGTTGTTGCGTTTAGTATAACATCAGAGCAGAGGTCTGCGTCTGGGAATCCGCACAAAACACGCGTAATCACGGCACTGCGTTCAATTTTAACAATAACGGATGTTACTTCGTCGTACGGGTTTGTTGTTTGTATTTTAGTCGTGTACGCCTGCTGCAGTGCATTTGCTAATTCGCGTTTTTTGCTTGTCTGTACTGCGCTCTCCGAGTACTGTGTCGAACTAATGATTAAAACACTATTGGCTGGAACGGGCGTAGCTTGTTGATCGTTGTTTTCCGACAATGTCGTAATGAGAACTACAATAAGAACAAGGGACACCACGAGCCCAACAGCACCGAATTGTTTATTCATGATTCCGCGTATGCAATTGTTGAATGAATGCGCTAATAGTCACACATATGGCCTAAATCAATCATGTGTGTGCTGCCAGTTTATCAATCTGCTGTTGTAGTGGTTGTCATGGTCGTTGATGTACTGGTAGTCACAATACCGGTGGTCGTAGTTGACTATGTGCTGTTGTTATTATTTGACACACTGTAAATATAAGCCACTCCCACGTCTGATAACGTATTATTAACACCGTCATCTCCATATGCACCGACAATACCAACCGAGTTTCCAGGCGTGCCGGAAACGGAGACGGAAAGTCCAAAGTAGTCGTACGCAATCAGTTCAGCCGGGCGCAGTATAGTATCTAACATCCAGCCGGTACCCGTGTTATTGTAAATATAGGCGGCACCCGCATCAAATAATTGATTAGTGTCACCATCATCTCTGTGTGCACCGACAATAGCAACAGAATTTCCAGGTGTGCCGGAAACGGAGACGGAATATCCAGAGTGATCGCTCAAATCCAGTTCGGCCGGGCGCAATACAATCGTGTCAAGTGTCCAGCCCGCACCAGTGTCCTGGTATGTGTATGCGGCTCCCGCGTTCGTTTGGTTATTAGTGGCACCATCATCATAGTATGCACCGACAATAGCAACCGAGATTCCAGGCGTGCCGGAAACGGAGACGGAAAGTCCAAAGTAGTCGTACGTAATCAGTTCAGCCGGGCGCAGTATAGTATCAAGCACCCAGCCTGTACCAGTGTCCTGGTATGTGTATGCGGCTCCCGCGCCGGTTAAACTATTATCGACACCATCATCTCTGTATGCACCGACAATAGCAACAGAGTTTCCAGGCGTGCCGGAAATGGAGACGGAATATCCAAAGGAGTCGTACGCATCAAGTTCAGACGGGCGTAGTATGGCATCTAACATCCAGCCTGTACCCGTGTCATTGTAAATATAAGCAACTCCCACGTCGGGTAACGTATTATTAACACCATCATCTCCATATGCACCGACAATACCAACCGAGTTTCCAGGCGTGCCGGAAATGGAGACGGAAAATCCAAAGGTATCCCACGCATCAAGTTCAGACGGGCGTAGTATAGCATCTAACATCCAGCCTGTACCCGTGTCATTGTAAATATAAGCGGCTCCCGCGTTCATTTTATTATTGGTGGCACCATCATCATAGTATGCACCGACAATAGCAACAGAATTTCCAGGCGTGCCGGAAATGGAGACGGAATATCCAAAGTAATCGCCCGCATCAGGTTCAAACGGGCGCAATACAGCCGTGTCAAGTGTCCAGCCCGCACCAGTGTCCCGGTATGTGTATGCGGCTCCCGCGTCGATTTTACTATTATCGACACCATCATCTTTGTATGCACCGACAATAGCAACCGAGTTTCCAGGCATGCCGGAAATGGAGACGGAATATCCAAAGTAATCGTTCGCATCCAGGTCGGGTGGGGCCAAATCGAACGGGTATATACTAAATGTAGCAGCAGGCATAGCCGTATTTGCTGTTATAGTACTTGTAATAGTCGTAGTAGTAGTTGTTGTCGTAGTGGTGGTAGATGTCGTAGTGGTGGTTTCGCCACTGCAAACTTGAAGCGTGGGCCGTCCAGATTCTAGCACCGATTCACGCGCGTAAATCCATATTTTGCTTTTTGGTGTCGTCTCAGAGTCCTGTGTATGTATTCACATAGATATAAACACGTTATCATCAGCAATTCCACCACACAACTGCACATGCGCGAAAATACACTGTATATTACCAACCTCTTTCAGGAGCCATCCTGCCTGTGCATTTGCCCCATTCTGCAGCCAAAAAGACACGTCGTCTGCCAACCCGGTGCTATGTATCGTTTTTATCCCTGTATTTGAAATGTTCTGCGTGCGTTGTGTAACAGTGGGGGTTACGAATGCACACAGACCAAAATCAAAGCGCCGTTAAACAAACCTGTGTGGCAGACGCAGATAAAACAAAGTCTCCACCGGGTGTGTTCCATGTTGTGTTTGGACGTCCTGCATAGCTGGTATAGTTCCACGTGGCATCTTCGGCATCAGAGCTCAAAACAGCGCCACGGGCCTTGGTGTACACATATCAGTAGTAGCAGTGGTGTGCAATGTTAGCAATACAAAAAATATATCATTCGTATGTATACTACTTCCAGTGTTCGGGAATGTGGAGTACAATCGAGTTTTTAAACTCTAAAAACAACCCAGATCAAGTGCATTACCTCGCCGCCGCTGCCGCTAAAGGTGGCGTTCCCCTCCACCCACTGGGACGTCATTCGGTGCAGGGCAAGCGTACGAGACGCGGTTACATCTGTAATCTGTATGTGTGTGTGTTAGAGAGAGGATGTATGTGTGCATTATACGTGTGCATTGTACATACCGTGTAAACGTTCAACGTCACGGTGGCATTAATGATAATACGTTGCTGCTGTTGACCTCCTGCGTGGTCGTAGAAAAGATCCGTTAGGTTGAACGCCAAAAGACCGCGTCTAAGCCCGCTAAATTGCTATTGCACATGATATGAGTAAGCATGTGATAAAATCGAGAAGAAAAAGGTGCGGTACATGGATTGTAAGTTCACAATGGAATAGGCATAATGCACAGGCCAGAGTTGGGATTATAACACCAACTCACGCAGCATTACCTTGCCAGTATCGGTGCGTCCCACGTACATATTGGGGTAGCCACCCGCACCTGTGTGTGGTGATTACACATGTTAACAACATGTTAATGGTATGTGATAAAATTAACAATTGCATTTAATATACCTCTGTCAGCGTACTCAAGGGCGCCTGGTTCGTCGTACAGGAATATACTCGTGTCTTTGAGGACGCTGTATGTAGTACACCGTGGTCCTGTCGCTGTATTTCTCGCACCAGTGGTCGTAGTGGTTGTCGTTGTTGTAGTGGTTGTTGTTGTTGTTGTGGTAGTCGTTGTCGCTGTGGTAGTGGTAGTGGTGGTAGTAGTAGTGGTGGTCGTAGTAGATGTAGTAGTTGTTGTCGTTAAGGTTGTAGTTGTGGTTGTTGTGGTTGTAGTAGTCGTCGTAGTTGTTGTTGTAGTAGTGGTTGTAGTAGTTGTTGTCGTAGTAGTTGTCGTAGTGGTAGCGCCGAGATACACGTTTAACACGCGTGTTTGTCCAACTGTGGCGCCTCCCAGGGTGTTGGATATAACCCCTGCTGTTGCGTTTAGTATAACATCAGAGCACAGGTCTGCGTCTGGGAATCCGCACAAAACACGCGTAATCACGGCACTGCGTTCAATCTTAACAATAACGGATGTTACTTCGTCGTACGGGTTTGTTGTTTGTATTTTAGTCGTGTACGCCTGCTGCAGTGCATTTGCTAATTCGCGTTTTTTGTTTGTCTGTACTGTGCTCTCCGAGTACTGTGTCGAACCAATGATTAAAACACTATTGGCTGGAACGGGCGTAGCTTGTTGATCGTTGTTTTCCGACAATGTCGTAATGAGAACTACAATAAGAACAAGGGACGCCACGAGCCCAGCAGCACCGAATAGTTTATTCATGATTCCGCGTATACAAATATAACACATCAACGCTAATAGTTACATATATGGCCTGAAATCAAACATGTGTGGCGTGTATTGAGTTAATAGTTGTTGTGCCACCGAGTTGCATACTGTGCGTGCCGCCAGTTGACTTGCTTGTTGGTATGTTATTTTTTTCCACACATCTGGCGGTGCCATTTCCAATAAAAGAAGCAGTGCATGGTTATTCATGCGACCAATTACGATTTCCAGCACCGAGTAGTTAAAAACTTGCGGTGTAAATAACACGGCAAATACGCGCAATGTACCATGCCACCCCGCGTCGTCATTGTTTTCCGTACAACATATGGAATAGCGAATGCACGCGTTTCGGACCATGGCATCTAAAATGGGTGCAATCTGTGTATTGCTGTATCTGATCGCAAACGCCATGGCAGTGCAGAGTAAACACGACGCGTCTGTGCTTTTGTCGCCATTCAACTTGACTCCAAAGTAGGTTTCGAACATAGACAACGCAGCGCGCCCGTTTGCAACCTTGATGGCGGCGACTATGTGATGTAGGGTAACGTCCACCCAGCACTGGTATTCCCGCCATAAAACGTCGTTGTCGTATGCAAGTGCTAATTCAAACGTGTACGTGTACGCGGCAATAACACCGTGTTGTTGCCCAAAGTAATACGCGACCGTGCGTGCCAATTCTGAATTGTTTACCGAAGCAATTGCAACATACAGCAATCGCAAATACATGTCCGGTGTGATTGTGTGAACCCGCGCAATCGCATCAAATAGAAGTATTACGGTGTCTGGTGCGAGAATTACAGCGGCAACAACCGCTTTGAAGTTCAGCGGCTGTTTGAGCAGTATTGGGGTTATGTCGCCATGGTTTTTGATGATTTCGCGTATGATGGCGTATGTACGGTTGCGTTGACTCATCTTGGTAAATAAGTACATATTCCAGCATGGATGAATTGTGTGACAAATGCAACAAAACCCCATACGAAACGACAAATTGCTGCTTTTACCCGTGTTCTTTGTATTCTGCTGTCATGCAAAATAACATGGATGCTGTCATCGCGTCTATAATGCAGAATTTTCAATTGTTGTACCGCGACGAATTAATGGTTGCCCGTGACATTGCAATTAACCACAAACATGAGCAGGCCCGTCAGCTGGTTGAAAAATTCATACCATATTGTTGCGCTTGATTTCACGCTGGACCCTGTTTCGGTACGACAAACAGATTTGTTCTATTTGTAGATCTTGCTGGTTGAACTGCACTGCCACCACACCAGTATGCGTTACACTGATCTATGTTTGCAAAAAAACTATATACATTGTTTGTAATTTTGAAACTTAAATACAAAGACGCGTCTGTTTCAATGACGACTGGGTTTAAATCCAATATAATTGTTAGTACTCTGCGTGACTTGTCATATACGCACTCAAAATCGCTAGGCGCACTGGGAACGCACACATTTTTCGTAACAATAAACCACTGCAGCATCGTTGCGCCCAACGGAATTGGTGCATGTGGCTCGAATTGATAGACCCATGCAATCTTCATGGTAAATAGCAAAAAAGAACGCGTAGTGGAGGTTGTATCATTGTGGCACAGCAAACCACTACTGCGCCCAATAAAGTGTGTTTCTGGTGTTTATTTAAACCGTGTTAGGGTACATTTTCAGTGCTTGTGGGTCAAATAATCTGGAGTTCGCATGTAATAACAATGTCGTCACAGCACGCGCCCAACACAATGGTGCGGGTGTCTGGTGCGAGGCTGCAGTCTACAGTTTCCCAGTGTTGGACGTTTAGTGCATTGTTTACAACACTGCAGCCGTCCGGAATGCGGAATGATTCGCCGTCTGGAATGTCTGTGTCACTGACGCAGTTCAGTGCCGCTTTGAGAGTCGGGTAATCGTCGAGCGCGTAGCACGCCGTGACGTCAATGTCCAGCAGATCGCGGCTCACGTGGATTGGGTACACGACGCCACATGTCGACGGCGCGTTGTGGTGTACCATTTTGAGAATGTTTGTTTTTCCGGAAACCGGGATGTCAATGCACGATACGTGCGATGTTGGGTACATTGCACGCTCGACAACCACGTCACCCGTTGCAATCACGCTAGCTTGCGAGTTTTGAAGAATCAGGTTTGCTGGTGAGGTGCCGAGAATAAGCTGCGTACCGGTAAAAACAACCCGCTTGGATTCGTCGCCAATCACTTCGATCATAAAGCCTTTGATGGCCGGGGATCCTGCCAGGTAAACCTCGTAGTGGTATGCGACAACGCCACCAGTTGACGGCGACATGATGTTGATTCTGCTCTGTTTGACCCAGACGCCATCTTCTGTTGTTTCTGCGATCTTTTCGCCCGACGCATACACGCCCGCGACGGGTGATCCAACGGGCGGTGGTGCGCTGCCCACGTAGACTGCGTGCTGGTGCACGGTCATTTGCCGTGTCTGTGTCGTACCGTCGTCGGTGAACCACCACGTATCGCCAGTAATTTCATCTGTTTCCACAAACAATGTATTGCTGAATCGCATCCGCTTGCCCGGTTCCACGATGATATTGACTCTGTCATGGTCGTAGTCACAGTCACCAAAACACGAGTCTAGATCATCCGGTATTTTAACCGAGTTGGCCGTGCACACAAACCCCACATCTTCACATGTTGTTGCATTTGTTACCGCAACAAAAAGACAAAGAGTGAGCGCTGCGCGTTTTGCAATAAAGGCAGACAACGTGGGCTGTTTATTCGCTCGAATTGCCTTTGTTGGCCTTTTTACCTTATGCTTTGCACACTCGTAGTAACTCGTGCAATGCGTGCGCGTGTTCGGCGGCACAACAAACCCGCGGCACTTGAAACACGACTCGTCCATTGCTTCGTGTCATGTTGTTACACCAAAACTCATATACACCATTGTGTTTTCACATAATTTTATTGAGGTTCAAAAACTGGGAAGTGAGTACCTCTATTGACTCGTCAAAAAACCTTACCCTACGCTTAATGACCGTCTTTCCCGCGGGTTTCATTGCGGAAATCAAGCCGTTCTTCACGGCGGCGCCAGAAGTTGCGCGTGCCATTGCATGTTGGTTGCATCTCAAGTTGGCATCACGCGTTGAATATACACCAATGACAAAACCAGCCCTTATGGGTCTATTTCACGACCATGCATGTGTGCCTGTATTCCCGGGCTGGCAAAAGTCAGAGTTATTGAGATTTTTATTCAAGTTTCCACCGCATATTATTTATTTTACGAAAAAAGTTCAGACATGGGGCGAACACGTTCTCCATAATCTTCAAACCCAAGGTTACAGATGTTCTGAAGAAGATAAACCTTCATTTTACACTGGGCAAAAGAAAGGTTTCCGGACAACGCATCGTCTGCCGCCCGTACCATGGCTTTTACTGGAATGGTCTTGAACTTCACTCCGTACACGTCATTGCAGCGCGCTTGCAAACGCGCCAGCTTTTTGACTGCGCGCGTGTTGCAGTTCACTACAGCCAGCTTCATTGCGGCGAATCGTTCTTCCTCCCATACTTTGTACTGGGATTCGGTGAGATTTGCCTTCATTGTGGCTGGTTTCCAAAACGCATTGGTTGTATCTCAAGTTGGCATCACGCGTTGAATATACACCAATGACAAAACCAGCGCTTATGGGTCTATTTTCGCGATTATGCATGTGTGCCTGTATTCCCGGGCTGGCAAAAGCCAGAGTACAACACCGGCGCCAGTTGTACTATATGACGGCGCAGAACGATGCGAACATGGTAAATGCGATAAGATAAAACGCGGTTGTGTCGTGTTCGTCTATTAATTCCACAATATAAAACGCAGAGCACGGAACCCACAGCCCCGCGCGAACAAAAGACACTGTATTGTGTGAGAACCGCCTAAATCCACACATGCAACAAAAAAAGAAAAACGTGAACCCGATGCTGTGGGTCAGTTGGCGTGTTACTGTGAGTAGCATTAGCGCGAGCAATACCGCACAAGCAGCAGCCACGACACGTCTTGCTTCCATTTGCCAAACACCTAGCAACATGTCGACAATCAACATGTTGCCGAGCGATTTAACAGTATGCCTGGCGTGGAACGCCAATACAATTTACACTTATTTGAAAAAGCAGAATTTGTCACCCACGCAAATTGCACTGATTGCGGAAGAGGCCGACCCAAACGTTGACGGACAATTTGTTGTCCTTACGGTAAATTGTAGTATTCCGCGGTCTATTATACAGCAACCACAAACGGGCGCGCGGAAGAAATTTAAACCGGAACTGATTTGTTGTGCGTTGGGCGAACTGTTTGAGTTAAACACTAATGTGTGTGCGAGTTTTTGTCATTCGCGCATAAATCTAGGCACGGAAACAAACACATACAAGTTGTTTTACCGCAAACATTTCAAGGGTAGTCTTGACGTCCATTACATGATTATGGAAGCACTACAATTGCGATCGCGTAACATATCCTCGTTTGTATCAATGTGTTATGCATATATTTTAAGTTACACCACCGACTATGACGTCATTGACTGTATTGTGACGGGTCTTGCACAACCGATGCGCGTGGACGAGCAAACGGACGTTGGGCGGAAAGTGTTGGGGGCATGTCAACACTTTGACATCCGGCCGCGGGAAATTGTGGATATTGTGACGCCGGACCACACGGTTGACGCGTATTCGTTTATTGTGATTAACAATAAGCGACACTGTGTCGTACGGCGCAAAGACATGATACTGATACGGCTAACGATGATGTTCACGCGACCATTTGTGTATGATAAAAAGATAACGGAGCTTGCTGGTGATTTTCCGTGGTTGTGTGATTAGTGTCATTTACCATCATGTCGAAACGCGCGTGTCCGTCCACCGAGACATCGGATGCCAAACGGCATGCTACCTATGTTCAACTAGTGCGAGAGCATGCAGTAAAACCACCAACGTGCACGCATGCCGAATATGTACAATTAATAAAGGCACTAACGGCACATGTGCCAACAACCAGTAATTTTAAGACACTGTCGTCCTACGTGACAACGTTTCAACAATTAAACACGCAAAACAAATCAATTGCAGCACTGGAGACTGAATTTCCACAAAAATCCGGCGAAGCAGTGCGATCCGTGATTGTTGCATGGGTAACTTCTCTGAACAAACAGTCTGGAATTAGTCGTGAAATCGCAATTCCAACTTCGTCATACGAGCACGACGAGCGTAATTTGTATCTGACTCGTACACACATGGGCAAGTCGTTGCCTAGGTGTATTATGGGGCGCCCAAACGAACAGAATGGCAACGGGTGTGCGATATTTCGCATTTCGCACGCGCGCAGGACCAGCATGGCCATGGTCGACGAGCCCCTGTGCATGTATTTATCGCGCGATCAGCAGTCGCGATGGGAAAGCACGGGCGAAATCCCAGATTCGACGCCCATGTGTATTTTGTGTATTCGATTCTTGACACACCGAATGGCGCTGTACATCAAACAGTCTGGCAGCACGCCGGCGTGTCACTACCAAGAGTACCAGGTGAATGTTGACGTGCCGGGCGGCTACAGGCGCGATGCGTGTATAATGCCCGACGCAAGCAACCATCTTGTCGGGCCAATTGTCGCGTTTGACGAGGACAAACTTCAGATTGTCGAATACATTGACCCCGCAAATCCACAAGAACCGCAATATGTGGTGAATCAGCAGGCATTGTGTTCAGTTTTTTAGGAAGGCACGTCAATGTTGGTGGTCTTATCCCGGACGCGGGTTGGACCCAATTGGCGTGCCTGTTACAGTGCACACATTACGTACCGGTGGATGTTGTTCCGCTGCTGGTTTGCCCAATTGGCGAATTGGCGGCCCGATATCAACCAGACATACACACATTATTTGACGACACGAAGCAGGCCGTGTACGACGAATTAATCCAATTTCCTTATATTTCGTGGCGTTTGCGCACCTACGTACGAATATTGAAACACATTGCCGGGTGTAAACGCGAGCTTGCCTCGTGGCTCAAGTGGGCCCTGGATTGCCATATTCCGCTTGTGTGTGCGATTCAGCAGACCCAAATCACATGTGTTGTTGACATTTATCGGTTTAAATTGGATCCGCGCCAGCAATCTTCGTACCCATGTCACCCGCACAATATGTGTAAAATTGACATGGTGTCAATTTGGCGCCAATCGGACACTTGCATGTATTCTGTCGAGTGGTTGCTGGGCTTGGTGTGTCCGTCGAAACGGTCGTCGCGACAACTTGTTAAAATTTTAACGCTAATGGTGAAAACCGAGCCAACATCGGCGGCGGCGTTGTTTTTTGTTAATGCGTTCAGGCAATTCTCGTTGGGCAACGGACACAATGAGAACGGCTCAACGAATTTTGAATATCGACAATCGGTATACCGGTGGGACATCCACCACGTGCTGAAATTGTGCAACAAATACATCAAAACACACCTTGTTGATTTTGTTTTGTATGAAATTGTTCTGGACGCTATACGCTCAAGCATTGTTGCCGAGGATTACATTGGCCGATGCGTCGACTTGAAGCAATTATGTATGCTTACGCATACGATTTGCGACAGACATCTCCGCCCGTGTTTGGCATACAATCTACCGCCGCAGCGTATTACCAAGGCACTGATTGCACAGCACACAGCGACTCGCATAAAACAAACCCAACCCCACGCGAGTGTGGTGCACTACATGCAGATGCGCGCGGACGCGAACAAGCGGATGTCGCGCGTTGCGGTGGTTGAAATGGAAATGCCACAACGCGATATTATTCACCAGCTTTCAATTGTCGACGGCATGATTGTCGGCCCCAGAGAATTAATATCTGTTTCGACAATTGCGTGGTTTCGGTCGTTTTTCGACAACAGTGCCGAATATGCACGCCAGCAAACATGGCTGGTCTCGCTACCCGCGCGCATTGCTCGCATGCAACACAGAGCTATTGCAACGCGGTTGTGTGGAAAACGTCAGCTAGCCCGCGTTGCGTTCTGCTACCACTGCGCGGCGCTTCGGGTAAACCCCGTTGGTTACAAGCCGAAGAAAAAAACTGATTTTATGCGTTTATTCGGTGCCAATAACGTCATGGTATGCGATGGGTGCGACAGGGAAGTCGTATACATTGATTTGGTTGGCAAGGTGCTAACTGCTCGCATATCACACCACAATCCAGGCGAATTCATACGCACAACACTGTGCACCACATGTGTCAGTTTGTGTTGCATTGACGAATCGGGAACATCGTACAACAACGGCACAATAACGTGCGTCAACTGCACGAAAAAACAAACCACAACAAGGGTGTTGTGCTACAAGGGCTGCATTGTTGACAAATCACGCGAACCAGATTATGAATTCTATGCACGCGACGCCGATGGGCTTATAAAATCATATGCACACTGCCATCGACACCCGGTGCCGTCAAAGCGGGTTTCCGTTCCATCGCTACGGCTTCTTTAACGAGTCCGTGTTGGGAGAAGCCTCAATCACGGGTGTCATTTTTTTTGAAGGAATAAAACGCACCGTTTGTGGTTTAAACGTAAAATTGTCCTGCATCTCGGTTTGTCCGCGTGTATAGAATGCACAGCGGCGAATCAAATTTGGGGTTGGGGTTGCGACATTTGAATCACCAGAAGCTGTTTCACTCGGGGGGATCTCAATCGTTGTAGAGTCGCCATCAAGGTGTTCCTGACGGCTGTCGATCATGGCATCCAGTTCCGTGTCGCTAATGTCGGATTCACTATCGGTCGTAAAACTGCCGTTAGACGAACTATCATTGCCGGGGGTATGGTTGCCGGCGATAGAATTGCGTGGTTTAGCCACAAGCGGGGGACATGCGCGCGCGTCAGCAGTGGATGCCATTTTTATGGGAAATGATGCATTTCCCAACTTTAAAATGGAGTCAACACCCGATGTTACCGTCGGCAACCAGCTGGTGTTGCGTGATTGCGCTACCTTGCCACCAGGATCAATTTCTGTTGCCTTTGTCGGCGGAACTGTGCTGTTTGCAGACAACCAGTCGGGGCAAGCATGGCTTAAGTCGAGTATGCGGGGTGTTTTAAAACTCGAGTCTATACACATATATTATAACACGCGTGTGTTTACAACGGGCGACGACATCGTGTCCCTTTTTTCACCCGGGTCTAATCGAATATCAATCATCAACGTACACAAACTTAAACCCATATTGTTTGACGGTTTCATTTTTGTCGATGAAAACACGGGTGTGCCAACGCGTACAATATCAACAGGCGATTCCTCGGTGTCGGTTTGCGAACACGAGGTTACAATCTGTGCGTGTGCCATCACGGCCGACGATGTTGTTGCGTTTGTCGGCGGCCTTGGCTTTCTAGTCCGGATTATACTCGTCGGCGATTATCCTCCGACTTTAATTGCCCGTAATATCATGTGCGCGTCAGTGTCGATGTATAACAAACACCTTTTTGTGGCCACGCGTAGCCAGGTTGTCGAATCCTCTAGTATTTTAAATACGTGCGTATTGCGCGAAGTCGGTACACCACTCGACAACACAGTGGCTCCGCAATCCGAGCGCATGGATGTTGATTCCGAAATTGATGTTGTTGCTGTCATGAAAACACGCGATGTGTCTCATTGCCAAATCACCCATTTCAAACCACTGCTGGAAGACGATAAAATTGAACGGATTGTCGCGACAGACAACATGTTGATTATGCAAACGGTATCGTTTGTTTTTGTATTCTCGCGTTTTGCAAACAAGTGGATCGGCATTGGAGAAGTTGGGATTCATCCGAATTCAGTCAGTGCGCATGGGAACAAACTCGCGGTGTTGTGCATTAAGGACGACAAACCGTTGTTGGTTGCGTACGATTGTATTACTGGAGTGTGCACACAACATGCAATACACGAGGACGCCCTTGTATCGTTGCCACACGAAAAACGATATCTACACCCGGAAATTGGAATAACGACATTGGCGCGACTACAATTGGACGAGGAACACCAAGAGGGACAAAAGCAAAGGACGCAACTCGCGGTTCAGATGTGTACACGTGATCATTGTTTATTGACATTTGATTTTGAATGATGACGAAACCAACTGTATATTTATATTACGAGATTGTGTTCGTATTGGCCACAACGCCCGCATATAAGAAAAAAACACGTGTTTGTGGGATAGGTGTTGGTACCAAAGGCGAATTGGCAAGTTTGGCACGCGCAATTGAATCATACACGTGAATAAATTACACGACACTGGAACCAGAACTTTGATTTATAGCCGGCATTTCGCGTCCACTGTTGTACGTATATAAATTGTTCCTTTTCATCGACGAATGCGCCTTAACGAACCAGGCATGAATTTTGCCCTGGTCCAGAGAATCAAGGTTCATTCCTTTTTCGTTAGCTTCCATTGTTCTGTACGATGAAAGAACATGGTCTTTGAATTTGGCTGAAAACAGTTCTGGTTTGACGTCGCGGTCTGTAAAGTCGACCTTTTTAAACATACCATTCCACAAACGTATGCGTTCTTGTTCAATCTCACGTTCCATATATTTCCACCTGTTTTTCAAACCAGTAAGTATGTACGTGCCCAGTTGCAACATAATTACAATGACTGGCGCTGTAATGTAGAGGATAAGCGATGAAATGATCAACGTGACTGGGAGACCATCCTTGTGTCGCTCGGTGAGTTGAACATCAATTTCCAAATTCGACTCGAGATTCTTCTGAGTCAAATGCACACCAGCATCCTTGTCGTCGTTTTCATATGCACTATGAAGTTGGGTCACGATGAGAAGAAGTCCAATAATCGCAATGACTTCCATGTACATCATGAGCTGGTGTACGAGTGAGTGTGCGTCTTTATGACAATTGTGACCGGAATTTACGTTCGATGACACAACGGCGATGATAATAACGGCCATGAACGTTGTTAGACCGAATGCTGTCCAGACAATTTCCTTGTACGCCAAATTAAGGTCGACGAAATAAATATCAGTCTTTGATTCCTCACTGTAATCGAAAGTGTAATTAGTGTTTTCGTATAGCGTGCCGTCGTATTCACTCCATGCATACTTGGTACCGCCACCGACCATGCTCATTGCAGTGACAAATGTAATCAATCCTGTAATCATGATAAGCAAGTACGTAATGTGCGAGTGTCGGCTCCATCCCTCCTCTTTAAATGCGCCGGCAATTTGGTCGATATCATGGTGGCTCAAAAGTGGGATGGTCTCCTTTACGCGGGATTTTCCCATGTTGATGGGTTGTACAAGCAACAACAGCGACTCGCTAATACTAGTTCGTGACGCGATTTTGTCAGTGTATTAGGGAATGTGCCGGGGTGTTGGTATTGTACAATGTACAGGCTACTGTTAACACTGGGGTTTGTCGTGTGTGTGTGTGGGTGGGAGGTACATTATGAAATACAAGAATTCAATAGTCAGAACAATTATCGATATGTGCATCAATTAAATCACATCGAGTTGAATGACTTGTTGCATATGAACATTTCCACACTCAATGCTGCCTATGGCCATAATCTATTTGACCCGAGCGGTTCGAATCCACCATGTGCCGGTCTAGGTACAACGTGTTTTGCCATCAATGCTGATCGCGATAAACATCCGACACATCGCACAATCAGAGCTCTTAACACCAGTACCGAATTTACAAACGGAGCAATATATTCGATATTCAATGTCGCATTTGTTGTTTATTCAACGGATTGTGTGTCACACACAACACATTACGCACGTTATGTGTTTGTTTTTTCCAATCAGGTCATTAGCACATGGCAACTGCAGCAGATTGATACAGAATCGGACAATCTTGAATTTAAGCGCGTCATAGATGCGTGTAATAATCAACCCACACTGCCACGCATTGCGCTATTTGACGCCAGCGACCCGGATCCGCGACCGACAATCGATTGCAACACTACAGATCCATTTGAATATCCAGTTGTTGATTTGAGCTATGTTGCTAATCGGTCTGTTCCATTTACTGATCATACCCAATTCGCGCAAACGCAGCTCAATGGATATAGTATCACCGTGAATAATGAGGATTGGCCGCAGTGGTACAATGTGCAAGATCCCGCTGGATGCAAACAAAAGTGTCTGGACACAGGGGGTTGCCAATTTGCAACATATTATACATCTATCAGCCAATGTCAGCTCCGTGTGTACGAATACCCAATTGTCATTCGTGCATATGTACCAAACAGCGATGCGACAACATTCTTGCCATACATTACGAACACACCCACGACGTATGTTCCACTCGCTGAACCTACCCAGATCAATGTGCGTACGTGCGCGACGTGCCATGACACACACGAGTGTACGATTACAATTATCAACAATACGAGCCCGGTGTATTTTTCCACTCTTGGCAATAACAACACGTGTGCGGTGAATGCCTCGTGTACTCCCCACCCAACTGCGCCGACAACTGTTCGAGCGGGGACGAGTGTGGTCTCCCAACAATACTACGAGAATCTTCTATACGATGTTGACATACAGACTGCACTAGATGCGACAAATCCATATAGTCACCACGTTGACTATGGGTGGTACCCCCCACCGTGTGCTGGTATTGCCAATACGCGGACGTGTATGCCGGCAATTCAGTACAGATGGGCGCCATTCCGCGTAATATCCGTCCCGGATAACAGCACCGCGTTCATCCCGGGTAGCATATATAGCGTGATTCCCGTTCTTGTTGTTGCTATTACAAATGATGATGTTGAAATCAGACAGTGGATCCGGTTCGTGTTTCTCTACAACAGTATAACATGGATTTGGTCTTTGATTCGTTCTGAACCGGACATGGCAATGACAGAGGCGGTGAATAGTGGATGTTTTAATTCGACAGCACAACCATCACTCTTGTTGTGGCCAGAGCAACAAACATACTCTTACGGCGCATGTGAAGCCAACAAGGGGTTTAACTACGCTCTAAAATACGTCGCGCCGCAAACCTGTTCGGGTCCAACGGGTGTTGCCTATGCACTGAACACAACCAGTGTAGCGATTTCATGCGCACCCGGGTGCCATGCAGAACTGCGGAACACATCGGTAGCGCTCGCGGAGGGTGGGTCGTGCGCTTGCCGGAACAACTCGGGATACATTAACCCGGTCGTTGCTGATCCAGGCTTGTGTCCAACTGTCGCGGCATCGGCGGTATGTACAATTCCAGCTGGTTGTTTACGCGAATCCGATTTTCTTCCCGTGTATCACGAGACAATCAATGGGTTGTCGAACCGTGATGCGATTGCGGCGTTGACAAATTCGCTGGGCAACTTGACGGCGCCCGAATATCTTGCACTTGCCGGTAATCCACAAACACATTGGTTCGACACAAGTTGGACAATTGCGTGGTGGGATTTCGAGCCGTTTTACGTGTACGATGTCGTTGTGAACACGACAGTTTGTTACCAAAACCCCGACGCGTCACCGTTTACCGGGGCGTGTGCCGGTGTTGTTGGTGCGGGCGGGCAGCGGTACCTGTACAAACTTGTTCCGATAATGATGTACGGTTACACCTACGGTGTGGATCAACCATATGACAATGTTGGCGTTGCCACGTTTTTGCTTGCGTTTGCCTACGACACAAATGCGAATTCTGGCTGGATTTCAGTATCTACTACGGTAAACGACTGGGTTGGATTGTCGTTTCTTGGCCACTACGCCATCGGAAACGGTCGAATGCCTCTCACCGACGACGTGTCGTTGAACCTGAACACGGGATACTGTTCGAATGACACCCAATTGAAATGCGGATATGACGTAACAACGCCCGTGTTACTGCCGGATCTGATTCTTGCTACCACGGTGAATGAATGTGGAAACTACACGGCAACAGTGGACACAAGCGAGTGTGATACCGACGCCGCGTACCGGTTTATCAATTACAACATACAGCACGAGCAGTTCACGCCGCGTGTAAATTACAATCTGGTATCTGGTTCGTTTTCGGAATTTATCAACGATTGCATACCACAATCCATGTTGCGTCGTATGTGTCCCGGCAAAGAAGTCAATCTAACCACGCGCGGAAGTAACGAATATGTGCGCAACCTGGTCCGAGCCGAACTGGCAACCCCGGACGAATATGCAATTCTTGTTCACATTACAGATACATATTCAAACAATGCCTTACTGCTCGTAGAGTATCTAATGCATGATTCCACCACCGACGAACCACTCACTGGCCTCATTGAAGCGGGATTCGAGCTTGCGCGCGTGGAGTACGGAAACCATGGAAATTTCACATGGGGTCTTGTGGGAATAGGCAATGCCTATTTTGTTTACAACCATTCCATAAGTGGCGAGGAAATCCCGTGCGTGACCGAAACAGTCACATCGACGTGTCTGGCGCCCGCTTGTGGTGGTATGTGCTATACCTACACCTACAACAACGTGACGACAATTGGCCTGAATATGGTGCAAGCATGCGCCAATGTGGAGGTTTTTGCACGAAACACGAACCAATCCAGCGCATGCGTGTCACCGTTGGCGGCGGATTTCGTACACATACGGTCACTCGGCGAATTGTTTACGCCGGATGTTTTTATAAAATGGGTTGTTTATATTACAGTCCCATGTGTTATTGCTATTTTATCTGGTATTATGCTTGGAATGCGATAGTGGTATTAGTGGATATTTGTTTGTGTTGGTACCCAGCACTATGGCCCAACCAACGTTTGGTCTACCATCGTCGGCGCCCCATTTACAATTTCCAACAATTTCCAATGTCAACTCGTTTGGCCAAATGCCAAATGGCAGCCACCTTGACATTTCCAACGACTCTGGCCGCGAATCCTATCCATCTGTTGTCATTGACCTACTTGTCAATACGAGTGAACGCGATGTGAAAAGTGAAATCAAAGCAACAACACGATATCGAAATATGCAAATTGGCGATTTGTGTTTTCTTAAAATGCATACTAGCCCAACGTACCAGAATAACGTTAGCACTAAACGTAACTTCGCCGGGCAATTGTATAACATCCCCAATGTCAGCGCCCATGAAAAATTCCCAATTGTTGCACATACTGTTACAACCGTTGATTTTGATAAAGATGAAACCCCGCACTTGATTGATACCAAAGTTTGGGACAATCTTGTGTTTGTGGGTTCAATTCTAGCATCGCCGCCACAAGAACATCTGAGTACCACAAGCACGAGTCTCACTTCGTTCTATATTTCCAAATACAGCTACGTAAAAAACTATTGGTGGAATGCCGGGTTTCTTGTTGCCGGCACATCATTGTGGCTAATGGCAATCACAATGCCCGCAGACATGTATAAAACGGGTCTAAAAGTTGGTGAAACAGTGACGATTCTGGTTCCGTGGGCAAGTTCTGGATACCAGGACCCGCGTACGTATTACGACACGCAACTAAAAGAAAGTGACATCAAATACAATTTTGACGCGCCTGTTGGACAACAAAAATCCGTCAACGTTGCCGCACTCACAGACATCAAGTATGCGCGCAAATGCTGGCGAATTGGCACGCTGTTGCACGGAACCAACGGCAATAACAAGGACGAGCTTGTTCAGATTGACATGTCACACGACCACACTGTAGCTTGTATGTATTAATTGCAAACATTTACCAACATGGCACACGACCAAACTAGTAGACAGACTGCAGCCGAGGCGTATGTGCGGGATCGTTACCCGAATTTTGAATTGCGATGCAAGAGCCTGCCAACACGCAAGTCGACGGGGTCCTTGTCGTACTCGGTGGGCGCCGGTGTCAGCAATCTACCGGCGGGACTACTGCAGCCCATGCTGGAAAAATACGGGTACGGCAACAGTGCAATTGAGCCGTCCAACACCAACGGCCTTGTACTCACGCTTTACGACATTGGTGTTCCTGCCAAAGTTGAATGTGTCAACGCTCCAGGGCGATCGCATTTAGTTGAGTTTTGCGTTGTGGTGCTTGTCGCCGTCATTGCGTATCTTGTGTATTTGGTCCAATTTCCGCAAATTGATGTATAATAATCAGTGTATATTAATAAACAACCAAAAACAACAACATACGGTGTAATGGGTGAGAATTTTGGCGATCGGGTGTGGGCTGACTTTGTTGAGGATTTTGGTGCAACTTTCCACGAATCGTGGCGAGATGAGCACGCTTGTGGTTTCCTCGCACACGGGCAAGATAGTGCTGAGATACGCGGCATCAATCAACTCGATGTCAAACTATTGTCCAAATGGTGTGCACATCACAAGTTGTTTTATGTCGTTGAAACCAGCGATTGCATCATTGTCCGGTTGCAGCAAACAACGCCACTGGACGTTGACAATATCAACCGCATCGCGTATTCGCTGGACGACAATGGACCGCTGCTGTCGAAGCTGAAAATGTCATACCCGCGCGACTGGCGCGTATTGGAACAAATTCTAACCCCGTTTATCCACAAGGACGAGTTTAAGTGCAGCGCTGACGCGTCGCAGCAAATCATGCAATTTGATCACGACATTTGTATCGACATGCAACGGGGAACAATCAACAGCACCGTGGTTGACGACTGGTTTTTTAATGCCGACAAAAATATGCGCATTATAGCACACCCGACATTTATTCGTTTCATTGTGCGGCAATCCGAGACAAAACACAAACCCCCCAGGCAGGCGGGAAAATTCAACCCCTTTGCGCGCCAGACAGACAGACAGCCTCGCAATATCAACAAGTACCAGGAATCTCGGGATAGTACGACACCACCTCCATGATATCGCCAAGAACGGCCGCATAGGACAACCCAGCAGTTTTCAATTCTTCGGTGCATTGTTGCAGCAACTTGTCGCGCGGCATAGCGATAAGCCGCTTAAACAGCACTTTTACACGTTCGTCCGTGTGTGATGTAAGTTCGCGCAGCTCCAGCAAATCTGAACAGAGTACAGACGTGCCAAATGGCCGCACACGTTTGTCGCAAACCTCGCATGCGGTCTTCCATTCGTCGTCTATTCGGCGTGCATTTGCTAGAGTTGCGTGTACTGTAGCTGGCTGCACCGCCAAACACTCTTGTATGTTTTTTACATGTGGATAAACCGTAAATCGCCCACCTGAAAATTCGGCGGCTTTGATTTCTGCCGGTTCGTTTTCACAGACAGTAAAAATTGGGCTGCACACACAGGCCATGATGGAAAATGCACACACTTTCCAACCATGGATCGCAACACCTGGCGTATATATTTGGAACTAATTGACGGCACAGCACAGTTTGAGCCAAGTGATAAAACAACGATCCAGTTTCTTGAAAGTGCAAAAAGTACTGAATCTATCACACTTGTTTTGTTGGTTGCCAATTTGCGTGGTGTTTTCCCATATTTTTACACTGCCGATGACGCGCCGAACACACTGTGTGAAATTGGCGCAGACTGGGTTGGTCTGATCAACCGCACGCTTTGTGTTGATTTTAAAACTGCAATGGTGTATAATAGTGTATTGAAAAAAATGAAACCCACAGACAATTTATTCACGCCCGCATTTTCAACATCTAACCTCCAGGTTCTGAATATTTTCAACAAGGATTCGGTGCGCGTTCGCACATACAATGACATTAGTTATTTGTTTGTTAATAGCAACAAGTATGTAAGTACCCGATCAGATTTGTGTACAATTAATTTTACATAGATATGAGTGTTACACTGAGTGCGACGTCCACGTTGATGATTTACAGCGGTAGGTTATACCGAAAACAAACAGAGCGCGAATCCGTGTGTTATTACATCAAGCACTGCAATGTCACATATTATATCGAAAACGTGTGTGTAGTTCGGTTCGAAAATGTACACGTTGTTATTGCTACCAACGCAGTGTGCAATACTACAAGAATAACAATCTGTAATGCAACACAGACACTGTGCCATTCGCAGTTGTGTATTGGATCTGACCGCGTGCACGTTGACATTGGTGATTTTTCATAGCAACATGGACGAGCAATTGTGGGGAAACAGGTGCACGGACTCAGATTGCTACTGGCGAGATGTGCACTATCTTTACTCAACGCCGGATGGTACCATTGTGCAGGTGCACGAAGTAAAGAGCACAAACACGAAACCAGCCGTGATTGGCGACTGGGTGCCAGTTATGCAACATATTATAAGTTCTAAATGTTGATGGTTTCATAGATAGCATTTTTGATCCATGCTGAAATTGTAATAAAACCCAGCTGATCCGCGCGAAGTGCGTCATAAAACGTGCATTTGTAGCCGTGCGCGTCCAATATTTTAAGCAGGTGCAAATCATTATGTCTAACTAAGTTGCTGGCCGTATCGGGTTTCATGTTGCAATTATGGCGCATGGCCCAGTATACAACAGTCAGTTGCCCGGTTGTAATTGCCGGGTCCAACCAGCCGTTTCGAATGGGTTGACCAGTCGACAAAACCCAGTCAAGCACGTCAGTGTTACCATACACGCTTGCTAGTTCAACCACAAGCCCGAAATTGAAATTGTCGGGGTACGTTGCACGAATCCACGCAAGTACACCAATACTGTTCGCAATGGCCGCTTCACTTTCAACCGCTTTGTCGTAGTGACATCCCTGCTCGTGTAGGTACTGTATGATTTCGACACTGTTCACACCATCTTTGAGCGACACGACAACATCCGGCATGCCAATCACCATTTTAAGTGTGTCAAGCTGGTTGTTTTGCGCCGCAACAGCACCGACGGTCGGGTGAACACGGTATCCTTGATCATAGAGCCATGTAATCACGTTTTTGTGCCCGTTTTGTGCCGCTTTCAAATCCAGCTCTGTTGGAATTTCAGTTTTGTCGTACATCCACTGTATAATGTCTAAATGGCCATTCAACGCCGCCGTGCTGCACACACGGGGCGTCATTGGGTACTTGTCTTCGTGGAATCTTTGCAGTAGCTGTAGATGTCCACATGTTGCTGCTGCATGCAACGCGTCGGCACGCCACGAAGCAATGTGGCTGAAAAATGGAATGCACTGTACAAATAACGCGTGGTCGTTGCGCCTTACAATATGTTCTATCATAGCCTGTGAGCCGCGAACGTTAACCGAATTCGCCCACTCAATAACGGCAACGTGTCCGCCAACGGCTGCACTGTCCGGTGTTTTATGGTCCATTGGACACCCACGCTCAAACATGGACCGTACAAGAGACAGGTTGGCAGCGGCAGCGGCCGTGGTGCTCGAGTCCCAACGATAGTGCTGCAATCGCGCCCATTCAAGCACGTCTAGTCGATTTTGCCGGACCGCAATCGTGCAAATGCGCGACGTGTTACTTAGTCCGCTGGCTAGAGCCCATTTCACAAGTTCGGGTGACGCTACAATGTCTCGTATGCGGGTTTTGTGATGGTCGGGTAATTTGTGACGTCGTTTGTATCCAGCGATGATTGCGTGCCACCCACGACACACGGAAGACAGCAAAAAGCTGTTGTCGCGCACAATAAATGCCAGAATCATCTCAACCATCTCAACTGGCATTTTTTCCATCTTGGCATATAAACATACAACTAGCCACTCTGCTAATACACCAAGATGATTTCAATTAACAAACTACACACCTATGCTGGGCTATTGCACGGCCTGAATTTTCTTGCAATTTTAATCTTGGCACTCACACGAACACAGACAGGTTTGCCAACTTACAAGCTTCTTGTCCAGAATATGACAGCTACTTCATACGACATTGCAATCGAACCAACCGGTCGTTATGTGTACCCGTCCTATTTGATTCTTTTGTATTTTGCAGTTACGTGTCTCATGCATTTGGCATATGCCATCGACTACAGACAATGGTACTCAAACCAACTGTCATCCGGTGTTGTATGGGCGAGATGGGTCGAATACAGCATTACGGCGTCGCCAATGCAGGTCATTTTTTTTATGTTTTCGGGAAACGCAATAGAAACACAGATAATTAACGCAGTTATGCTAACTGTGTTGATGATGAGCTATGGTGCACTGTCAGAGGCGTCACCACGGCCACTGCTCGTGTATCTGATTGGCGTAATCCCGTTTGCCGCCGTCCTGGCAACAACACTGACCGGACTTGTTAACGCGGGGTCGCCGCCGGATTGGATATACGCACTCGTGGTTTTTGTTCAAGTTATACTATTTGGCTGTTTTGGTGCAGTCCGATTCTTTAGCATCGTCAGCAACGAGAGCCCGCAGCGCATCAAGAGCGAACGAATGTATATTATACTGAGTTTTGTATCAAAAACAATCATGGGGTGGATAGTTATAGCTCGGACTTGATCTCATTCACCGTTGCCGATATTTAGTATCAAGTCATATATATTCACAATTTGTATATCTATACTGGGTTGTTTTAATAAAATCGACAAACACAATCTGTGTAATCCATCCAACACGTCAAAATTGCTTTGGGCTACTATAATCGGATGCGTCAGATCCGCCTTGAAGATGGACATTATATGTTTTGGTGCTCGTTCGGGGAACGAAAGAACAGTGTATGGCGAAATGCTATTTCCATCTTTGTCGTCCCAGATGTCCGACGAAAGGCTGTCTTTAAACGCTGCTACAAGCACCTTTGACACGAGTTTCTCTTGGGCACTTTTGAACAATTCTTCAATATTATACGGATGTGTGTCTAGATATTCCCTCTCGACGGACGAACACATGTTTAATGTAGTGTTTAAAAAACCCAGTCGTCAAAATATGGAACACCCATTCTTAATTGCCCAATCCAAAACTTCCTGGTGATCACCCTCGGCCGCAAATACGCGCGTTCGCCAATTCCACGGACACCCGTTTGCTCGAGCCCACTGGAGCACAGCCAGGTGGCCACCCCCGGCCGCACGCGCGCACGTCAGCTCGTTCCACGGGCAACCATTTTCATGAGCGTACTTCAACACGTCCATGTGGCCACCCCCAGCCGCAGCCTCGCACGTCCACTCGTTCCACGGGCAACCATTTTCGTGAGCGTACTTCAGCACCTCCAGGTGGCCACCCTCAGCCGCACGCGCACACGTATATCCGTTCCACGGCCAGCCGTTGGATCGAGCCCACTGTAGAACAGCCAGGTGGCCACCCCCGGCCGCCTCCGCGCACGTCTGCCAGTCAAAGTCGCAACCGTTGGCTCGAGCCCACTGCAAAACAGCCAGGTGGCCATTCATGGCTGCAAACGAGCACGTACGCATGTCCCACGGGCAACCGTGGGCTCTTGCCCACTGCAAAACAGCCAGGTGGCCATTCCGGGCCGCACGCGCGCACGTCCGCCAGTCCCACGGGCAACCACGTCCGCGAGCGTACTGCAAAACAGCCAGGTGGCCATTCCGGGCCGCACCCGCGCACGTATTTTCGTCCCAATCGCAGCCGTTGGATCGAAGCCACTTCAAAACAGCCAGGTGGCCACCCTCGGCCGCAACCGCGCTCACGTACGCGTTCAGCGGAAAACCATCACCATGTAACCATTGCAGGGTTTCCATTCGCCCATGCCGTGCAGCTATCGCGGTTGAACGCTCGCTCAGCGGCATGCCACTGTCGCGCGACCAAATAGCCAATGTTGGTGTCCGCAATCCAGCTGCAATCGGGGTTTGGAATTGGGTAGGCATGCCGCGTCGTTTGCGGTACGCGTATATAATATGCCACCATCCGCGGCACACCAAAGAGTGGATAAAATGCTCTTCATTTCCGGTAGAAGTACATAATATTATTTCCATCAATTCAACCGGTAGACTACGCCATGTACGCTCTCGGCGCGCCCCTGCGGGTACAATTTGGTCCCCCATTGTAATATAACTGGTTTTATTCGTACACTAATATATAATGCAAAGGCTGGAAACTTCCCGGTGGCAATTTTTATTCAACGTCAGCAACGTTCAGAATATCGACATCCCAACTCACGTGCGCAGTAAAATGACACGTGTGTGTCTAGATATTCCCTCTCGACGGACGAACACATGTTTAATGTGGTGTTTAAAAAACCCAGTCGTTATATATGGAACACCCATTCTTAATTGCCCAATCCAAAACTTCCTGGTGATCACCCTCGGCCGCAAATCTGCGCGTTCTCCCGTCCCAGGGGCACCCCTCGGCTCGAGCCCACTGTAGTACATTCAAGTGGCCATTTCGGGCCGCATACGCGCACGTTGACCAATCCCACGGGCAGCCTTTTAAGTGAGCGTACTGCAAAACAGCCAGGTGGCCACCCCCGGCCGCACGCGCGCACGTCCACTCGTTCCACGGGCACTGATTTTCGTGAGCGTACTTCAACACGTCCAGGTGGCCATTCTCAGCCGCATACGCGCACGTATATTCGTTCCAATCGCAGCCGTTGGATCGAGCCCACTTCAGAACAGCCAGGTGGCCATTCCGGGCCGCACGCGCGCACGTGTACCAGTCCCACGGGCAACCACGTCCGCGAGCCCACTGCAACACGGCCAGGTGGCCATTCCGGGCCGCACCCGCGCACGTATTTTCGTCCCAATCGCAGCCGTTGGATCGAAGCCACTTCAAAACAGCCAGGTGGCCACCAGTGGCCGCATACGCGCACGTAGATTCGCCCACCCAGCAACCTCTGGCGCGAAGCCATTGCAGCACTGCCAAATGGCCACCAGTGGCCGCAGCGTCGGACGTAACTCCGTTTAATGGACACCCGTTGGCGTGAGCCCACTGCAGCACTGCCAAATGGCCATTCCTGGCTGCAGCCGATGTCGTTCGCTCGTCCATCCGGCAGTTCATACTC
>Ga0315331_10000487_pt1 | contig 27499 bp, 61 predicted proteins | sample M160m34915metaG_FD_203456 | JGI IMG/M metagenome (GOLD analysis project Ga0315331, IMG submission 203456) | Ammonia-oxidizing marine archaeal communities from Monterey Bay, California, United States - M1 60m 34915 | ecosystem: Environmental > Aquatic > Marine > Intertidal zone | place: USA...
CAAACACCAAGGGATCGTGATTTCCCGATCGCTGCAATGGAAGACCGCAAAAGGCGAGCTAAGGAGTGGGCCGAACACATGGCAAAGAAGAGCTAAACCACTAAGCTTCAACGACTTACGCGCCGGGCCTTGGGGGGCGAGCCTAAGTCGTTGATAGTCAACGACTTACGTATCGAAAAAAAAAGTAAAAAAAAATGAAAAAAAAGCTTGTATTCTCCGTCGATCTGTGATATCCTCTTTCTAGTGAGTGAAGGAAATAACAATATGATAAATAAATTCGATGAACTAAGTTGTGAGGAAGTGTTTGAATTGAATGAAATGTGTGATGAATGGCTAAATGAAGCCATCGAAGCACAGGACGAGGAAATGCAAGTGTCTGAAAAATAGTTCTTGACTTTTGCTGAAATTTTGATATACTAATTTTGTTATGAGAAAAGTAGAAATGAGTTCGTTCGATGAGATGATGGCCAATATGTACCAAGTGGAAACTGGTGTCAAGGGCTACGGTGCTGGTGTCGCTGGTTTCCCGCGCAGTCACGATGGTCTGGAAAAGGCCATCAAGTTGGCCTTTGATAATGGCTCTTGTGTCACGCTCAAAGGAGAGATCGTCTGGGAAGATTCGATGGCCATGAGCTAAGTTACTGATAGCCAACGACTTACGGCCCGGGGCCTTGGGCCGCGGCCCTAAGTCCTTGATACTCAACGACTTACAACTTCAAAAAAAAAGTTAAAATAATTACATTTTAGTGTTGACTTTGGGGTGAAAGTATGGTTTAATATACATATGTTGAACGTGATAGACAATCTGAACAATGGAATTGAAATGCTGATTGACGGCTTCAATAATTGGGTATCGAAAAAAATCGATAATTTTAATGACTTTTTAGTTGACTTTCTAGGATAAACCTGTATAATAATTTTTGTTATGGGAAACTGTTACTACATAATCGACGAGGACGGCTTGAGCCGTATGTTTGACGTGAGCCACGACGGGCTTGAGGACGCTATCGAGCAAGCGAATAAGCTCGGCGTGGATGTTTTCCGCGATGGCGAAAATGACCGTGAGGTCGTTTGGTCGTTCGAGGAATCGAGCGAAGAGCCCGAAGAGGAACCGTGGGACGGCTTCAACTCCGATGCGGAGGCTGACGCTGACGCGCTGGCCAGCGCAGGTTGGGGAACCGACGAGGATTACGGCGGTTGTTACGATGACTGCAACGATGGCTGGTGAGCCATCGTCTTTTAAAATTTATGTCTCAAATCAATAATGAGACAGTTCTCAAAAATATTGAGGACTGGAAAAAGCAGAAGGCTAACGCCTCCGCCGCCAAGGTGGAGCGTCAGCGGGTTAAAAAGGCACGCGCGGCGCGTGTGTCTTTCAATCGGGGGTTCGGTTCAATCGGGGATGCCCTAAGTCGTTGATTACCAACGACTTACATCCCGGAGCCTAGGCCCGCCGCGCTAAGTCCTTGATAGTCAGTCACTTATAAAAAATTGCTATTTAAGCTTGACTTATTTCGTATTTCTGCTATACTTGTTTCCGTTATGAGAGAAAAGTTCATTCCTAAAAAAGAAGAGGTTCTGCGCAAGGCGTGGATGAAAGAATGGGAAAGTATGCCCAAGACAGACAGCGATTGGCCAAGCTGGGAGGCGTTCAAACGCATGAAGCAAAGCACTAAGTTTATTCCCAGAAAAAAGGGTTGACAAGCGGTTCAGTTTCTGCTATACTATTATAAGTTATGAGAGTTCAGGTCTACTACAATCTACATAAGAAGCGCCTCTCGGTTCGAAACAGAGGCAGAGTAATCAGACACGCCGACATTGTCCTTCTGGAAAATGTAAAGTTCCACGTTCAACCAGCAGGGCAAGCCAAGGTACGGAAGAACAAACGCAAAAACGTTCACGCTTACGTTGCTGGTGACTTGGCCAGCAAGCAAGGCTTTGGGAATGGTACTACCGAGGAGTTTGAGCTTGTCAAGTATAACCCGTATAAGAATGACTTTTTCGTTGACCTCAAAGGTAATGAGATGCGTGGTATTTACGAGAAGGTTTTTATCAAAAACAAAGAGATATTTGTCAAAAAGGCTTGACTTGAACAGCAGTTTCTGCTATAATTAATTTATTGGAAGTAAGAAAAAAGTTATGAAGAAATTCCTAGTAAACTACACACCGGCTGTCCACGAAGGACAGGAGAACGCAGACAGCAAATCCTTTTTCTACCGAGTAGAAATGGATGAGCAGTTTGCCAACAACGACGAACGCGACAACTCGGCTGGGATGTCAGCGAAGGATACGGAAACTGGCGAGTGGAAGAGATTCCGCTGGGACAGGATCAACAGCACCGTGGCAATCTAGCCACGTTTTTTAATTTTGAGTTGGCGAGTCAAACACGCCTCCATCGCCCTAAGCTATAAACGCGCTGGGACAGGGATGGTAAGACATTTTACGCTTGATTATCGGTGGCGCGGTAACAACTCATTCTCATAACGGTAGGCAACACCATATACCCCTCGTCAAGGTTTTTTTTGGTTTTCTCCTTGGCGGGGGGTAACTCTTTGATAGTCAACAACTTACGGCCGCGGCCCTAGGCCCCAAGACCTAAGTCGTTGGGACTCAGTAGCTTACGCTACGTCGAATAGATGAGCTTGTAAGGCTCAAGGACTGCCTTAGTGAACCAACTCTGAGGCTGCACTTCGCACTGAACACCTTCCAGCCATTTATTCATATGACGAGAAGTCGTCGTGCTGAATTTTTCTTCTGTCTTGTAGTATTTATGGCCGACTTTAGCAGCGACCGGAGTACCATAAGAAAAGAAGAATATAGCTTCCTTGGTTCTGTCAATTAGTGCCTCGTTAAAGATCACTTCCGTTTCGTTGTTACCTATGTTGTTTACTCTCATTTTTTAGATATAATGCTTATAATTTTTGCTACTTGGTCTGTTGTTAAATAACCATTAACAAAAGATTCATCTGGCTGTTCGACTACATCGTCAAGGCTTTCATCGTATGACCACCATTTAGTTGGAAAACCATTTTTGTTAGGAGCGAAGATAGCGACCTCTGCTGTTTTACTAGACCGTTTCGTTAACTTGACATTATTCTCTCCATGCCTATTGGAGCAATAGTGTGTGGAGCCGAACTGAACGGATATTTCCCAACCATTCTCGAAAATCATATTGAATCCCGGCCAAAGCTGCGAGGATGTGAATTGAGGTTTTACTTCAGTTTGATTCGGGGTCATTGTGTTTTGTGTCATTTTTAGTATCTTTCCTATCGTAAGAGCCTTTTCCCTTCTTTGGCTTATGGACTCTCTCTCCTGTGTTCCATTCAACCGTTCTTCTAATCTTGGGCTTTCTCTCACTCACTTCAAATAGTATAACAGAACTGTGCATAAAAGTCAAGCATTAATTAATTATTCTTTTCGTAACAATTTGAGCATATAGTTTCAAACTCTAAAGCAGCACCTCTTTCCCATACTTCAGTATCTTTACTATCTACTGCTCCACACTTATCACAAATTAAATCATTTAGTTTGTTACTAACTAGTAACTCTTTTTCATCTCTCATAAGCAAGTATTATTGCATAGATTCTTCTAAATGTCAACTCTTTTTTAAATGTTTTTTTAAATTTATAAGTGACTGATACTCAACGACTTACGACTCGGAGACTAGGCCGCGGGACCTAAGTCATTGATACTCAACGACTTAGGAGGTAACTCGGCTGTTTCATGAAGGTCAAACCTTGACGGCGTGCCACCGCTTGTCAAGTAAAAACCCTGTTTCTGGCTCTCCCAGAACACCATGGCCAAGACTCCCGCTAAATATTGGACGCGAGGGTCGGAATCGAACCGACGAATAAGAGATTTGCAGTCTCCCGCCTTACCACTTGGCTACCCCGCGCTTATCGTGTTACGCTTTTACAGCGTCGTAATCAGTAAGGTTCTCTGCGCTAATGACTAGCTCTTCGTGCCAGTCGTTATTCACCGCACTCAATTTCGGTGTGTAGAAACGCTCATCAATGAATCCATCAACAAACTTTTGCGCCTCCTCGATAGCCAATATATCCGCTCCGCCCTTTATCCCCTTTAGTGTATCTGCGCCCATTTCCTGAATGACTTTGCGGCGACTAAAGTTAAGTATTGCGCGGAGGCAACGCTTTTCGTCCGTCCAGAAGACAGCGAATTCATCCGTCCACCAGTCAAGCTCACCAGATGTTGCCATCCAGTTGTAGAAAGCGTAGAAACGCTCCGTAATTGCCTTGCGGTCTTTTCCGCGCATCCCGATTGCCCAGTCCTCTTTGCTGAAGATCTGCCTATGGTAACTAATTGGTTCAGTATTCATGTTATAGTTTTCTAACTCGTTCAAAGATTGTATTGTAGCACAATTAAAGCCTCTTGTCAACTGTTTTTTTCATATCCGAAAAACCAACTTAAAGCCAACGCGCCTGTTAATAATAAAAAAAGTAAAAGCATCTGTTCTAATAATAGCGTGAACTTGCTGAACTGTCAATGCTTTTTGTAGTCTATGTTCTCAACATCCTCATCCCAACAAGCGCGACAACTTCCGCACTCGTTACCCTGTTTGGGTGCTGGACAAGTAAAGCTGTTATCCGTTTTGGCTCCGCTAGTAGTCAGGCCCAAACTTTGTGCCAACTTGGTTGGTGGCTTGCCGTCCATCATATAAGCAGACAATCGAATAATTAGATTGTCAGGCTTGCGGCCTAAATCCATCCATTCACGAACAAACCGATATTCTCTAGTCGGCAACCAAAATTTGATATGCGGCAATCGCCTCGCTACTTCCGCAATCTTTTCGAGATGCCAAACACCTTGAACGTCACCAGCATCATGCCAACGAAAAAAGCCACTCTTTTCCCTTTTCCCAATCATAAAAACCATCGTATCAACCCAATCAATTCGGTCTAATGATTTAAGCCGCTTTTTTTGTGCAGCTTTTACGTTGGGAAAAACATAACGCCCTTTTCGAGCATAACAAAAAGAACAAATTGAATTAACAACGTCAACCAGTTTTGAGCCTGTGATACAGTCCTCTGCCGGTGTGCTATAACTAAAGCCGGGCATCTTAGACGGCACAGAAAGTGAGCCGACCTTTTCTTCTGCTAGTTTTACAGTAATCCTCATAACGCCAAACAGTATAACAGACTAGAGGCTGCTTGTCAAGCCCAAAGCTCAGCCCAGCCCTCTGGGCTGTATCCACTAGCCACAAACTCCCTATCATCCGCACTTAAAGACTTAAGCGCAACTTGTAACAACTCGCCTTGGTTCAAATCCCAAAGCTCATGCCCCTGAATCGTAACACTATAAGGCTTGCCAGTTTTTCGGCAGGGGCCAGTGAATGTGTACGTTCCCTCTGTGTGGTTCTGCTCGTAAGTGCAGTTTGTATGTATATAACGTCCCATAACTTCAAATACTATAACATAACGAAGACAACAAGTCAAACCTTTTTTTCAACACCTTAAGTCGTTGAGTATCAATGACTTACGACGGCGGGCCTAGGCCCCGCTGCCCTAAGTCGTTGGTAATCAGTAACTTACGTATGTCAAGAAAAAAATAGGGGCGGCATTGCGCCGCCCCTTGTCAACGTACCGTGTGTTATGAGAGAACAGTACTAACCAGCCACAAGGATCTGTCCCTTTTGGGGAGTCGGTATTCGTGTGAGTTTGTCGTATACCTTCTTGTCCTTGCAAGCCTTTACGAACTTGTTCAGCACATTCTGGCTGACTTTGTCCGAATACTCGAACCGCGACGACTCGACGTGATGAGTCAGATGTTGAGTCGTGCAGTTGTAGAGAGTGTACAGATTTCGATCTGCTTTCTCTCCTTTGCCATAGTTTATCATCCTGTCAGGAGTAAACCACAACTTAGTGATCTCTTCTCTCAATTTCGTAGAGAGAACCTTGTCGCTCTCCAAATTTTTGAGAATATAATCACCAATAGTATTGTCGATGCTGGTATCGGCCAATAGACCAAAATCACTTCCGACACTAGAAAAGGCAGTAACAGCACGATCAACTGCGTCAGCAACTCCATCAAGATTTAACTTGCGAGAGTGCTTCTGCTTAAAGCCAAAAGCGCGTTTGATTCCCTTCATGCCGTTGGTGCAAATCAGCCTCAACAACCCTAATTCCAAATCACCAGTACAGGTGCGGTCATACGAATTACGAGCAGTAAGACGCATACCCAAATCGTCGCCGACTTTAGGAACACCTGTGACTTGATTAGGAAAATCATAGCGAGCATACATACTCGCTCCATCTCGTGCCACAAAAACTTTGCGATCAAAGTCAAGGCTCCTATCAGAAAAGGCTCCTTCAACCGCGTTAATGAGGTCACTGTTTAGCAACAAGCCATACTTGTCACTCGTTACACCCAGCACTTGGCCGGTGTCTGTCCTGCGCGTCCCCCAAAATCCTGCTGGTTTTTGGTCTTGCGTGAATAACTCCTCCATTGCAACTGGGAAGTCGTAGTCTGTGGTTGTTGGTCTAGTAGTTCTTGCCATAACGTCTTTCTATAATATCAGTTTCTTACTTAAAAGTCAAGCACTAAATGGTAGGGCGCATGGGACTCGAACCCACAACCAACGAATTAAAAGTTCGCTGCTCGCCGTTGAGCTTCCACCCTGTCCTTTTCGCACTCACTTCAATAATGATACCACATACTGCACTACAAGTCAAGCCTAAAAAGTAACACGATAAGTCATTGAGTATCAAGGACTTAGGCCGCGGGGGGAGGGGCGCAGATATGTAAGTCGTTAATAGTCAACAACTTAAGAGGGTTTTAAAAGAAAACTATCGTAAGTCGTTAAGCATCAATGACTTAAGAGTCAACCTCCGCGCTGCGCCAAATCCAATTATAGTATTACTCCTTATTTGCGTTATTTGCGAAAAACGGGGAAAACGGGCGAATCCTACAGGTACAAAAAAATCCCCCGCCGAAGCGGGGGATCGATAACCTGAACTATCCGTGATTCCTAACTGAGAGGGGAAAGTGGGGGAGAACTCCGGTGTTTCACTAGGACAACCTACAGGCCCTGTACACGTATCTCACGCATCACCATGCCGGAGTACTCCAAGCACGCCTAACGGCGAGCTTTGGTTGACCCTTGAGCTTGACTCTTCGTTTTGACCGGGGTCGTACGACGAGCGGCTTTCGGGCCATTCATCACCGCATTGAATGCGGCTTTATCAACCGTCTCATATGAATGAGAGTGCTGATTGATTTTGACCAACTGTTCAGCGGTCACGACTTTCAGGTCTCCGCCAGTCTGGCGTTGAACCTCCAACCTATATGTATGATTACGCATTCCCATATAATTTATTATCTTTTGTTTGTGTCTTTGGGGTGTTCCCTGACTACTTCTTAAGTATACTACAAGCTTAACTCAATGTCAAGCAAGTTTCTTTAAATATTCTAAACCTTTGGCAGTTATATTTCTACCAGCAGTTGTGATCTCCATTAAGCTATGCTTTTGCAAATAGATTTCAAAATCCTTTTGTATTGCTCTAGGAGATATACCAGTCTTTGCAGATAAATTAGTTAAACTACAATCTTTATTATCTTTTAATATGTTTAATAATAATATCTCTGTTGTATTCAAGCCTAATGGAAATATGTTTAATATCTTACTTAATTTTTTCCAATCAGAATATGCAAATCTTCTAATTCTACTCTGGCTACAATAAGACTCAATCTTTTGAGCCATTTTTTGTGCTGCTCTTGCATTGCCGCGCAAAACAGACGCTATATCTTGTAATGCTTTTGGTTCAATATCAATCTCTAAATTGAGACTAACAATCTTGCCCATTTCCTCTAAAGAGTATTCCTCTAGGTCAACTCTCTCCAATCTATCCATTAAAGCATGGAATACAGACTGAGTTTCCGTTGTGGCGAACATAAAGGAAAGCCTACGGAAGTCAAAATCAACCGTGTAGTCCTCAAAAGAGAAGGAAGTTTGGTTGTGTGGATTTGGATTAAGGATCGTCAGCAAAGCCATGCTAACGTCCTTTGGTATCTCGCTACATTCATCAAACAAGATAGTAGCGTCCCTGTCCTGCATATAAGGAATAACTAGCTGATTGAAGAACTGTTTTACATTCTTAATCGTAGAACAGTTTATCTCAAAATACTTCTTGTCGCTGTCGATTTCCTTGAGCCTCCGCGCAGTTGCTTTGGCCATTGTTGTTTTGCCGCATCCCTTCGGAGCGACAAACATAAGGTGCGGCATGACTTTTGTCTGCTTAAAACCATTGCAGAAGAAGTCTAGCACACGTTTAGCATTATCTTGACCGATAATGTTTGGGAAGGTTTCAGTAGTAACCATTTGTCTATAATATCAGAGACTTAATTAAAAGTCAATACTTTTTACCTCAACCTTGGATTCTTCAAGGTTCGTTTCCTTTACCTCGACAGGGGCAATCGCAGATAGATTCGCGTAATTAGATATAACACGCTGACCTGCCTCCAAGCCCAATGCCTCGGCAAACTTTCTACCAACCATTACAAGAGCGTCCTCACGCAATACGCGATTCAACTCACGAAGGTTGACCTCAATTAGACTCGTCGCGCCTTTAGTGCGTCCTGAACCTTTCTTTCTAGTCGTTGCCATCTATCTATAATGCCACAAACTTGAACGCTTGTCAATAATAAAAAAGAATTAAAATGAATTAATAAATTTAAATATAAATATGATTGTTTTGTCTATACTTGAGATGGTTTGAATGTCTTTGATTTATTTTAAAACTTTTTAAAATTTTTAAATAAAAAGATGATTGTTTTAGTTGTTTAATAATATAATTGTTTTGGGGCGGCGAAAAAGCTAACAAGATACCGGCCCTGCCAAAATATTTGAGTATATTTGGTTAGTATTTCGCTTACATTCATTCACTAATATTACGAAGAAAACCATTCACAAATACGACAATAAAAATAAATTAAAAAATTTAAATAAATTTAATTAAAAATCGGCTATGTATTTGTATCAATGAGCTAATAGATTTGCATAAGTCGATATTACGGGCAAAGTCATTCACAAATAAGGCTTGACTTATATTCTAGCTTGTGCATTGTATTTGAGCCGCGCCTATTAGTATTTCGAGCCGAATCATTCATAAATAATAAAATAATAATAAATTTTAATATATTTGTTAATTTGTTTAGTAGTATTGAATATGTTAATAGATAAAGGATAAATAATATAAATATGAATTTTTAAATTTTTTTAAATCGGCGGCCTTATTTGTAAATATATATTTGCCATACAACCTAATCCAATAAATAAATTTAAATAAACTTTAATATAATTCTTGTTCATTAGTATATGTATATGTTTATATTATTCTTTAATCATCGAAGAAACCGCAAGACATGGATATTGTAATAAGTACAAAAATCAATAAAAAAAGTACGAGCAAATTGTTTTCTTTCTAATAAATAATAAAGTGAATGTTTCATTTGTAAATAAGCAGTAATCAGTTGCATATCAGTATGTTAGTATATCAAAAGCAGAGATAAAAGTCAATTTCTTTCTTTTTGTTTATGCTTTCTAATTTATCTATATAATTTGTTAGATAGCCGCGCCATAACAACCCAGCACTTCACTCATCGGTATATCCTCTTGATGTTCTTGTTGTCCGTAGAGTCTGTCCTGCATCCAGTCAAGGCTTCAAACGCTCTGGTGATAGCCTTGTGGCTCTCCTCGTTGTTAACCTTGCTAATCACGAACTCTCTTATATCTTCAATGTCTATATCGACATATCCATCCGACGATAATTGGTAATCTAATAGCTTTTCTAATGACATAAATAAATTTAATTAAATTTTAATAAGTTTTTTTAAAATAACTCTTTTGGGATGTTTAAATTGATTTCTGGTATATTGTTTTTCAACCACTCTCTCCTTTCGGGGAAGTCCATGCTGTATAAGAATGCCATAAGTACATCTTTGACTGCCTCGGTTGGCACGTTTACAATGACTTCGTTTTCCTCCTGTTTATCGAAGTCCCAATAGATAGGTATTTTAATTTTCATTTCTTACCTCCCTTGTCCTCGATATGCTTTTTTATAGTTCTTGCTGTTGGGATTCCAAGAGTTCTTGTTTTTGGAATTAACTCCCTTGCGTTTCTTGGTCTTTCTACCAAATGTTAATTTACTTGAATTTGTTTTTGCTGCCATTTATAAATTTTTTAATTCTTTTTTAAAAACTCTAGTTCATTGAGTCGTGTTTGAATGTCTTTTAGCATTACTTTATAGTATTCTCTAGTATAACCATCATTGTATGTACTTGAGGCTTCTAGTATCCACTTGTTAATAACTACATTAACATCCTTACTTATCGGATTTGTTGGTTCTTCTATCATAAATTTTCAAACTCTCTTGGATCGGCCCAAGGTACATCAATAGCCATTGTTCCTGTCATATCATAAACTTGATGCCTTATCCATTCAAGTATTTTAGCACAAGTGACTATATCGAATGTCTTTGGTAGTGTTCCATTGAAGGAATAGCTGTAATCTCTACCGTTGTAGCCCTTCAAAGGCAAGGAAATCTTCGCTTCTGAGTCGCAGTAGCTCCAAGTTGTTTTGTTCTTCCCGCTACCGTAGCTTCTAGTCTTTCCGATATCTCTAAAGTAAACAGTAGCAAAACCTTTCTTTTGATTCTGTATTCTGACTGTAACGGCATTGAAAGGAAAGTTTTTAGTATGGGTCTTGTTGATGATCTGCTCTGGTGTTATGTTTGGATTGCTCCTAACCAAGCTGTTGCTTTCCCAATATATATTGTTAGTAATCATGTTTTGAATCGAATTGTCCATGTCCTTATGATAACAAATACTGCTATTTTTGTCAAGTCATTTCTTGAAAACTATCAAACTCTTGCTCTGTTAGCACGATAACTACTTGAATTACATAGATGATGCCTAAATGAGTCATTGCTTGGGCCATATTCATTGAGTAATCCTCCTTATCCTTTCCGACTAGATCGAGCCATAGAGTCCATGCTTGTCTGTAAGAGTCAGCGTAGTCCGTTAAATCTGTAACAAAGATGAATCTGTGCTTGTCGATTTTCAATTCATTTTAATGTTTTAATAAAAATGGAGTAAAGCGGAACGTGATATATGATGTTTCTGTTGTTCCCGCCTCATGGAACTCTCCTTCAAAGGTCAAAGACTCTGCTTCTACGGTAGTAAAATCTATTGTAAAAATATAATCTTTTTCTTTTTCGCCCTCTATTGTTATCCTATGAGTATTTAATCCAGAAAAATGTATATTCGCATTTCTAAAGACTTTCTTCTCTTTAATAACATTAGAGTTATCAGACTCAATTATCTTTATCTTGCCCTGCATTATTGCCCTCTATGGTAGATTGGATATGCTGAATGTCTATAATTATCTCATTTAGAGAGTATTCTACATCGCTCTTGGTTTCTCCAAATAGAAACGATAAGTCTAGCGTTTCAAGACAATCTACTGTTTCCTCTAACTGTTTTGTTGTATGTTCGTGACTATTCATTATGGTTAATAAATTTTTCTAAATTTTTAAATTTCATAGGATTAAGAAAGCCGACTTGTATTCTAGGGTTATCTGTATATTCATCGTAAGAAACATTTTCGTATTCAAGAAAGCCTTCTTCTCCTAAATAGTTAATAATTACATCTATCTCTTGTTCTTTTGGTACTTCCTTTTTGGGTGTACTTGAGCTTATAGAAACTCTTACCTCAAAAGGTTTAGACATTCTCTGTATAATTAGATCATATCCAAGTACCCTGACTCCAGTATGGAAATTCTTTTTAATCATTTTTCTAGGCAATAAGACCAATAGCGTGAATTGCGTTTGTTTTGGTTTTTATCCCAATATATGCACCGTGCGATATAGGAGGGAACACGCTTCTCCTCACATTGCTTCAGCCAATCTGCCTCAATGCTCTTGTAGTGCTTCGCGTCCTTTGTTTGGTCAAGACCGTAGAACTGAAAGAGATGAGTGTCCATGCAAGTAACTTCACATTCATTTGGAAAGGCCATTTCCAAGCCAAAGCTCGTCTTTGCATTACCTAAACCAAGAATCCTTTTAACAAGATGGTCGCGCCATTCTGTCCAAGTCCTTTCTCCACGATGAAGGAAATCATCAACATTGCTCCAAAACTTTTCTTTGAAGTCCATGATGAATCGTGTTCTTTGATTCTGAAATCCAACTCTAGCATTCTCGATCTTGCTATGTAGTTTGCCTTTGTCTCCTTCCCATTGCTTAAAACGCTTGATAGCTTGGTATCCGCGCACATTGCTTTTCCAAGAAGTGTGAACGCTCATGTAAGCAAACAACCAACGCTGGTAGTGTTCATCCTCTGTTTTTGGGGCAACGCTTTGCCAATACTCCATATAGCGGCAAACGTCCTCTGGCTTGATTGAATCGAAGAACTCTTTTCCTTTTGTAGTAAGCATAATCTCTTACCAGCATACAGCATACTAGCCTAGTTGTCAAGCACTTTTATAGGCTTTGCCATGTTGTAAACATTATACTTTTCATCAACCTTCACCACAACATAGTCGTGATTGTCAGCAAAATGCTTTTTGTATTCTAATGCTTCGTTCTTTGTCTCAAAATAAGCGTCAGGTTGGTCAGAATTAGGGTCTATGACATAGTAGTGATATATGCCTCTAGTCCATCCTCCATCCTTGTCTTGATCCTCTTGGTGCTTCCACTCCATAGTGTGACATCCACAAAGAATGGGTAGTCCGACAAAGAGACAACTAACTGCTAGAGCGTCTACAAAGGATAATAATATAACTTTCATTTTTAAATTTTAAAATAAATTGTTTTGTTTAGTCGAACCATCCCGCCATTGTCGCGGCTTTATCTGTCCATTTATCTTGTAACTTTTTTAAATCAGACATTAAATCTTCTTCCATTTGTAAAGTATAACAGTTTTGCCAACTTGCTATGCTGTTAATTAAGACTTCAAACTCTTTTTTTGCAAACGGTATATGGTCATAAAGTTCATTTAATCTGCAAGACGCTTTTCCATAACTGGATTCGATTGCCTTAACATTTCCGTATTTGTGCTTTTTATTCTTTGTCATTAGATAAAAGGATGAGTTACTCCGCTACTGTCATAAGGTTGATTTGTTTTGATCTCGACAAGAGACTCTTTGTTTTTATACTTTCTCCCTTGCTCTTTGCAGTTGGGGCAATCAAATGTAACCGAAACAGAATCGAAATGAAGTTTTGCTTTTAAGATATTCACTTCGCTACTCATAAAGTTAGGTAGTTCGTGATACTTGTAATCATGGTTATAGCAATCTTCGCAAAATACCCAAGGAACAATTTTAATATATTTACTCATTTATCCAATTTGGATTGTACTTCTCTTGCAAAAGAACCCATGCTTCGGTGTAGATTTTCTTCCACTTACTTCGCATTTCATCTGTCCAAGAGTTGTCTGCTTCGGGCCTCCAATCAAATTGTGGTCTTTCATCCACAACCGTTGGGTACTTTGGATGCACAATCCTTTGCGCTCGACTAGGAGAACATTTGATATGCTTATCATAAATAAAATGTTGGTGATGACCTTCTTTATCCAACTCCCCTGTCTCCAACCCAAGCTGAACTTGAGAGTCCCACTTGCCCTCTATGACCTCTCCACATACCTCGCATTCAATATCGGTATAACGATTTAACTTTGAATCTTCTTTTGTGTCCATTACAATTTATGAATAAATGTCGGTGTAAAATCTCCAACGTAAGCACTTACAACATTAAACTCCATGAATTCATGCGCTTCGATATCGCTCATGCCGTCCCTTTTAACCAAAATATCTAGGCATTTGTCATAATCATATACTGTCGTAAAAGCACTTGCGTCATATCCTATGATAGCTTCATCAAAGCCATCAGCAAATAACGCTTGCCCATTTATGATCTCCGCTATCTGTTCTCTCTTTGTGAGGCTCATCTTGTCTGTATCCATATCGCTTATGTAATCAATCATCGTGAACATCGTCCCAATTATTCACTACATCCAGTAAGATAGATGCCGCCTCGTCGTACATTTTAGCATTAGCTTTCATTCTTGCTTTGTCTTTTTTGCTCCTTTTCTTGCATACTTTTTTCTTTGATTCTGCTTCCAGTATATTCGCGTAGTGGCGAGCAGCAGTTTGAGCGTTGTTTAATCCTTCCCATGTTGTCATAGTAACTCGCTCCTAATATCATCTAACATACCACTAATTAGGTTAATCTTGTCTCGCATCTCCAGAACATCTAGCCCTCTTTGTCTGCTTTTCTTCAACATCTTTCGTAAAACATTTTTAGCGTGATGCTCGTTCATGTCTCCGACTGCGATTACTTCTCCATCTTCTCGTTTCCAGTATTGTTCTTTTGTCATTTATCGTTTTCGTTTAATGCTTTTACTATGATTTCGGCTAATTGTATTGATCGTTTGCGCTCTTTGTTCTCATATCCATCTCCCACAAAGATAGCTTCGGATTTTGAGGATGCCCAAATTTCACAACCTCCTTTAATTTTCTCTACTGACCAACTCATTTGGATGTAGAAGGAAGCGGGTTAGCTTTTTCAAGAATGTCTTGGAGGGAATCCTTCACCATTGTCCTTCCCCATCGGGTAGTTATGACGGTATTGTGACTTCCTTCTTCGATTGAGACAACTGTATCAAGATTAAATAATAAATCTTCTTTTGTGTCTGCATTAGTTACTGTTATCAAGTGTGCCATTTTAAAATTTAAAAAAAGTTTTTAAAAAATGCGGGGAGGCAAAAGCCTCCCCGCTAGTTATGATTACTACTTACTTACTTTTACTAAACCGACCAAAGCTATCGCGTTTCGGCAATCTCTTGGCCGTCTTGGGAACACTCGCTCCCAAAGCTCTTTTCGCTTCGTTGAATCCAGCTTGATAACCATCTTCCCATCTATCGTAGTCATCCTCGCCGCATTCATCATCATCGAAATCCTCATCGTAATCACCGTAATCGTCGCATAGAGGTTCCTCTAGCTTGCGTTCAAATAAGGAAACAACCTTATATTTGCAAGTGCGTAGTTTCTGGCAATTACAGTCGGTAGGAACCGAAACAACGTCAGCGGGGTCGATCTCGACAATCATCAAATTGCCCTCATGCCCGAAAGTACGAGCATATTCAAGACTGCCAGCATGGAAACCATCAGAGCATCCAATGTTCGCATCATCGCAAACATTATTGCGAGTCATTTCTAAAGTCTCGCCAACGCTATTGTCAAACTTGCCGCTATGCCAATCAGTAAAGTCCGACTTAACGCTCTTGTATGCCAAGAAGTTACCGTCAGGAGTCAATGGCATCGCCTTGTGTTCAAGGAAGGTGTAAAGTTCCTGAGTTGCGCGGCGTGATGGATTGCTCATCACCTTGTCAAGAAACTTAACAAGTGGCTTATGAGGCAAACCTTGCCGCATAAAATCGAGGATTCTGCCAACAACGTGACCATGTACTTCCTCGGTTTTGTATCTTACAACTCCTTCCTTTACGGAAATGTTGCCGTCAACATAATCTTCGACTGCCTTGCTAGTGTCAAAGAGTTGCTCTAATTTATCAGCATCATCATTTCTGAGTGCCTCATTAGCTTGATGGAAAGCTGGATTTGTCTTATCCATCGTGAATGCCTTTCCATTTACTACAACAGTCAGGGAGTTATCGGTTAGAATGTATGGTATCTTCATAATGTTCTTTTATCCTATATTAAACTTACTTGCTTGTCAAGTTCCAAGTTGAATCAACTATATTTACATAATTGATAGAATCGTGAACCCAAGTATCTTCGCGCACGTTTCTCCAATCTGAGAATAAATCATCGTCAATGTTCTTGAGCATTGGATACTTGTCATTGCATTTGATTACGAGAGTTGCCCAATCTTTGTAAAGCCCATCTCTAATATCTTTGCAATCTAGTCCTGCTTTATCTATCCAGTTTTGGAGACTGTCACGAATTGATTGCAGTTTCTTATGATCTTTTTTGTGAGACTTTTTGGCATAAAACTCAATCAAAGTATGAAACTCGGACTTTTCATTCAAGCCAAATGTTTTCCAATGCTTGCTTTCGATAGAATTTACAAGTTTGCCAAAGTGAGTATCGGTTTCGGTGACTCCATCATCTCGATTCCCTGCATACTGATTGCCTTTATATCTGTAATTCGATCCCGTCAAAGAATCTATAAATGTAGCTTCGATCAATTTACGATGCAATTCCTTTCCAAATTTTTTCTTGACTTGGGCAACCATCCAATCTCCAAGCTCAGTCCACTTCGCTAGGTATTTTATATCATGCGCTTTTTTAGGTTTAAAGGCATAGACCTTTGGTGTAGGAATCTTGAGTTGTTCGCAAGCGTTCTTAATATCCTTTGCGTAAACAACAGGATGACATTCGCCTTGACTTGTTCCTTGTACCATAAACCTATCAATTTTTATATAAATTGCATCCTTGAGTGATTTAAGGTCAACTGATGATTCATCAAAAAACTCACTCTTTAATGCGGCCCAATTACTGCCTTTACTAGCTTTCTCTATATCGTAAACAAACTCTTTAGTGGTATGCTTGCTAGATTTGGCTACCGTAGTCCCATTGCTACTGCTCTCATAAATATCTGATAGCTTTACTTTAGGTAGAGAGTTTAGCTTTTGAAACTTCTTTGTCCCTGCTTTGGCATAAAAGTCCTTCTCTGCCTGTTTATTTTTAAACGATAATAAAAATGCTCGTTTGTAAAGCGTCTGACTTTCTGGTCTTGAATCATATTCTTTGACAAGAGGATGAATACGGTTCGATACACCATTTGTGTCATCGACAAAATTACGATCATCAACAATGAGGATATGATCGTCGCTACATAATACGTTATGCGCTTCCTCTTGCTTAACACGTTTCGCTTTTGACCATCTATCTGGTTTTGCAAAAGTCCTAACAATAGCCTCTGAATTCTTGGGGAAAGAAAAGTGATTATCTTGTATCTTCTGTCCATTCCAAGAAAGAGTTTGGTTGTCAAGTATGTTCCTCAATCGAGAACCTAATCCTCCATGACTAAATAGTTTGCCGTAAATCATCTTTGCCTCCCAAAGACTTTTACAGTCTGCCATCTCGTCGCTAACCAATTTAGGGATTTGCTTGATAACACTTTTCAGCTTACTAATGATAATTTTTTTAGTCTCATCAGTATATTGCAATGCCTCTCGGCTTGCTGAAATATCCAAGTCTCCTATGTTAAAGTATAGACATAGTGATACATCACCAAGGAGTGAATACTCACTAGAGTTATATGATAAGTCTAACGCACTTGTGCTTAATGGATACGCTATGTTACCCATAACAGCAACCGAATCGCCACTTTCTCGTATAGTCCAATCATCTGAGTGCATTAGCGATTTGCTATCTTGACCGTAAAAATTGTCTTGGTCTGCACCTTCTATTTTTGGCCTAACTTTAAAATGAGTGAATAAAGATAACGCTTTATCTTTGAAGGAGTCGAAATCTCCCTCTTTTGCTGGTATGACAATCTCTATGCCGTCACTCTCTTTCGACTTCTCTGACGTTAATTTGGATATTTGACCAATTTGAGTATCATCAATAAATGCGTTATAGGAAGTCTTTTTTCCTTTAACGAATGAGTTGATAACGAAATTATCCCCATAAGCAAAAGCACTCTTGCTGCCCAGACCTAATTGTCCAATTTGTTCATTTGTCCCGCGTTTTGTGCTTTCACCGTACATAGCATAAACCTGACCAATTTGTTTTTCTGTCAAGCCTCTGCCATAATCTCGTACCTTGAAGTATGGGGAAAGTTGGTTTGGTAATGTGACCTTGATCGGCTCATCGAGTTTGTTTACCTCTGTATGAGCGTCAACTCCATTAGTCGAGTATTCGCGGATAACTGCTAATACTTTATCAGAGTATAGCTGATTGCGTAATACATTAAATATATGAGCAAGTCCTTCTTTCTTGATGCCGAAAGAGTAGGATTTGAAATCCTCGGATTGCGATACTGTCTTTTTGTTGGGCTTGGTAATCATAAGCTCCCATTAGCATATATCATACTTAATGAGTTGTCAAGCCTTTTTAAGAAATTTTTACAAAGTATTTCTCTTTATTCTTTCTTGTTATCTTTTTTGCGTAGGCTTCGGCCTGTTTGAATCCTTCATCTGTAAAGGGGAAAGCACCGAAAAGATGGTTGTTCCTTTCAGATAGCACAAGATATACTTTGCCTTGTTTAGTCTTTGTTTTTGTCGCCATCTACTTTTTTAAAAGATTTAAAAAGTTTTTGAGCTAAAAGTTTATTCGTTTTATCTTCTAGTAAGCTAACTTCTCTTTCCTCTAACTCTAATTTTTTAAGGATAAACTGCATCTCTGTTGTTAGTTTGTTGAAGGCTCCTTCTAGTTGTTCTTCTGAGTATAAGTTTTGAGAACTATCAAGCTCATTCATATTATCTACAACAGAATCCATTCGTTCTTCCCAAAAATCAATAGAGTTTTGAATCAAGCTATGCTGTTCAACGAGATGTTCACGAACATCTTCACTTAACAATGTTTTGATTTTTTTATTCATTTAAAAGTTTTTTTAAAATTTTAAGATGAAAAAGTACGAAGGAATCTCCTACTGCTTTCTCGCCTTGAGCCTTGCTTATCCAGTATTCCTTTAAAATAGCGTCATCAAACTCGGCTGCTTCAATGATCTGGTCTAGTAAGTTATTTGCAGTTTTTACTTTCTTATCTACATTTTCTAATTGATTCTCTTTCATAATAAATTACACTATACTTGGTATTATTTGGCCTTTTTGCTTTCCTTTTTATTTAAACTATTTGGCCTTTTTTCTTTCACAAATTCTCTGTTTACAACCTCACTATTTAGTGGCCATTCTGGTGTGTTGTTATTTGGCGTTTTTTCAGTCATAATTATCCAAACCTTCGTTAGCTTTATGGAAATCGCAGACTTGGTTGACCATTTTCCATACAGCTATGTTCTCGTTCTCTCCTCCTATTGTGGTTCCTCCTCCGTTTCTACTCTCTAATGAAACGAGATATTTCACATCTCTTTCGCTTAACGCAATCACATAATTAGATACTTCTGTTTTATCTGGCTCTGATTCCTGTTTTACTTGGCATAGCATGGTATTATTTGGCCCTTTCTACTTACTAATTACACTAACGCCTCTTTGTTGGACAATTTCTGAAGCTTTGTTATTTGCGTATTCTATAGCCTTATCTATGTTATTTGTCTCAAGTTGTTTGGCAACTAAGGCGGCGAGAAACGAATCCCCTGCTCCAGATAAATCAAACACAGGAACTTTTTCGGCTGGATAATAGCTGAACCCTTTTTCTTTCATCATCATGCAACCTCTATCGCCAAGGGTAACAATAAGTTTGTCAACCCAGTCGGCGCAATCTATTTTAGATTTAATAGCTTCAAACTCTGGGTTGTTGATTTTGATGTAAGCTACATCTTTACACCAAGGCCCTATGCACTTCTTAGTGTCTAAAAACGTGTTAGTGTTATTTGAACAAAAACGACTAATATCTTCTTCGGAGAGGAACCCTTTGTTATAGTCACTTATGACTATCGCGTCAAACTCTGATATCTCCTCATCTGTAATTAAGTTAGCCCCGTATTCTTGAAAAGTATCGACGTTATCTTCACCTTCATCTACTCGTAGGAAGGTATAATTCAGTTTCTCATCCACATACCTAGTTTTTGTTATAAAATTTATTTGAGTAATAGAATCTACTTTATGACCTAGAGACTCTAGGTTGCGTATGGTATTCCCGGCCATACCTTTATTTCTAACTTCTTTGTTAGCTTTGAAAACCGGAGCTGGTACGTCTGGGCAAAGCCTAGAGGCGGAGCCATAGATAAATATATCATCGCAAATTTCTCCTACTACTAATACTCTATTATTTGACATTATATTTCTTCTCCGTGAATTAAATATCTTAAATCTTTAACTGACTTCTCTAGCTTTTCAGAGTTTTTTAAAATATGAGAGTTATACATAAGAACTTCTGATAAACAAGATAAGACTCTGTCTTGGAAGGCAAGAGCTTCGTCGTGTTCTGGATCGTAGGCATCCTTCGCTTCGTGAACTACTTTATTTGACATTTTTGTGTTTGCTTTTTTAAAAAACTAAACTTCCAGCATCCGACTGTCGCCTCTGAGTGGGCTTTCGTATACTTTTGGTTAATTCTTCTTTTTTTCCAGATAGTTTATCTACTATAATAGAAGATAGGCTTTCTCTAACAATAGGCGAATCAAAGTCTATATTCTTTTTAAAGTCATATACTTCGTTTAAAATATTTAAAATCTTCTTCTTAAGTTCAAGGCTTCCATATTCCCAAACAATATCATCTTTATTTTCTAATACATATAATTTATCACTCATACTATATCTCCTACTTTGTGTGTTACAAGATCAAGAGTCTTCTTTTTAAGAAAGTCTATTCTCTCTTTTTCTTCGGGGCTTACTACTAAACACATACCTATACCATTATTAAAAACTTTTTTCATCTCTTCTTCTTTTATTTTTCCAGCACTTTTAATAAGCTCCATAACAAAAGGTCTAGGGGTTTCTTCTTTCCATTTTACGTTCAAGCCTTTTGGCAAGATTCTATTAAGGTTGCTTAGCCCACCTCCAGTAATATGAGCTATTCCTTTTATTTGGATCTCGGCCTCTAGTAAATTCATAACTCTATTTACATAGATTTCCGTAGGTTTTAAAAAAGCATTAATATATTTTTCGTGATCTTCTTTGTTGTAAAGTTTTCTAACTAAAGAATACCCATTACTATGAAAACCGTTACTTGGGAAAGCTAAGACTACATCTCCTTTTTTAATACTGCTGCCATCTATAAGGTTTTCTTTATCAACTATACCAACGCAAAAACCAGCAACATCGAAGTGCTTGTCGGGCAAGAGGGAGGGTAGTTCCGCTGTCTCTCCTCCAATTAGAGGTATATTAGCCATTTCGCAGCCTCTCTTAATGGAGTTAAGTACAGTTATATACTGGTCCTCTTCTATATTAGCTGAGGCAAAATAATCTAGGAAGAATAATGGCCGTGCGCCAGAGCATATAATATCATTTACGCACATAGCAACACAGTCGATTCCAATCCCTTCGAGTTTGTTGTACTCTTGAGCTAAAAGAATTTTTGTGCCTACTCCGTCTGTCGAAGCTACTAAGTACTTTTCTCCTAAGTCGTATAGTCCGCCAAAGCCTCCTATATCAGTAACAATATTGGAAATTTTTTGAGCAAGCCTGTCTGTTTTAGCTACGTCTACTCCAGAATCTTTGTATAAGTTTTTCAATTCGATAACAGAACCCCATTAAAGATTCCTGTTGCTATTGAGAGCGCTACGACAAACGCCCACCAAATTATTCTTTGTTTCTTAGTTAGTCTTTTCATTATTCTTTCCTTTTATTAGCCAACTGCTGCTCTGTATTTTCTCGCCTAAATCATAGACCGTTTTTATTCCTATCTCCTCGCATACTTTGTGTTCGGGAGCGTTGTTAGGATCGTTCCTGTCTCCTCCGTTACAGAAGAAGAGTTCTTCTCCGTCTCTTAATTTAGCTAACTGCCTCAATGTCTCGCACACGGTCTGGTCTTTGTCAACGCATTTAATTACTAGGTTAACGCTTCTTAAATTTTCTAATATTGTTTTGCGCTCCTCAAATTTCATAAAAGGTTTTCCTTTCTTTTTAATTAGAAATTCGTCTGTGTTCAGTATCACTATGACACCATCGGAGATTTTTCTAGCTCGGTTTATTAGCTCAACGTGTCCAACGTGAAGGGGATCAAAGCCTCCGCTTACTATAGCGACTTTATCTTTCATTTTTTACCTCCATGATACTCTACTGCATGGCCTTCATCCACTAAAATTCGATTATAGCTCCTGTTGTCAACAGCTTTCACTAGCTCGGATGGTAAGCCGAAAGCCCTATTTGAATTAGAAACATCTACACTCATGAACCTATCGTGTATGGGGAGAAGCTCTCCGAGTAAGCGTCCGAACTTTCCTTTTTTATCAACAAAAGTTTTTATTTTAAACTCATTCTTTCCTTCTTTAATGAGTTCTTTTAGTCTTGCTTTTGCGGCTAAGCCTTTTTCTTTCTCTTTTTTATCTCGAGTGCGGCATTCTGGTGTGTTGATTCCGTATAGACGAATGCGCTCTTTTTTAAATGTATTAAAACCGCAGTCGATAACTGCGTCTATCGTGTCTCCGTCTACTACTTTTACTAATTTTGCTTTGTATTGATACATTATTCTTCTGGGGGATGCTCCACTTTTCTAGCTACTTCTTTAGCCAGCTCTGTGGTTATTCTTTCGTGATCTTCTTGTACTGCCTGCTTTTTCCATAAAGGTAACTCTTCGTAAAGTTCGTCATATACAGCTTTGTAGCGTTTGGCCATCTCTTTATGTCTCTTTAGTATCCTAGGCATAAGTAATATTATAGCTTAAACCTAAGGAAAAGTCAAGAAATAGATAAGATTTGCGTTGATGGTTTGAAGAACATCTTGCGCTCTGACACTTTAAAACACATAATCACCATTCTATTTCGTCAAAGTTGTCTCTAAAGTTTTCATAGTCTCCTACTCTATTTGCGTCTCCTTTACCAGCAGACACTCTTTTTCTGCCTTGGGAGTCTGTTAAATGCTTGCCTTCCTTGACATATTTATAAGTCTCATTTGAGTAAGAATCACTATGCTTTTCTTTAGTAGATACTTTTTTTCCATCTTTTTTATAGTAACCTTTCCTTTTGCTCATAATAAGTTATTAATATTTTTTTAAAAAAACAAACAAATAAAATGGTACCGCCGACTGGAATCGAACCAGTACTCTATCGCTAGAAACAGATTTTAAGTCTGTCGTGTCTACCAATTCCACCACGGCGGCATGGCGCTCCGAGCTGGACTCGAACCAGCAACCCTCTGCTTAGAAGGCAGATGCTCTATCCAATTGAGCTATCAGAGCAGAAGCGTCAGGGCAATAACTTTGTTAAATACTTCGTGAGTATTGAAGGGATAAATTACCTCTGGCGCAAAATTCATTACTAAGCTGTACTAAGAAACTTAAATACATCATGCGTATTGGTCCTGTGAAATACATACTTAATAACTAAAATTATAAACAAACCCTGTTCCCTCTAAATCTTTATTATAATCTACAGTCAACTCTTCATCTTTTTTTATTTCTTTTATAGCTTTAAAAATAGTATCGATCGAAGGGTTCAATTCAAGATTTGGATCTTTTGATCCATTTAAAAATTGAGCTATATGGAATACTTCAAGTTCTTTCGGGTGAATAAATAAGCCCCTCTTATTTAGGAGGTTGTAGTCAAGCAGCATTTCTCTTACATTATCATCAAGTTTATTTAAATCTGTAATCGAAAGCTTTAATGTTTCTCCTGCGTTATGGTGGTTAGGGAAAGAAAAAGGACAAACCCCTAGGGGAATGTCCTTTGTAGCAAAAACTCCTACTCCGTGAATATTTGAGGGACGAAGCCTGCAATAAACATTGCTTTTGAGCCTGTCGAAATTGCTATTGTCGCTTTTCAACTTTAACGGGGATAAGTTTAGTTACCGGCTTGCCGATAAACTTAATAACCTTAAGCGTTGTAGTGCAGAGGTTTTTAGCTAGGCCTATTGTTGCAATAACTGTGCCTTTGCTTCCTTCTACTGCCGAGCCAGTGAGCATTCCTACTGGAACTACTACTGCCTCTGGGTGCTCCTTAGCTGCCTTGAGAGTATCTTTAAGCTTAAACAAAGTAAGAACCTCGTTTAGCTTAACTTTCTCTCCTGTCTTAGCTGCTTCCTTGAACTTAGTCCAATTGAAGTGGATAATAGAGTCTGTTATTTCTTGAGACCCTTGCATGTAATGTCGGACGTAATTCCTTTTAACCCAAGTCTTAGGCTTTTCAGCTTTAAACTTTGGCTCGTCTGGATTAACCCAACTGCCGTTTTCATAAATAACGGTACGACCTAAGAGCCTAAGCTCTTGGTTCTCTTGTGTTTGAGCAGACTGAACAGTCGCACAAAGGATAAGAAGGCTTAAATATTTTTTCATATAAATGTTTTATTTCTGCCTTTAACCTTATTACTTCTCTGCAATCTTCTTTGTGTTTTTGCTAATCTCAAAAATGACCAGCAAGATTTCCGCATAAATGCGAACTGCAATAGGGCCTAAGATGGCCGTACCGATTCCGGTTAGTGGTTCTACTGCGATACCAAGAAGGCCAACAATCAGAGCCACTACCATTCCAATGTAACTCAGAACCTTGACGATTCCCGGAGTTATCATAGTTTCATAATTAATGAAGTCTTTCATAATGTAAGTTTAGTATACATGAAACCTAACTCATTGTCAAGCAAAATTTTTAAGTTATTAGTTGCGGTTCTGCTGGAGGCCAAACGCCTTCGAATTCTAAAGATTCCAGTTCCTCGAAACCTCCCCTAACCTTTTTTAAAAAAATCAGCTTACCCGTACATCGAAAAGGATAACAGAACACACTTATATCTTTCGCTTCAGACAATGCGGTTTTACCGTCAGGGGTAATAAGTTTTATATGCGTCGCTCCCCTCGGGATCGTGCTAGTTTTTGATTTTTTCGATAATTGCTTTGACTTCTTCATAGGGTTGTGCTACTTTAACGTTTTCTTTTCTCATATTTAAGATCGTGTTGGTCGAGTTAGACTCAGTAAAAAAGGAGGCTATCTTTTCTGGATTGATAGATATGGGCCTCTCTTTTGGTTTACCGGCATAGCTCGCCATTCTATCCGTCACTATTTCTGTAAATTCTGCAAACATTTTACTTTTTTATGAATTTATCAACAGAGAACTTGAATGCAAAGAACGCTATAAAAGGCCAAGTTAGTAATACGAGAATATTAAACCAACCTGCTGCTTCAATATTACTAGTTGCTTGCTGGTTGCCTGTTAAGACCATAAGGAAGCCAAGACAAAAGCCAAGGCCGAACAAACCTGCAAAGTTGAGCAGGACCATTACTACAAACCCTTTAATATAATTAATCATTTTATGTAATTGAAAATTGTTAAGGAAGATCGCGGTAGACTCTGTAGCTGTCGCTATCTTCGTGGAAAGTGCTAATTTCTATAAATTTTACGTCTCCACCTTTAGGTACTAGCCTATGAGGCATCAACCTGTCTAGAACAAAAACTTCTCCCTCGTTTATAGTTTTTGTATATTTGTGGGTAGTTGTAGTGTCTATAATTTCTATATACAATGCACCCTCTAGTATATAAAAGGTTTCGTGCTTTTTTTGATGAAAATGCATTGAGGTTGAGTGGCCATCTTTAATGTATAGTATTTTACCACAGTAATTTTCTTTCTCATTGTTGGCCATCCATATTTCATAGCCCCAATCTTTATTTACCTTTTTCGCTTTTCCTAATACACTCATCGCAATATACCCTTATCTTACCTTTAACTTGCTTCCATGTCAAGTTTATTTCTTCGAACATTTTCTTACAAGAGCTGCATGGACTCATAGGTCTGCTTCTCCTATTTCAATAAAGTATAGAAGCCTGAGTATTTTTTTTCTATCTTCTGCGCTATTGATTAGGTTCATGGGCATTTCCATGTTTAGGTCAGGGTTGGGAGTCAGCAACCAATCCGCTACCTTTTCGTCAGGCATAATTTCGCAGCACTCGTTAACTATATTAACAAACTCTATTAACTTGTCTTTCCTTACTCTCACTTACCTTCGCGCCTTTTCTTCCATTCATCGTACTGCCGCCTTCTCTCGTTTTGGTCAATATCGGATTTTATATTATATTGACCTGACTGAAGAGACTCAAGTCTTTTCATAATATACTCTTTTTTCTCGCTGTCTTCGCTTCTACTTATATATTCTAAACCTTTCTCTATTATCTTTGGGTCTATTTTAGGTCTGCGAGAAGGAACCTTCACGATGCTTGCTTGTGGCTTTGGTGGGGCGGAAGATTGTTTTCTTTTGTCTTCTTTTTTATCTTTTTTTATAATTGTGGCTTTAGAGGAGCTAGGAGATTTTGTTATAATAGTGGGCAACCCATTATTTTTAAAAGAAATTAATTGTTCTTCTCCATAATTTGAAACTAAAGCAGAGCCTTGAAGTATCTTATTGAGTTTTACTTCATGTTGTTCTTCGTTTACAGTAAGAGATACGAATCTATCTGGCTCCCCTCTCCTTTTTAAAACTAAATGAATTTGTTTAACTCCTTTTAATCTAGTTATGCCTGTTAGAAATATATCTTGAGGCTTTACTATATCTGTTATAGGTGGAAGAGTTGGGATAGCGGACTCTCCTATTAGGTCAAAGGCGTTCCTTTTGTTTATTACGTCGTATGGGTTATCCTGAGCGAAAGCAGAGGTTGTTAACAATAGGGTTAGTAATAGCTTTTTCATTCGTTCTCTAATTTGTTTATGTACTTATTGAGTTTACACAATTCTTCCAATAAATGCATAGATGTTGTTCTCCAATATTTACCAACATCTCTTAATGCTTCATTTTGATCCCTTAGTTCTTCTAGGAATTGCTGAGCTTTGTCAATATGAGGGCAGGTGTTAGCTGGTATCTCTGGGCAATCTTCAGCAAGCTCTCTATAGCCTTTAGTCGGAAAGCTCATTTGGTTTAACCGTTCCGTATTCGTAGCTATAAGGCTCAACCTTAGGGCGCATTTTATTAGTTAATTTAATTAAAATTTTTAAAATAAAGAAATAAAACTTATATTTAAAAGTCCCTTCATATTTTTTCTGTTTATCTTTCGATAAAGCCCACTCATCGTTTTCTTTTTCTATTTCTTTGGAAGTCTTACTTACCTTGAAGTCCTCTAATCTTTTTGAATCAACCTTGCCTTTGAGAAAGATAAAGCTAAACTCCACCCAATAATAATCTCCTTTTTCATTTTTAACGCCATCCCAGAAAGAGACTTCTCCTGTGTAGTCAACGGCTGACCATTCCTTGTCTTCAAATTGATCGCTCTTATAAAGCTTCTGTCTATATAGCTTATAAACGGATAGTTGATTATCTAAGCTTTTGGTTTGAAAAACGACTCCTGTGGCTTTGCCGCCATAGTCCCTAACTGTCGTAAGCAACTTCTCCTGTTTCTTTGTTAACAAGCCTTTTAAATAAGACTTCGGTACTACTATTTCATCAAACATTCCCATTTTTTTTCCTAACTTAGTTTTTGTCATACGTTATTCCGCAGCCCTCTGAGGAAGCCGTTACTATCTCCGAAATTAATAATTTTACTTTCGGATCTATAGAGTGTGTTTTTTTTATTAATTCTTCCATTTGATCTAGTGCTTCGTACTCGGAGCAGTTTTCAAACTCTAGCTTGCACATGCAGGATATTACTGTCGTTCTTGCCATCTGCTGTGTGCGTGTGTTACTACTGATAAAGCTTCTTTTCCGTTTTTCCAACCTCCAACTTTAGTAGTGGAGCTTCTATCTATCTTATATATTCTAAAAAATTGTTTAAAT
>Ga0315331_10000488_pt1 | contig 27481 bp, 24 predicted proteins | sample M160m34915metaG_FD_203456 | JGI IMG/M metagenome (GOLD analysis project Ga0315331, IMG submission 203456) | Ammonia-oxidizing marine archaeal communities from Monterey Bay, California, United States - M1 60m 34915 | ecosystem: Environmental > Aquatic > Marine > Intertidal zone | place: USA...
CTCGCGCATCAGGAAGGCCATCGAGCCCTCGCGGATGTACTTCGCGATCAGGTTCATCGTGTCCGTGCCCTCGGGGAGAGCCTTGACCCGGAAGTAGAAGAAGGCCGCCACTAGTAGGGCGACGACTCCGGCCACCAGCGGTGCCATTGTCAGCTGTGTAATCAACTCGTCCATCGTCCGTTCCATCCTTTATCGGCTGATGAGCCGTGCTCGGTGTGGCCGGTCCAGCGCGCTGAGCCGAATCAAGCTCATTCCTCGCTGCTGGAGCCAGGGAAGTGGGGTGGCAGGGGGGCGGTTGGGCCTCCCGGGCCTGTGATGTAGCGACTCTGCGGATCGACGGAAAGCAATCAGCCCCGATTTTCCCAGGGCCGCCCGCTGCGGTTCTCTCTCCAGACCGCCCATCCCTATCGACGTTGGCCGCTCCGCAGACCGGGTTATACCCCGCAGCGACGCATTTGTGGGGGCGGGAGTCGCCGGAAGCGCTCGCGCCCGGTGTCAGGCGAGGTGGAAACCGCCCGACCTGGCGGTTTCGGGCTTCCGCCGCGCTGGGGTCCTCACACGGCCGGCGATGCCTCACGCATCGGGTGTGGCGTTGCCGGGGTCCATGTGGCCCGCGAACCAGCGGTGGACGGAGACGGGGATCAGCCGTTTCAGCCAGTCGACGGCGTAGGCTTCCCGTCCGACGATCACTCGGAGCCTCTCGCGCTGGATCCCGCGGAGGATCGCCTCTGCGACGTCTTCGGGCGGGTGCCCGTACCGGTCGAAGGTCGTCTGCAGGTTCGTTCGCGCGCTCTCCTGTGTCACCCGGACGGTTTCTGCGATCTGCGTCGAGATCCCGCCGGGGTGAATACTCGTGACCCCCACCGAGGTCTCTCGCAGCTCGGCCCAAAGCGACTCGGTGAAGCCCCGCACCGCGAACTTCGTCGCGCAGTAACTGCTCTGCCCGGGGACGCCCATGAAGCCAAACATGCTCGAGATGTTGACGATGTGCGCTTCCTCCGCGGCGAGCAGGTCATCGAGGAAGAACTTGCAGCCGTGGACGACGCCCCAGAAGTTGATTCCGACGAGCCACTGGAGGTCGTCGAGCGAGTGCTCGCGGAAGCTCTTGACCACCGAGACGCCCGCGTTGTTGACCAGGATGTGGACGCCGCCGTGCGCGTCGCGGACGGCGGCGGGAAGCGCCTGCATCTGGGTGGGGTCGGCGACGTCGACCACGTGTTGGCTGACCCGAGCACCGTCGCCTTCGAGCGCGGCGGCGGTCTCCGCCAGCCGGGTCGCGTTGAGGTCCACCAGGGCCAGGTGGCAGCCCTCGCGGGCGAGGCGTCTCGCGGTTGCGCGGCCGATCCCGCTGGCGCCGCCCGTGATGACGGCGACTCTTCCAGCTAGCTGTTTCATTCCGGCTTCCTCCCGAGCGGAGTCTGCACCATCGGTAGGGGCGCGTCCAAGCCGGCGGATCGGGCGGGCGGCCGAGGGTGTTAGTCTAGATTCAGGGCATGCGGGGTCTCGTCGCTCCGCCAGCTCTCGAGCCAGCTGGGTGGCTTCGCCTCGCAGGCGTCTCGGTCCTGGCCAGCCTCGAGAGACCAGTCGTTCTCGAACCGCGCACAATGCACCCGCAGGATCCGCTCGACATCGAGTTGCCCCGCGCGGAGCGCCGCCGCGTTGTCTCGCTCGCAGTGGTGTCGCTGTGCCGCCGCGACCAATCTGCACTGGAGGTCGATTGCGCGGCGGGCCGCGGGGTCGAGTGGCGGCCAGCGGGCGGGGTCGAGCTGCCCTCCCACTGCCAGGGCGCTGACCACGACAGCGGCCGGGATCAAAACCATCTTCGTGACGGGGTTTCTCACTAGGTACTCCTACTGGGGAAGAGTCCTGGATCGGATCCCTCCCCAGAGGGGCTATGTGAGCGTTGACCCGCGCACGGCGTGTCCGGGGTCACCTTACGCGCCGGGGCTGCGGATGGTGTCGCCTCAGCGACGCCAGTAACGGAGTGCGACCCCCAACCCGAAGAGCAGACAGATCACGGCCGCGCCCGCGAGGGTCTCGACGACGCCGAACGCTTTGGCGGCGGCGCCCATCCCGAGGCCACCGAAGGGGAGCAGCCCGGCCCAGCAGACCTGGAACAGGGACATGACGCGCCCGCGCAGCGCGTCGTCGACGGCCTCCTGGATGAGCGTTTGCAGGTTGGTCATGAACCAGAAGAAGAAGAAGCCGCTCAGCATCTGTGTGCCGAGGGCGACGCGCCAGTCCTGCGTCGTCGCGAACCCGGCGACGCAGAGCGCGTAGAGGCCGATTTGGACCCCCGTCGCCCGAAGCGAGCGCGTACCGAAGCTTGTGACGAGGGATCCGCTGAGCGCGCCGACGCCGGTCAGGGCCATCATCCAGGGGAAGAGCTCCCGCGTCCCGAGGACCTGTTCGTTGAACACCGGGATCAGCGAAATGTGGGACGCACCAAAGATCGAAGTCGTCCCGACGATGACGAGCACAGCGACTGCCGGGGGACGTCTCCGCGCGTGTTCGAACCCGCTCCGGATCCGATCGAAGATCCCGCCGTCACTGAGCTCGGGTGTGAACGCCGGGAGCTGGATGCGTGAGATCAGGAGGGCGCCGATCGCCGAGGCGACGGCATAGACCCCGAACGAGATTCCGAGCGCTCCGCTGGCGACGAGCGGGGCCGCGAGGACCGGTCCGAACACGCGAGTCCCGTTGTTTGCGACGGATTGCAGGGAGACCGCGCTCGAGAGGTCTTCGAAGGGGACCGAGTTGGCTGCGATCGCCATGTTCGCGGGGCCGGCGACCGCGAAGCAGGTTCCCATGAGCACCGAGAGGCCGAGGACGATCGTCGGCGTGATCGCGCCCGACAGCGTCGTGGCGCACAGCACACCCGTGATGACGACGATGAACGCATAACAGAGCAGGACGATGCGCTTGCGCTCGAAGCGGTCCGCGATGACCCCCGCCAGCGGAGCCAGCAGGAAGGCCGGGATGAAGAGAGCGAAGAAGAGGACCCCGATCATGAGCGGGTCGTTGTTGCTGAGGTCGACCATCAGCTGTTGCAGTGACAGGTGGGAGATCCAGAAGCCTGTCTGGTTCACGATGAACGCGCCCAAGAGCAATCGGTAGGGGCGGTGGGCCAACGCCCGGAACGGGCGTCGCCGTGCCTTGGGCTCATCGGGGTCGACCCGCGACGACGGGACGCCCATCGCGACGGAATCGGTGGGGTTCAGGGCGGCGTCGCCCGGGTTTGCGCCGAGGCTCTCCTCGACCGGTGTCTTCACCACGGGGATTCCCCTGGCGCCCTGCAAGCGCGTTCGAAACGACCGAGCGTTTGAGAGCGCTGGTGTTAGCGGGCAGGCCAGAGCGGCTCGGGGATCTCGAAGCCGAGCGCGCCGTCCCAGGAGTTACGGAACGCGACTTCGTGAGCCGGGGTGCGGGGCGCGACGCCCCAGCGCCCGGTCGGGTACCCCATCGTCACGCAACCGGCGAAGTTCCAGCCTTCGTCCTCGGGGACCTCGAGCGCCGCGGCGACGTCCGGCCACTTCAGGAGGAAGGCGCTCGTCAGTGAGCTCCCGATGCCATGGGCGCGGGCCGCGAGCATCGCGTTCCACACTGCAGGGAAGATGGAGCCTCCGCTCGGGTCGTGCTGGGAGAAGGCGAGCATGAGGAGTGGATAGGTCTCGAAGTTCTCAGCGAGCCAGTTGGCCGAGTTGTAGACGCGGCGCCACTGTACGTTCTCCGGGTCGTCGGGGTCCGCGTTCATCGCGTCGACCCGGTCCTTGTAGAACGTCCCCCAGAGTGTCTCCATGCATTCGCGATAGAGCGGACCGAGCTTGGCTTTCAGGTCCGCGTCGTCGATCAGGAGGAATCGCCAATTCTGGCTGTTGCCTCCCGAAGGGGCGCGGATGGCGGCATCGAGGATGCTCTTCTGGATGTCTTCGGGGATCGGGTCCGGTTTTACACGGCGCATTGCCCGGGTGGTGTAGAGCGCTTCGAAGACGTCCATGGGGTTCTCCTGATAGGGACGCGCACGATACCATGCAGCTACTCGCCGAAGGAGCCTTCATGGCAAAGATTGGAACGCCGCTCGAAAAATTCCCGGAGCCGGTCCACGGCACCTCAGAAATTCCGAAGCACCGCTATCTCGATCGGTCCTTTGCGGCGCTCGAAGAGGAGAGGATGTGGTGTCGCGCCTGGCTCTACGCGGGGCCGTCTTCCGACGTGCGCGAAGTGGGTGACTTCTTTCGCTTCGAGATCGGGAACGAGTCGATCCTCGTTGTGAGGTCTCGAGGTGGGCTGCGCGCCTTCTACAACACCTGCCAGCACCGAGGCAGTCAGTTGGTCCTCGAGCCGGGTTGCGGTCACGCGCGACGCTTCACCTGCCCTTATCACCTCTGGTCGTACGATCTCGACGGGACACTCGTCCATGTACCCGACCGGGCAGATTTTCCGGCGACGATCCCCGAAGACCTCGCGATTCCGGCGGTTCGCGTCGCGGAGTGGAACGGCCTCGTCTTCGTGAACATGGACCCGGAGGCCGAGCCCCTCGAGGACTTCCTGGGTGTCTCTGCGGAACATCTGGCGCCTTACGACTTCGCGAACAACTATCACCTCGCGATCGACCAGACGTTTGAGTGGGCCTGTAACTGGAAGGCTGGGGTCGACGCCTTCAACGAGGTCTATCACGTCCAGGGGATTCACCCCGAGATCCTCGACTTCACGGACGACGTGGACTGTCCGGTCGACTTGCTCGGGAAGCACAGTCGGTTCCTGTTTACCGTATTGCGGCCCAGCCCTCGCTGGACCGACGAGCTCGCGCAGGCACGGGGGCTACGGGATCGGTATGCCTTGAGCGAGACCGTTCGCGAGTTTGTGAGCGCGGCGGGCCTCGACCCCGACGAGTACGATGACCAACGGACCCTGCGTCCGGCAATGATCGCGCGCACGCGGGCCCTGTCAGAGGAGTTTGGCCTCGATGTCTCGTCGCTCAACGACGACCAACTCTTCATTGACGTCCACTATCAGTTCTTCCCAAACATCACGTTCAACATCAGCATCCAGCACTTTTGGCTGTTTCGCGCTCGTCCCCACCCCTCGGGCGACCCGAACCGCATGCTCTGGGACTTCCAGGAGTTCCGACGCAAGCCCAAGGACGCGCCCGCCCCCGAGCGTCCCGAGCACACGAATCATGTGTGGGGCGACGGCAGTGAACGCGAGATCGACGTGGTCTTGCAGCAGGACGGGAACCAGGCGGGGCCGATCCAGGCAGGAATGCGCTCCCGGGGTTTTCAGGGGTTGCGTCTGGCCCATCAGGAACGTCGGATCCGGCACTTCCACGCCGTGCTCGACGAATATCTGCAGGGCTAGCCCGGGGCGCGCGCCGCGTTAGACGCGCCGCTTGCGCCCCTCCCAGTAGCGCGCCCGGATCGAGCGTCGCGCGAGCTTCCCGGCCTCGGTTCGAGGGAGCTGGGGGTCGAAATCGACCGCGCGTGGGATCTGGTAGCCCGAGAGCCGTTCCTGGCAGTGCGCCACGATGGCGTCCGCGGAGAGGGTGTCGGGCGCGACGAGCTGGACGACAGCGCGGACCTCTTCGCCCCACTCTTCGTTGGGCACCCCGACGACACAGCAGTCGGCGACCTGGGGGAGCTCCAGCAGGACGCTCTCGACCTGCGCGGGGTAGATGTTCACGCCGCCGCTGATGATGATGTCCGCCCGGCGGTCGCAGAGGAACAGATACCCGTCCTCGTCTACGTACCCGACGTCGCCCATCGTGTACCACCCCTCGAGCGGTCGACTCTCCTCGGTCTTGTCCGCGTCCCCTTTGTACGACCAGGGGTTGTCCTCGTCGACGGCGAAGCAGATGGTCCCCTCGGCACCGGCGGCGACCTCGGCCCCGGCATCGTCGATGATCTTCATCTCGAGTCCGGGGCGCGGTTTGCCAACGGAGCCTGGCTTCTCGAGCCAGGTGCGGGAGTCGATCATGACGCCGCCCCCCTCGGTAGCGCCGTAGAACTCGCACAAGACCGGACCCCACCACTCGATCATCTTGTGCTTCACGTCGACGGAGACCGGGGCCGCGCCATGGCAGGCGAGCTTCAGGGACGAGAGGTCGTAGCGGCTCCGGATGTCTTCGGGGAGTCGCAGCAGGCGGACGAAGTGTGTTGGGACGAGAAAGGTCGACGCGACGCGGTGCTCTGCGACCGCGGCGAGGACGGCTTCGGGGTCGAACGCTTCGAGTAAAACGATGTCGCAGCCGAGCCCGATCGCGCCGTCGCAGTAGGTCTGGGGGCCCGAGTGGTAGAGCGGCGCGGCGACGAGGTGCGGACCGGTCCGGTCGGCCTCCTCGACGAACGCGCTGAGCATCGACATCCCCGCGGCGCAGACCGTCGTCGGCGGCGCTTGCTCTGCCGGGGGTCGCCGCTTGACGCCCTTGGGGCGACCCGTCGTGCCGGAGGTGTAGAGCATGGTCGAGCCCGCGAGCGGGTGTTCATAGTCGTCGCCGGACTGAAGCTCGACGTCACGCCACGGGCGGAACCCGGGGATGTCGCCGCCTACGCAGAAGCGTTTCTGCGCGTCGATGTGGTGCGCTGCGCGTTGCGCGGCTTCGGCGTAGCGCGCGTCCGCGACGAAGACCTCCGCCTCGCAGTTCCCGATGACGTAGTCCGCCTCCTCGGGCGTCCACCGCCAGCTCATCGAGGTGAAACGGCGACCGGAGCAGGTCGCCCCGCGGTAGACCCAAAGGTGTTCGACGGTGTTGGCGAGGAGCGCCGCGACGCCCGCCCGGGGGTCGACGCCGAGCGAGTCGAGCGTTCGGGCAAAGCGCGCGGCGCCGGTGTGGACGACTGCGTTGGGGATCACACGAGACATGCACCATCCCGTACAATGAGACGTCGTTCGCTGTCAATGGACGATCGCAAGGGAAGCCCCATGGAATTCCAGACTCTCCTCGCCACAGCTGCAGAGGGCGTGGCGCGCTTGACGCTCAACCGCCCGGAACGAAAGAACGCGTATAGCCCGCGCATGGCGACGGAGTTGATGATGGCGTTGGCGGAGTATGCCGAGGATCCCGCGGTGCGCGTCGTCGTGCTGCGCGGCGCGGGCGAAAACTTCTGTTCCGGTGGCGATCTGCAGGGAGATGGCGACGGGGCCGAGAGCGGCGGCGCGACAGACTTCATGGAGCGTTGCTACAACCCATCGATCCTAGCGCTCCACCACTTTCCCAAGCCCGTCATCGCGGTGGTCGAGGGGGTCGCCGCTGGCGCCGGGGTGAACCTCGTGCTCGCCTGTGACCTCGCCTACGCCGCTGAGGGGGCTCGTTTTGCGGAGCTGTTCGTGCGTCGGTCGCTCGCGCTCGATTGTGGCGGGTCGTGGTTGCTGCCGCGCGTGGTCGGGCTCAACAAGGCCAAGGAGCTCGCATTCTTCGGCGGTTGGCTCGACGCACAAGACGCGAAGCGCTTCGGCCTCGTGGCTGATGTCTTCGGCCAGGGTGAGCTCGAGGAAGAGATATCCAGTCGGGCGGCACAGCTCGAGGCACTGCCTCCGATCGCCCTCGCGGAGATCAAGCGCGGTCTCAACGCGAGCTTCGAGAAAGAGCTCCCCGAGGCCCTCGCCGAGGAGGCGGCGGCACAAGAGAAGCTCGCGGGCACCGCGGATTTCGCCGAGGCGATGCGGGCCTTTCTCGAGAAGCGACCGGCGGTGTTTCGCGGCCGTTGAGGCCGGAGGAGGAGGATCGAGTGGACCCCAAGGGAATGATCGCTGTGGTCACGGGTGCCGCGTCTGGGATCGGGCGCGCGACCGCGCTTGAGTTGGCGCGTCGCGGCGCCGACCTGGTCGTCTCGGACATCCACGAAGAGCGGCTCGCGGACGTCGTGCGAGAGGCTGGAGCGCTTGGCGGCCGCGTCGCCTCGGCTCGCTGCGACGTGCGTCTCGACGAGGAGGTGGCCGCGCTGCGCGAGGCCGCCCTGGATACGTTTGGTCGGGTCGACCTGTTGGTGAACAGCCCGGGCGTTTCCCTACTCGGCGCTGTCGAGAACATGCCGATCGAGGACTGGCAGTGGGTCCTCGACGTGAACCTGGTGGGCTTCGTCCGGACCTGCCAAGTCTTCATGAAGGACATGATCGAGCGGGGGAGCGGTTACATCGTCAACGTCGCGTCGGTCGCGGGGCTCTACGCGTACAGCTACGACGCGATCCCCTACGTCAGCTCGAAATTTGGTTGTTACGGCTTCACGGAGGGGCTGGCGGTCTACCTGAAGCCGCGCGGGATCGGCGTGTCGGTCCTGTGCCCTGGGCTCGTGGTGACGAACCTTGGGGAGAACGCGCGCATCGTGGGTGTCGAGGACCCGGGCGAGTTCCTGCACTTCCCTCCGCATATGCAGCGTGGGATCTCGCCGGAAGAAGTCGGGACGATCACCTGCGATGGCATTCAGGACGAGCGCTTCTTGATCCTCACCCACCCCGAGGACGAGGAGGTCATCCGGGCCCGGCGCGAAGACCTGGACGCGGCGCTCGAGGAGCAGGCGAAGCGGTCTCCCGACCCGTTCGCAGGGCGGTACGGCCCCACGTCGGATTAGGCCGAGATCCCCTTCGCGACGATGCCCACGAGCGAGTAGAGCGCCGTCCGCAGCTCTTCCCCCTCGAGCTGGCCGAAGAAGCCGAACGTGCTCGTCAGGAAGAGCACCGCGATCTGGTCCGCGCTCAGATCTTGCCGCAGCTCCCCGCGCTTTTGTGCCGCCGCGATGCGCAGGGCCACCTCCTCGTCGAGGGACATCTCCTCGAGGGGCTCCGAGTCAGGCCGCCGCATGTAGAGCGACAAGGACTCCCGGAGCAGCTCGATACTGCCCACGGAGCTCGTGGTCTCGATCAGCGCGTCTGCGAGCCGCAACAGGTACTCGGAGAGTGGGATCTCGGTGTGTCTAAAATCCCTCAGTCGGGTCAGCGCCTGGTACTCCATACGGTGTTTGAGCTCGAAGAGGACGTCGTCCTTGCTCGGGAAGTGGAAGTAGAACGTGCCTCGAACCACTCCGGCGGCGCGGGCGATCCGGTCGATTTGGGCCGGAGCCACACCGCATTCACGAAATTCCGCGAGGGCGGCCTCGAAGAGGCGCTCGCGCGTGTCAGCGCGCTGTTGCGCCCGCCGACCCGTCGGCGTTTCGGTGCTTGCGGGTAGCGTTGTCGAGAGGGGCTGTGACATGTTTGTGGGGCGCCTATTACCTTTGACGAACGTCAGCAGATCGTATATCACTGTTCTGGCAATGCTTGGGCAAGACCAGGCGACTCGGCTGGTGGCCGAGCGCCCAGGTTCTTCCGACTCGCCCACAATCAAGCGTTGTCCGTCCGATTTCTGCACTGCGGAGTGTACAGCAGCCGCCGTAAAACGGCGTGCTGTGCGCGATGCGGCCTGCGCTCAAACGCTTGGAAGGCAAACCGTGACTCCCCAACGGATTTTGATCCTCGTTTCGATTCTCCCATTTTCCGTCGCGGTGGGTTGCGGCGATGCCGCCACTGAGGCGCGTAAAAGCGTCGCGGACCAACTGCCGGTCGTCGCCGTCGAGCCCGTGGTCGCGCTCGATTTCACCGAGCGGATCCTCGCGACGGGTGAGCTGACCGCTCGCAATCACGCGAACATCGCCGCGGAGGTGGATGGTCGTGTCACGCAGCTCAGGGTCGACGAGGGTGCAGCGGTGGCCCGCGGGGCCGCTGTGCTCGAGCTCGACCCGGCGCGTCGGCAGCTCGAGCACGCTGCGGCGAAGGCTCGGGTTTCGGAGCTTCGCGCCGCCGCGCACGAGGCGCGGCGTGAGGTGCGACGCCGGCGCGAGCTGCGCAAGAACGACATCTCTTCGACCGCGGCCCTCGAGAAGGCCGAAACGCAACTCCGGCTCGCAGAGTCCCGGCTCGACGCGGCGCTCGCCGAATTTGGTGTCGCTCAGCGTGCCCTGGCCGAAGCGACTGTCCGCGCTCCGTTCTCCGGTCTCATCGTCGAGCGGAAGGTCAGCGAAGGAGAGTACGTTCAGTTGGGTACCCCGCTCTTCGAGCTGGTCTCGCTCGACCCGATCGAAGTGGTCTTCAGCGTCGCCGAGGTGGACTCGGGTCGCGTCCACGTGGGGCAGCATGTCGCGGTGAGCGTCGCGCCCTATCCCGAAGAGGAGTTCGCGGCCGTGGTGGACGTGGTCTCGCCGACGATCGACCCGCGGACACGCACCCTCCGGGTGAAGGCCCGTATCGCCAACGCAGAGGGGCGGCTCCGGCCGGGACTGTTCGCGCGGGCCGACCTGGGCGTGGCCAAGCGCACCGGGGTCCCGGTGATCCCGGACATCGCCGTCCTCCAGCGCACGGACGGGGCGGTCGTCTTCACGTTCGACCCCTCGACCCAGCGCGTCGCGCGGCGGACCGTCGAGATCGGCGGGTTTCAAGAGGGCAAGATCGAGGTCGCAAGCGGGCTCTCGCCCGGTGAGCTCGTCCTGACCCGCGGCCACCAGAACCTCATCGACGGGGTCGCCGTGCGTCAGCTCCAGGGCGAGACGCCCTCTGTGGCTGCGCAGGGGGACCCGGGGGTGCGGGAGGCTGCGGAGGTCAGCCTCCAGTGACACTCTCGGACATCGCGATCGATCGGCCCGTCCTCACCTGGATGTTGGTCATCGCGCTCGCCACGTTTGGCGTGCTCGGCTACATGCGGACGGGGGTCGACCAGTACCCCGAGATGGAGATGCCGACCCTTTCGGTGTTCGCCGAGTTGGATGGCGCGACACCCGAGGGCATCGAGGAGGACGTGACCGACGTCCTCGAAGAGCAGATCTTTTCGATCTCCGGGGTCAAGCGGCTGCGATCCACCTCGACCGGCGGCGCGGCGCGGATCGAGGTCGAGTTCGTGCTGGGGACCGACCTCGACGTCGCCGTGCAGGACGTGCGAGACCAGGTCGCCCAGGCGATGTCGTCGCTCCCCGACGGCATGGAGATGCCCCGGGTGAGTCGGCGCAGGGCGAGCGGCATGCCGTTGATGTACGCCCCGTTCTTCTCGCGGCGACCTCTGGTCGAGCTCTCCGAGTACGTCAGCCGTTTCGCGAAGCCTCCGGTCGAGGCGATTCCCGGCGTTGCCGCGGCGATCGTGTTCGGTGAGAAGGATCGCAACATCCGGATCTGGCTTGATAGCGATCGCCTGCGATCGCGCGGCCTGTCGGCGAGTGATGTCTTGCTCGCGTTGCGGCGCGAGCACATCGACGCGCCGGCTGGCTGGATCGAGGGCCCCGGGCTCGAGTGGTCCGTCAAGACGGACGCCGAGTTCCGCTCTCTCCAAGAGCTCGAGCGGATGGTGGTCAGCCACGAGGGCGGGGCGCCCGTCTACTTGAGGGATGTGGCGCGCATCGAGGACGGCGTGGAGGACACGCGTGCGGAGGTCCGCTTTAACCGCCTCGATTCCGTTGCCCTCGCGGTGATCAAACAGTCTGACGCGAACGCGGTTGGGGTCGCCAACGAGGCCTTTGTGCGCCTCGAGGAGATCCGGAAGATCCTGCCCCCGGACATCGAACTCGCTCCGCGGGACGCCTATCTCGACTTCTCGGCAAGCATCACCGAGTCGGTTGCGGAGACGCAGTTCTCGCTGGTGTTTGGTGCGTTGCTCGCGGTGTTGGTTGTGTTCGTCTTCTTGCGGCGGACCCGGCCCACGCTGATCATTGCGGCCGCCATCCCCCTTTCGGTCATCGGGACCTTTGGCTTTGTCTGGGTTTCGGGCAACACGCTCAACACGATGACCCTGCTCGGCCTCACCCTCGCGATCGGGGTCGTGATCGATGACGCGATCATCGTGCTCGAAAACATCGAGCGGCACCGGGAAGCGGGCAAGTCGGCGCGGGAAGCTGCGCGGGCGGGTACGCGAGAGATCACGTTTGCTGCGGCGGCCGCGACCTTCTCGGTGGCCGCGGTGTTCATCCCGGTGGTGTTCGCGAGCGGCTTCGTGGGTGCCTTCCTTAGCGAGTTCGGCTTCACCGTGGCCGCCGCGGTCGTCCTCTCGCTGTTTGTCGCGTTGACGCTGACGCCGATGCTGGCCGCGCGGATGCCGGCCCCCAAACCGCGAGCGCCCGGCAGCATCTACGACCGCCTCGAGTCGGGTTTTAACGGCCTCGAGAATGGGTATCGCCGGATCCTCGATGCCTCCCTCCGGCATCGCGGTGTCACGATGGGGTTTGCGCTCCTCTCACTACTGGCGGCCGTCGGGTTCGGCCGTTCGCTCGGGACGGAGTTCTTCCCCCCTTCGGACAACGGGTTGCTCTTCATTCAGTTCTCCGCGCCGCCTGGCTCCAGCCTCGAACACACGCTCGAGCTCCTTGAAAAGAATGAAGCCGTCGCCTTCAGCTTCCCCGAGACGGTTGGCGCCTTTGCCGAGGTCGGTCACGGTGGGAGCGGTGGGCTCGGAATGCCGAACAAGGGCGGCGTCAACATGAACCTCGGGTCGCCCTCACGCCGAGAGCGTTCCTCGCATGACTTGATCCCACTCGTTCGCGAACAGCTCGCCGAGATTCCGGGCCAGACCTTTCAGGTGGGCGACCCGTTTGGCTCGATGAGCAGCAGCAACGCGGCCTTCGAGATGGTCCTCCGAGCGAACTTGTCGCTCGAGGAGTTGTCTCGTCATGCCTCCGCGTTGATGTTGGAGCTGAAGAAGAACCCGGGCTTCGTGGATGTCGACAGTGACCTCGACATGGGGTTGCCCGAGCTCCGTATCGTCCCGGACCGTGACAAGGCCGCTGAGCTGGGGGTCGATGCGGCCACGCTGTCCGAGATCGTTCAGGTGATGATCGGCGGTCTCGACGTGGGCGTCTACAAGGAAGATGGCAAGCGCTACGACATTCGAATGCGGCTCGAGCGGACTGACCGCCGGAGCCCGGCGGCGATCGATGACCTGTTCGTTCGGGCGAATGACGGGGACGTCGTCGAGCTTCGCAATCTGGTCGAGCTGATCCCGGGTGCCGCCGCGTCTTCGATCTCGCGAACGGATCGTCAGCGAAGCGTGACGGTCACCGCGAACTTGTCTGGGATCACGCTCGGTGACGCGGTCGTGATCGCCCGTGAGGCAGCGGGCCGGGTCTTGCCCGAGGGGGTCTCGCTGGTTGAAACGGGCGAGGCCGAGTTCATGCGCGAGAGCTTCGAGCAGTTCGGTCTCATGCTGTTCTTGGCGATCCTCGCCATCTATATGGTCCTCGCGTCGCAATTCGAGAGCTTCCTGTTGCCGATCTCTGTCATGGCAGCGCTGCCCTTCTCGATGGTCGGTGCGCTCGGTGGCCTCTGGTTCATGAGCCAGCCCTGGATCGGGATGCCCGGCATGACCTTCAACCTCTTCAGCTTGATCGGCATGATCTTGCTCGCGGGGCTCGTGACGAAGAACTCCATTCTGCTCGTCGACTACGCCAATCAGCTCCAGGCGGAGGGGATGAGCCCGGTCGAGGCGATGCGCAAGGCGGCGCCGGTTCGGATGCGGCCCGTGTTGATGACCGCCTTCTCGATGATCTTTGGGGTCCTCCCTGCCGCGATCGGGTTGGGGCCGGGCTCCGAGTCGCGTGCTCCGATGGCCGTCGCGACGGCCGCGGGCATGTTCTCGTCGATGCTGCTGACCCTGCTAATCGTTCCTGTGCTGTATGTCTGGATCGAAGGCTTCTCGGCCTTCTTGCGGCGCAGTTTCGGACGGACCGAGAAGTTCAGCGGTTCCGACGAGCCGGTCCCCGAGGGCGGACCTTCCTGAATCGTCAATGTTGGAAGAGAGAGGAATAGGCATGACGGCATTCGACGCCGTGTTGTTCGACTACGGCGGTGTCTTCACGACGTCGCCCTTCGCGGCGGTGGGAGATCGCGGCGCTGACCTTGGCGTGGACCCCAAGCTCCTCATCGACACGATCTTTGGTCCCTATGACCGCGACACCGATCACCCCTGGCATCGCCTCGAGCGAGGCGAGATCTCACTCGAGGTCGCGGTGGGCGAGATCGTCACGTTGGGGGAAGAGCACGGGATCGACTCGAACCCGCTCAAGTTCTTCGCGGCAATGGGCGCGGGCGGTATCAACCAATCGATGGTGGATTGCGTGCGGCGGTTGAAGGCCGAGGGGACGAAAACGGCGCTCGTCACGAACAACGCAGCTGAGTTCCGGGAGGGTTGGCGGAAGAGCATCCCCGTAGAAGAGCTGTTCGATGTGATCGTGGACTCCAGCGAGGAAGGCGTACGGAAGCCTGACGTGCGAATCTTCGAGCGCACCCTCGAACGGCTGGAGGTCGAGGCGCGTCGCGCCATCTTCCTCGATGATTACGAGGGGAACGTCAACGCTGCCGAGGCGCTGGGTATTTGCGGCATCCTCGTCGGGCCGGACCCCTCCGTCGCCGTTACTGAAGTCGACCAACTCATTCCGAGGCGCTCGTGAAATTTGTTATTGCTACCTCCTTCTCGAAAGCGGAACACCTCTCTCCCATTGCGGTGGCCGCGGATGAGGCGGGCTACGACATGCTCGCGTTCTCCGATCACGTCGTACACCCCGAGACAATCGACGCTCCCTATCCGTACACCGAGGATGGTGAGCGCCGTTGGGAAGCCTTTACCGACTGGCCCGACCCGTGGGTGACGATCGGTTATCTCGCAGGGCAGACGAAGCGGATCCGCTTCACCACGAACGTGTTCGTCCTGGCGATGCGGAACCCCTTCATCGCCGCCAAGATGATCGGGACCGCTGCGGTGCTGTCGAACGATCGCATTACGCTGACGCTCGGCGTGGGATGGTCGGATACCGAGTTCCGGCTGCTCGGCCAGGAGTTCAAGCGACGCGGACGGCGAACGGACGAGATGATCGAGATCCTTCGGACGGTTTGGACGGGCGAGATGGTCGAGCATCACGGCGAGTTCTACGACTTCGACCGGCTCGAAATGAACCCGGCCCCGAAGGAGCGGATTCCGATCTGGGTGGGCGGCTTCTCCGACCCTGCGCTGCGGCGCGCGGCGCGGCAGGATGGCTGGCTGTCCGATCTCCAGACGACAGAGCACATCGCTGAGTGCATCGGCAAGGTCCGCCAATTTCGCGCCGAGCAGGGGCGAGAGGATGCGCGGCTAGAGGTCATGGCGACCGCTAGTGATGCGTACGACGTTGATGGTTACCGCCGGCTCGAAGACCTGGGCGTCACGCACATCATGACGATGCCCTGGATGCTTTACGGTGGTCCGACCGAGGATGTGGACCAGAAGGTCGAGGGCCTGAAGCGCTTCGCAGAAGACGTGATTCACAAGATGGTTTGAGGTTCCGCCGCGCCGCCGGAGTTGGGGGCGCGTGGAGAGCCGACACCCTGGAGAGGGATGGCATGGGCGACGCGCCGCCGACGCAAGAGCTGCCCAATGTGACGGGCAACGGCTGGAACCAGGCCCTGGGGCTCGTGGTCGACGAGGTCACCGATGACCGCGTGCTGGCCCACCTCGACGCGGGACCCCAGCATCAACAACCGTACGGCGTGCTGCATGGCGGCGCCTGGTGCTCGATCGTCGAGGAGGCGGCGAGCATTGGAGCCGGGATGCGCTCGCTGCGCCGTGATGGGCGTGGGGTGCTCGGAGTCTCCAACCATACGGACTTCTTGCGTTCTCACGCGGAGGGCCGCCTCGACGTCGTCGCCGAACCGCTGCATGCGGGGCGGAGCGCTCAGCTCTGGGAGGTGAAGGTATCGCGGGCGAGCGATGGTCAGTTGGTCGCCAGGGGGCAGGTGCGCTTTCACGTGCTGGATGAGCTTCCTGGCGAGCGGCAGCAACGCCTGGAGACGGCGAACGACCCCTGAGCCTCGGGAGGGGCCCTGCTCGGTGCGGGCGGCGGCTTACCTCGTGGGCGGCTTCGTGTCCCTGAGCCCGCCCGGTCCTGGCGGGTCCGCCGCGCTGGCACCTTTCACCGCGCCGAGCGACCAGTAGTAGGCGTCGCGGGTGTCCGGCGGGACGTCGCCGCATTTTTCGAGCGCGACGTACCACGTGAACTTTCGAATCTGCCTCCTCTCGGGCACCGCGAGGGCGACCGGGGCGCGACTCGCTGAGCCCAGGGCGAGGTGGACGACCGCCCGTGTGCGGCCGCCGTGGCGGCCGAGCAGGTGCCAGACACAACCGCGTCCAAGGGCGGGGTCGACGATGACCTGCCAGCTCGTGTCTTCTGCGCGCGCGACCGTGATAGCGGTCGTCGGCGGCAGCGGGGGGCGTACGCGGTCCTGGAGCCGAGCGACCGCGTGAGCGGACTCGATCTGGGGATCGCGCGAGAGGGCCTCGTGGAAGGAGCGGAGCGCCGCACCGGAATCGCCGTCGTGTTCGAGCAGATGGCCCTCGACCGCGTGGGGATACGCCGCCCTCGACCGCCCGCGCAACACCCGTTGCAGGGTGCGCCGCGCGTCCTGTTTGTCGACCGGGGTTGCGCGCGTCGAGTGATAGGCTTCGAGCGCGATGTCGGCGACGAGGCTCGGGGCGGGGGACTCGCGCGCATAGAGATATTGCGCGCCGGCGAACAGCGCTCGTTCATCCCACCGAGCGAGCGCGACGCCCCCCCAGGCGAGCAGCGCGAGGAACGCGAGGGTTCCGCCTGTCGCGATCCGCCGCTGTGTGTCCTCGCGAATCCGGCTGTATTTCGGGTGCACGAAGGCAGCTGTTGTGGCGCCGGCGAGTGCCGCGCCGAAATGGCCCGCAAAGGTGACCTGCCCTCGCCAGGGGGCGAAGGCGTGAACGAGCAGGACCAGGCCAACCCCCACGGCCAGACCGAGCCAGCTGCGGGGGCGTTCGTCGATGTAGAGCACGCAGACCCCGGCCCCCAGCCCGAATAGGATCGTGGACGAACCGAGGACGACGGCGTTGTACGAGAGTGAGGCCGCGAGGGTTCCGCCAAGGGCGCCGCTCAGCGCGAGCAGCACCATCCGGGTCGCGCCGAACTGGGACTCGCCCTGCCAACTCGCCCCGGTGATGCCGAGCGTGTTGATGGCGAAGTGTGTCGCGCTGATGTGCGCGAAGCTCGCTGTCGCGAGCCGAAACCACTCTCCCGCTTGGACCAACCAACCCGTGGTCGCGCCGAGGGCAAGGCTCTCGAGCCAGTCCGGGGACGTGTAGAGCTGGGACTGCGCGGCGTATGCCCCGCAGAGGGAGAGTGTGAGCGCAAGCGTCGCGGGGGGCGGTTGCCATCGCCATCCGTCGGCGCATGTTGAGAGGCGCGGGGCGCGCGCGTCCTGCATCGATCAGTGCTCCCCCGTCATGAGCGGGAAGAATGGGAAGTATGGACCGCGCACGACGTTCAAGCTCGCGTTGGCCCAGGCGTGGAGGCCCACCAGGGTCGTCAGGTCCGCTCCCGCGGCCCGTAGGCCGCCCAGGAGGAGACCCGCTGCGAAGGTCCAAGGGATCGCCGGCCAGGTGAGATGTGAGGCCGCAAACAGTGCCGCCGTTAGGACGACCGCCGCGGGTACCCCGACGCAGCCCACGAGCTCGCGAAGCAGGACGCCTCGATAGAGCCGTTCCTCGAACAGCGGCGCCAGGAGGACGACCGCCGCGAGGTCGGAGGCGGCCGGGGGGTCGCCGCCAGGAGCGCCCGGGCCGAGGAGGGCCCATCTGCACGCGAGGGCGCCGAGCAGGGTCGCCCCGGCGAGCGCCGCCCAGCGTGCTCGCCAAGCAGCGCCGGGGGCCCAGCTGAAGCGCCGCGGGCCCGGCAAGGTCAGCAGGCAGCAGATTGAGAAACAGGCGAAGAGGGGCGCTTCGCAGAGTGCGCCGATCGCGAGCACGCTCCAGCAAGCCAGGACCTGGCAGATGGCCCCGACCAACGCGGCGGCTCGCCGCGTGAGGGCGCGCGGGGCGCTCAACGCATCGCCCGCCTCAGGAGGAGGAGAGCAGGCCAGAGCAGCAGCTGTAACTCGATCAAGAAGAGCACGAGGCCGCGGAGGTTCGGGACCCGGTGGAAGTGGATCGGGGCGCAGCCCACGCCGACGGGGCCTCCTGGCGCCGGTAGCGAGCTCTTGAAGAGGTCACAGTCCGGCAGGTCGCTGATGACCACGCGGCCGCCACGACACGTGCCCTGGCAGTCGGGCGCATCGAAGGTGTAGTAGGCGGCGAATCCAGCCAGCGATACGGTCGCGATCGGGACGATGAGAATGGTCAATGACGTGCCGAGGCCGACCGTGGCGATCTGGATGCCGAGGTTCAGCATGGCGATCCCGAACGCACCGGTGGCGACCGCGCGTTGCCGCGTGAGGAGCTGAACCCCTGACGCGGCCTCGGGTGCGCAGGGCGCGGTTTGGAGGCCGCTGGGGTCGCTGAAGGCAATTGGGTTGCCCTGTGCATAGGCGAACTGGTTGAAGACCTGGTAGATCGGGTCCGGCGACAAGAAGCGCGCCGCGGCCGCGTCGTACACGCGTGATTCGAGGAGGACGAGGTCCTCGTCGAGTTGGACGCCGCCAGCGAACCGAACCGGGTCGGTGTCATCACCAAACGTTTGGTGCAGCCCGTAGGGGGTGTAGCCGTATTGGGCCACCATCTCCCCCCGTTCGTCAGTGACCCAGAGGACGTTTCCGCGGTGGTCTTGGTGGCGATAGCGTTCGCGCCCAGTCTGCAGGTCGATCACGATATTCCCGACGGACATGCGGTGGGGAGGCTGGCCGGGAGCGGCGAAGGCCCGCCCCCCAAAGCGAGTCTCGATCGATACGCCGCCCACGGTTTGTTCGATGAGTTGGCCGGTGGTATCCCACCGGAATGCCATGCGTGCGCCAATTCGCTCGATGCGTCCCCCCGCGTCGAAGGCCCAATCTTCGCCATCGCGCGTGACGACGAACCCCGCCTCGTCGTAGGTGTAGGCGTGGAGGACCGCGCCGTCTGTCACGCGGCGGACGGCGACGAGCCGGTCGTGTTCCGGGTTGGTCTCGTAGACGAGCGCGTCCCCTTGGGGTCGGACCTCTCGGATCAGGTTGCCGAGCGCGTCGTGGCTGTACCAACGCATCCCGCCGCCGTTCGGGATTTGCGCAGAGGCCAGCCGTTGCCCTTCCGCGGGATATTCGTTCTGTACGCGCGGGACCAACTCCGAGATCGCGTCTCCCGGGGAGGTCCCCGCGAGGCCGGACGCGGTGGATCGTACGCAAGCGGCGATGTAGCCGTAGGGATCGTTGGCGCACGTCTCGTTCCGAAGGACGAGGGCGGCCAGGTGTTCCCCATCGCCGTCGATCAACTCGCTGGCGATCGCGCCGTCCGCGATCGTGAAATATCGGCGTTGCAGCCCGTTTCCAAACTCCTCTCGTTCGATTCGACCCCCGACGTAGACGTCGCGCGCGAGGAGCTCGCCGCTTCGCCGGGTCTCGGTTCGCCGGTCCGCGAGGTCGTATTGGTAGGTGAGGTCGGTCATCGGGAGACCGGACGCGAAGAAGAACGACTCGCGGATCACCCGAGAGCGGAGGTCGTAATCGACCTGGGTGAATTCACCGTTCGGGTAGTCGACGCGAGCGACGCGACCCGCCGCATCGTAGTGGACCCGCTGCGCGGCCGGGCGCGTGCTGTCGATGGTTTCGCTCAAGCGCCCGGCGGTGCTCACCCACTCCACCTCGCCTTCGATCCGGCCGTCCCGCAAGAAGCGTTGGTGGCTGGGGGTGCGATTGGGCCGATAGTCGATTTCTCGGCGCATCCCGTTGGGGCGTTGCACCGCGATCATGAGGCCCCGGGCGGAGTACTTGTAGCGTGTGGCGGACCAGTGTCCGTCGGAGAAATCGCGGCGTTCAGTGAGCTGTCCGTAGTCGTCATACTCGAACTCGGTGTCTGCGCCGTAGGGTCGCGAGATCGACGCGATCTGGCCGTCCGCCCGCCAGGAGACCTCGACCGTCGCGGGTTCACTGTCATAGCTCCAGGTGGGCTTGAGCTCGGGCGGGGGTGTCGTGGTCACCTCGGTCTCGTTCGAGCGCAGAACGACGGCGGCCAGGTTTCGGTTGGCGTCGAATTGACGCTGGACGACTCCAGGCATTCCTGGTGACACGGGCGACCGGACATCGCGGCCTGCGAGGAGGTTTCCGATCGCGTCGTACACGTAGCGCCGCGGTGCTGGCTCACCGCTCTCCTGGATCGAGACTGGGTGTCCATGGCCGGGGTGTGGCTGGTTGCGCGTTCGTCGGTAGGAGAGCGTTGTCGTGCCGAGAGCTCCGGGGTGCTCGATCCAACCCAACAGATTGAGGTCGGGGAGGTAGCTGTAGCGGGTGCGCTCGCCGGTCCCGTTGGTCGAGGCGACGTGTCGCCCTGCGTCGTCGTATTCGGCGGTGAAGATTGCTCCGAGCGTGTCCTCGAGCCCTGCGAGGGGGCGTCGCTCGGGGCGGCTCCGGTTCTCTCCGTGGGGCGCATAGGCGAAGCGGAGGACGTTGCCCGAGGGTGTGAGGAGGCTCTTCGGGTCGTCGCTGCCGTCCGCGTAACGCCACTCGGTCGTCACTCCGGTTGGGTCGGTCACCCTTCGGACGCGCAGTCCCGAGGCGGTGCCCCACTCGTAGCGAGTGATTTCGCCCCCGGCCTCATGGCGCGCGAGCGTTCGGTGCTGGTCGTCCCAGTCGAAGCGAACGCGCGAGGCGAGGAGAAAGCTCGGGTCGCGGATCGCTGTTGTGTTGTGTCCGTCGAGTGTCCCGTATTCGAGGGTGTATTGGCGAAACTGGTTGCCTGCAGACCGCCGGACGGCGCGGGCGCGGCCGGACATCAGCGGGTCGTAGTCGATCTCCGTCCGGACGCCATCGGAGCTCGTGAGCGAGATCAGCCGATCGCCGTCGTAGCGATACCGCCAGCCGCTCCGGCCCGCGCCGACATCGAGTGGGCTGCGGGCGGTGATGAGCCGCCCTTCGGCGTCCCAATCGTAGAGTGCCGCTCGCCCCGTCCTGTCGGCGATGGCGGTGACCCTGCCGCTCGCCAGGTCCGAGGTCACGGTGAAGACCGTGGCGCACTCGGTCTCGGTGATGCATTGGCTCCCGCGCGTAATCCGCGGCTGGCCCCCGACCGTCTCCTCGGTAAATTCGATCCGGGGAATGGCCCCGCTGCGCCAGCGAAGACGGCTGAGGTTGCCTGTTGAGCTGAACTCGTAGACGAGCCCGCCTTTCGTCGAGAGGGCCGTTGCGCCAAGCAGGACCCAATGGCTCCCTGGGATGACGTCGCCAGGAGAAAGCCCGGCCACCGTGTACACCGCCCCGCTCGGTGAAAGGAAGGTCGTCCCGTCGAAGCGGGTCTCGTGTTCCCATTGCCATCGTCCGCTGGCGGAGTTGTAGTGCGCTTGGATCTTGAACGGGCCGAGGTGGGTGTCGACGTCCCAGTCGGGTCGGAGGATTCTCGCGTTGCCGCCCGCCGCCTGGAGCGAGACGCCGAAGAGGTCGACCCGGCCGAGGCGCTGATACTCGGTGTCCCCCGGCATGGGGGCCGAGACAGGCGGCGGGCCGAAGCGGCAGCCGAACCCAAGGGTCGTCAGGAGGACCAAGAGGAGGCGGGTTCGGAGTTGGCTGACGATCGGGGGGGGCAACATCGCGGGCTCCTTGTCGCGCGGGCGTGCCCGCGTCGTTGGGAACCGGGTTGTCTCGAATGTGTGGGGCGGGGCGCCGTGTTGGGAGGGTTGATGTCGTTCAGGGGTGTCCGCAGAGTCCGTCTGTGTCCATGTGTGACCGTGGCCCGACGCCGCCATCGATCGGCGGGCGCGGTATGCTTCGGCCGGACTGTGAACTGGGAGGCGGTGGTTTCGTGCCTACGATCTTCGACAAGATCCTCGATGGAGAGCTGCCTTCGCACACGGTGTATGAGGACGATCACGTCTACTCCTTCTTGGACGTGAACCCGCTCTCGGCCGGGCATACCCTGGTCATCCCGCGCGAGCGCAAAGCGTTCCTGCACGAGCTCTCCGACGAGTCGTCCGCGGCGATCGGGCGTGCGCTGCCGCGGATCGCTCGGGCCGTGATGGCGGCGACGGGCGCCGAGCATTACAACGTCCTGCAGAACAACGGTGCGCCGGCCCACCAGGCCGTCTTCCACGTCCACTTTCACATCATCCCGAGGGTGGGTGAGGCAGGGCTGGGGGTTGGTTGGAAGCCGAAGGCACTCGATTCCGAAGAGGCGGCGCAGCTCCTCGCGCGGATGAAGGCCGCGCTGTCTGCAGCGCCAACGGGCTGACGAGGCCCTCGAGTCTCTTCGGCTCGCTCGGGGGGACGCCCCCGGGTCGACCCGTGGCGCCCGGACTGTGCAGCGCGTGGTATGCTGCTGCGCCTCAACTCTTCAGGGAGCCAGAAACATGCCCATCGACAGAGACAAGGCCCTCGCCAACGCCCCCGCCGTCGGCGAGAGCTACTACGGCCAGGACGATGTCATCCTCTACCACCTCGGACTCGGCGCGGGCGTCCCCGCGACGGACCCCAACGAGCTCGAGTACACCTACGAGAAGAACCTCAAGGTGCTGCCCAGTTTCGCTGTTGTGGCGAACACGCGCGGGGCGAGTTCCAGCATGCGGGGCTTCGAAGGCCTCGACTACAACCCGGCGATGCTCCTCCACGGCGAGCAGGAAATCCTGATTCACAAGCCGCTCCCGCCGGAGGCGAAGCTCAAGACGGAGACGCGCGTCAAGGACGTCTTCGACAAGGGCAAGGCCGCACTCTTGATTCTCGAGACCAACGTATCGGATGGAGACGGCGACGCGCTCTACAGCGTTCGGATGTCTTTGTTCCTGCGCGGGGAGGGTGGCTTCGGCGGGCCCGAAGGCCCCAAGCCGGCCAACGTGGCCCCCGATCGCGAGCCGGACGGCGTCATCGAGCGAACGACACTTCCGCAGCAGGCGCTGATCTATCGCTTGAGCGGCGATAAGAACCCGTTGCACGCAGACCCGGAGTTCGCGTCCATGGCGGGGTTCGACAAGCCGATCATCCACGGGTTGTTGTCCTATGGCCTGTGCTGCAAGGCGATCGTCGATGATGTGCTCGACGGTGATGTCACGAAGGTGGCCGGCTACGCCGCGCGTTTCGCCGGTGTTGGTTTCCCCGGCGAGACCTACCAGATCTCGTACTGGAAGGAAGGCGACAAGATCCTCTTCGGCGCGGGCTCGAAGGAGCGTGACGGCGCGAAGATCATCTCGAACGCAGCGATCACCTTGCGTTCCTGACCCTCTCCTGATCGTTGGACCGCTCAAGGGCCGGGTGTGTTTCGCACCCGGCCCTTTGCTTTGTCAGCGCTCGGCCGCTGGCGCGATGGCGCTGGGCGACGGGACGGGCCAACCTCCGTTCGTGGACGACTGGACATCGCTCGGGAAGCTTCTGGTCGGGCTCGGGGTCTCGTTGGCCCTGGTCGGAGTCGCCATCTGGTGGGGGTCGCATCTGCCCGGGTTCGGGCGTTTGCCTGGGGACATCCGCTTCGAGAGGTCGGGGCTTCGTCTCTACTTTCCCCTGGGGACGTCGGTGCTGCTCTCGCTGGGCCTCTCGCTGGCGATCTATCTCTTCTCGAAGCTCCGCTGATCCGGCTGGAGCCACGCGCGTCCCGCCTGGCCTCGGTGAAGCGCGGTCTAGAGCGGTGCTTCGAACACGTCGAGGAGCCTTCGCAGCGTCATGACGGCCTGCTTCTTCTCTTCGGGAGCGAGTGATTTGACGAGCTCCTCGTAGCGCGAGGCGAAGGCGCGCGCGACGCGCCGGGCGGCCTCGAGGCCGCTCTCGGTGAGGCCCACCTGGATGCTGCGCCCATCCACGGAGTCGGGCACGCGGTGGACGAGCTCCTGGGCTTCCAAGCGATCGACCGTCTTCGTGACCCCACCGGATGTAAGCCCCAGATACTCGTTGAGCTGTGTCGGGGATTGCCGGTAGGGCTCGCCTGCCAGCAAGAGTTGATAGAGCAGCGTGGCCTCGGAGTAGGTCAGGCGTTCTCTCCGGACCTCCTCGACGTGAATGCTGCGGACTCTGCGCGAGAGCACCTCCAGCCACGTGAGGACCAGCATCGCGTCGCCGTCAACGTCGCCAAGCGCCTCGGCCCACTCCGCGGGGAGCCGGTGGGTCCGTAGTTGCTCGAGGATCCGTTGTTCTCGTTTTTGTTCGTCTTCCGTCACTGTTCGATTCCGCGGTGAGCTTGGAGAGTTCCCGTGAGCGGAGTTCGCGAGGGGGCGTTTCCTGAGTCCGGCAATCCTGTCACATCCAGGGCCTGCGAAAAAGCCCCCTCCGTGACCTATAAACGGGCCTAGGATGCGCCTCATGGTCTCGCTCGGCGGCGCTGAGCGGGCCGAAACACCCGCTGGAGCGATGATGACCGGCTCAGAAACTTTTTCTCGCTGGCGTTTCTCGACACCGCAACAAGTGATCAGCGGCGCAGGTGCTCTTGCCGCGCTCCCGGGTCTGCTGGCGGAGCTCGGCGCCGAGCGGGCGTTCGTGCTCTCGACCCGGAGCCTGAGGCCTCACCTGGGACCGGTGGAGCAGGCGCTCGGGGGCGCGCACCGGGGAACTTTTACTGAGATCGGCCAACACACCCCCGCGCCGGACGTCGAGCAGGCGACGGCGCGCGCGGAGGGCGCCGACTTGCTCGTCTCCTTTGGCGGCGGCAGCGTCATCGATGCAGCAAAGGCGGTGGCCTACGAGATCGGGCGGCCGCCGCAGGTGGCTGTGCCCACAACCCTTTCGTCCGGCGAGTTCACGCCCTTCGCGGGGGTCACGGACCCCGAGACACGTAAAAAGGGAGGGGTCTATGCGCCCAATATTCTCCCGCACGCGGTGATTCACGACGCATCCTTGACCCGGCACACGCCCGAGGCGCTTTGGCTGTCGACGGGGATGCGGGCGATGGACCATGCCCTCGAGACGCTCTGGGCGCGGAGTCCGCACCCCTATGCCGACACGCTGGCGGCTGAGGCGCTGCGCCTCCTCTGGACCGAGCTCCCTGCCTCGCGTGATCCGGAGAACATCCGCGCGCGGGAGGCGTGTCTGCTCGCGTCTTGGTTTTCAGTCAGCGGCATCATGAACGTGGGGACTCGGCTCTCGCACCCGATCGGCCATCAGGTCGGCTCGTTCTGGCACGTGCCGCACGGCGTGACCTCGTGCATCGCGCTCCCGACCGTGATGCGGCACCTGGCACCCGCGACGCAGGGCGCGCAGCGTCGCATTGCAGAGATCTTTGGAGTGCCGACACCCGTGGCGGCGGCGGACGCCCTCGAGCAGTTCATCGCCGCGCTCGATGTCCCGACGCGTCTCCGGGAGACGGGCGCCGTCCGGGCAGAGTTGCCGCTCGTCGCCGAGGCCGTCCGGGAGGAGTTGGCGGGCAGCGGGGCCGAACCGGGTGAAGCGCTCGAGGGCCTGCTCGAGCAGATGTGGTGAGGTACGCGCCCTGACTATGAGGATTTTCGCCGGTGTGATGACGTTGGTCTTCACCTTCGCCGCGGCCGTCCAATGGAATGACCCCGACCCGCTGGCGTGGGTCGCCTTCTACCTGGCGCTCGCGGCGAGCGCGCTCGGGTGTGCGCTCGGCCGCGAATGGCTTTGGCTCGAGCGTGCGGTCGCCCTGGTCGCCGCGCTCGCTGTGCTCTGGCTCGCTCCGGCGCTCGCCGACGCCCGGCGTGAAGCGGTGAGCTCGTTCCGGATGAAGAGCCCGGAAGACGAGGTCGTGCGTGAGCTCGGGGGCGCCGCGCTGGGGCTGGCCTGGACGGGCGCGCTGTTGGCCAGCCGGCGGCGCGCCCGACCGTCAACGCCCGTATCCGGATGAGCGGCTTGCGGGCCTGTTGTGGGTCGGGGACCCTCGCGATGTTGGTCCAGAGCGCGCGAGCGCGCTCCTGGGTGTCTGGAGGAGGAGCACGTTGAAGAACCACGATCGATTCTGGGTCCGGTGTGCCGTCGTCGGGGCGTTTGCTCTCGTCTTCGCGAGTGCGGGCTGTAACGCCTGGCGCGTCATGTTTCCTGTCCAGGAATACGAGACCGATCCGCCTGCGCTCCCCGAGACGGTTTCCGAGACCGAGGTCTTGTTGTTCACCAAGACGAACGGGTTTCGTCACCACGAGGCGATCGATCGGGGCGTGCCCTTCTTCCGAGAGCTCGCCGACGCGCGCGGATGGGGCCTGTTCCACACCGAGAACGGCGCCGTCCACGAAGAGGCGCTGTTGCAGCGCTTCGACGTGGTCGTCTGGTTTCAGACCAGCGGCGACACGCTCAACCCCGACCAGAAGGCCGCGCTGCGGCGCTACATCGAAGGAGGAGGCGGATTCGTCGCCGTCCATGGGGCTGGAGGCGACCCTGCATACGACTGGGCGTGGTACGTCGACGAGTTGATCGGCGCGCAGTTCGTTGGGCACACGATGTCCCCTCAGTTTCAGACGGCCACCCTGATCGTGCGTGACCCGGCACACCCCGCGACAGCGCAGCTCCCCGCGCGCTTCGAGCACACGGAGGAGTGGTACTCGTTCGCGTCGAACCCGGAAGCCCGCGGTGCGCGGGTCCTCGTGGCGGTCGATGAGAGCACCTATACGCGCGAACTCGGGTGGTTCGGCCTCATCATGGACAACACGCTCGAGATGGGCGACCACCCGATCGTGTGGAGTCATTGTCCTGGAGAGGGGCGTGCGCTGTTCTCCGCCCTCGGTCACCAGGCGGCCGCCTACGATGTGCCGGAACAACGCGCGTTGCTGGAAGGAGCCGTCGCCTGGGCCGCCGGTCTCCACGGCAGGGAGTGCGAAGACACGCTCGCGCCGGACCGAGGTTGAGGGTGGGGGCTGGTCCACTGTCAGGGGCACCGTTTCGCTGGGCCGCGACGGGAGTCGGGCTCGCGTTGTTGCTCGCTGCGCTCTACGTGTACCCGCTCCCCGACTTCGCGGAGGAGCCTCCGCTCGGTCCGCCCGACTCCGGGTTGTCCGGCGCCGAGGTTGCGCAGCGCTACTGCCAGAGCTGTCATGCGCTCCCCACGGCAGAGCAGTTGCCCAAGGAGACCTGGCCGTTTGCCATCAATTGGATGGGTAACTACCTCGGCTACAAGAAGCTCTCGCCGCCTTACGGCCACATCACGGCGCGGCATCGCATTCCAGCGGAGCCACTGGTGAGCCCGGCGGAGATGAGCCGGCTCGGTCGTCACTACATCGATGGCGCCCGCGAGGCGAAGGACTTCGTCCATGGGCGAGAACGGCCCCCTTCGCTTGCAGGTTACGCCGCGAGCGCCCTCCCGGAGGCGGGCGAAGACGGTGAGGTGGTGACGCTGCTCCACGTTGATGAGGCGCGGGGGCACCTCTATGTGGGGCTCGGGAACGCGAAGGCCCTGTTGATCTTCGATCGTGATCGCGAGCTGCGGGTACGCATCGCGCTGCCTACGGAGCCGATCCATATCGAGCCGAGAGATCGCGGCTTTCGACTCACGATGGCCGGTGATTACGCTCGAGATGAGCATGACGCCCGGATCGCCGACTTCGACTTCGCGGACGACGAATGGAACGGCATGCGCCAGCGGATGCTCGCGAGCGGTTTGCACCGGACGACGGAGTCCCGCGCCGCAGATCTCGATGGGGATGGTCGCGAGGACCTCGTCGTGGTCAGCTTT
>Ga0315331_10000489_pt1 | contig 27480 bp, 22 predicted proteins | sample M160m34915metaG_FD_203456 | JGI IMG/M metagenome (GOLD analysis project Ga0315331, IMG submission 203456) | Ammonia-oxidizing marine archaeal communities from Monterey Bay, California, United States - M1 60m 34915 | ecosystem: Environmental > Aquatic > Marine > Intertidal zone | place: USA...
TCGGCCATCGCCTGACACGGGTGGAGAAGGTCTGTCAGGCCGTTGATGATCGGAATGGTCGCGGCGAGGGCAAGCTCCTCGACCAGCGCATGACTGAACGTTCGCGCCACCAGGCAGTCCACCCAGCGCGACAGGTTGCGCGCCACATCGACCGGGCTCTCACGAGTCCCGATCCCGACCTGTTCGGGGCGCAGCAGGATCGCGTGACCGCCGAGCTGCGTCATACCCGACTCGAACGTGACGTGAGTGCGGAGCGAAGGCTTCTCGAAATACATCGCCAGCGTTCGCCCGCGGAGCGTCGGAGGGCGTTCCCCCGCGTGGTAGAGCCGGCGCAGCTCTCTCGCGCGCGCCAGCATGCCGCTCAGCTCGTCCGCGCTCCAGTCCGCCACCGAGAGAAAGTTCGAAACACTCATGGACCCCTCGCTACGAAATGAGCAATGTACCCGCGCCGCCTTCATCCGTGAACATCTCGAGCAGGATCGAGTGCTGGATGCGGCCATCGACGATGTGTGTACGGGCGACGCCACCCCGCAACGCGTCTACGCAGCACTCGACCTTGGGAATCATCCCACCGCTGATGGTCCCGTCCGCGACAAGTCCTCGCATTTCATCGATGCTGATCTGAGGCAGCAGGCGGCCCTGCTGGTCGAGGACCCCCTCCACGTCGGTCAGCAGCATCAACTTCTCCGCGTCAAGCGCCGCGGCGATCGCGCCCGCCGCCTCGTCGGCGTTGACGTTGTACGTCGTGCCGCCCGTGTCGGCGCCCACCGGGGCGATCACCGGGATGAAACCGGCTTGCGTCACCGCCCGGATCGCGTCGGGATCCACGGAGGTCACCTCCCCGACCCGGCCCAGATCGACATCTCGCTGGCGCGCCCGGAGCATGCCACCGTCGCTCCCCGTCAACCCCACGGCACGCCCGCCTGCCTGTTGCACGAGCTCGACGATCTCGCGGTTGATCTTGCCCCCGAGGACCATCTCCACCACTTCCATCGTCTCGTCGTCGGTCACCCGACGACCGTCGACAAAGGTCGATGCCCTCCCGAGCCTCTCGAGCGTGGCGGCGATCTGCGGTCCTCCACCATGGACGATCACCGGCTGAACACCGATGAACTTCAGCAGGACGACATCGACGGCGAAGGAGGCGCGCAGGCTCTCATCGGTCATCGCGTGACCGCCGTACTTGATCACGATGACCTTACCGAAGAACCGCCGGATGTACGGCAGCGCCTCGACCAGCACCGCAGCCTTGTCGACCAGATCCTTCACCTTGAGCCCCGATCGCGGCCGGCGTCACCACCCCGCGCTAGACAGTCGACTAGCGGCGAGCCATTCGGCGCGCAGCAGCGACCTCGTCGATCGAATCGAGCAACGAACGGTACAGGAGCACGTTGCGAACCGCAGCAGACAGCGCGGCAGACAGTACCTCGGCGCTCCGGCCGAGCCCGGGAGACCACTCATGCGGAAAGATCCGGAGCACCCCAACCACGTTCCCACGCAGCGAGAGCGGCGCACAGACCAACGGCCCGGTCCGGCCATCCGCAGGGCTGTCGACCTCCGGGGCAAAACGATCGTCATCGGCGGGCGCATCCGTCGCAACCAGCCGCCCCGTGCGCGCCACCACGCCGGTGAGACCGGCGTCGACAGGGAGCGTGCTGCGATCCTCTCGGGCACCTCCGTCACAGCTCGCCTGACATCGCAGGAGTTCCCCGGTTTCGTCGACCAGGTGGATCGACACGGGGGCCGCACGCAGCATGTCGGCGACCGGCTCGAGCGCCGCGGCGAACAGGCGGTCGGGCTCGATCTCGTCACGGATCGCCTCACAAACGACGCGCGCCAACTCCGCGTCGGAGTCGACAGGGTCAGAAGAGGTCCCTGCATCGTCCTCGAGCGGGGTGGCCTCGCCGTCGACAGGCCGTAGCAGCCTCGCGGCGTGGCTCGCGACCAGCCGAAGCAGTGACAGGTCCTCCTCACTAAAGGCGCCCCCGCCTGCACGGTCCGCTGCGCAGAGAAGACCCATGGGCTCTCCGCCGAACACGAGCGGGGCAATCGAGAATGACTTCGACTCGTACCGATCTCGCTGCGCGCTCGTCACGAAGCGTTCGTCGACCTCGATGTCGGCGACCGTCAGCGGCTCTCCGGCCTCGAACGCGACTCCGGCGACACCGTGACCGAACGGAACGGGCTCCAACTCCTCCGAATCGAAACGCCGACCATGCGAAGCGGCGATCTCGAGCGCGCCATCGTCTTCGGACGCCAACAGCAGCGAGGTGCGCGTCGCCTCCAACACGTCGGCTACGACGACGACCAACGACTCCGCCAAGGAGACCACGCGCTCTGCCGGATCCGCCTCTTCCGCGGTTTGCGCGACGGCTTCGAGCTGCGTCGCGAGGCGCTCAACCCTCGCGCGGAGACGTCCCCAGTCGGTGACCAGCTCGTGGCTCTGCGCAGCCCGCTTCACCGCGAGAACGAGTTCTTCGTCATGAAGCGGCTTCGCCAGGTAGTCGAACGCACCCAGCCGCAACGCTTCGAGCACCAACTCCTGATCGTTGCTGGCCGACAGCATGATCACGCGGAGGTCAGGGCGGGTCTCGCCGAGACGCCGCAGCACCTCGAGGCCGCCAATCCCCGGGAGCCGAACATCCAGCACCAGGACCCCCACGGATGGATCTCCCGCGCAGACCAGCGCCGCCTCGCCGTCTTCCGCCTCCAGGACGCCAAAGCCTTCGGCGACCAGGATGTCTCGGATCGCCTCGCGGAAGAACCGCTCGTCGTCACAAACGAGGACCTGGGAGATCGGGTCGGCCATGAATCCCTCCGCACAGCTCGGTGCGCGCGGTTCGGCTCCACGAGGGAGCCGCGCGCGGTTTAGAGAATGTACTGCGACAAATCTTCGTTCTCGACGAGGTCGGTCAATCGACCCCGGACATACTCCCCATCGACCACGATCTGGCGGGCTGTCCAATCCGGGGCGTCGAAGCTCACCTCGTCCAGCAATCGCTCCATCACCGTATGCAGCCGTCGCGCCCCGATGTCATCGGCCGTCTCGTTGACCGCCGCGGCAAGCTCCGCGATCGCCTCGAGGCCGTCATCCTCGAACACGAGGTCGATCGCCTCGGTTTTCAGCAGAGCAGTGTACTGACGGACCAACGAATTCGCGGGCTCTGCGAGGATCCTCAGCAGGTCGCTCTTCTGGAGACTCGCGAGCTCGACCCGAATTGGGAATCGCCCCTGGAGCTCGGGGATGAGATCCGAAGGCTTTGCCACATGGAAGGCCCCGGCGGCGATGAACAGGATGTGATCGGTGCGAACCACGCCGTGCTTGGTCTGGACGCTCGACCCCTCGACTAGCGGCAACAGGTCTCGCTGGACCCCCTCGCGGGAGACGTCCGGCCCCTGGCCTCCACCGCCCTGCCGTGCCGCGACCTTGTCAATCTCATCGATGAAGACGATCCCGCTCTGCTCTACGCGCTCGACCGCCAACTCCCGGACATCGTCCGGGTCGAGCAAACCCTGTGCTTCTTCGTTGGCCAGGACCTCGAGCGCGGCGCGCACCTTCATCCGGCGGCTCTTCGTCTTCTTCGGCAGCATCGAACCCAACATGTCCTTGAACTGGACACCCATCTCCTCAAACCCCTGGGGCGTCATGATCGAGAGCTGCGCGCCCGCGCCGTCCTCGGGAAGCTCGATCTCGATTTCTCGATCGTCGAACTCGCCGAGCCGCAACAACTTCCGCAGCTTCTCTCGTGTCTCGCGGTTCGGCGGCTCCGCGGGCTCGACCGACGACACTTGCCCACCGGGTTGTTGAGGCATGGCCGGGCTCGGGGGCAGGAGCGCGTCGAGCACCCGCTCCTCAGCCAGCTCCTCAGCCTGGCTCCGAACCCCTTTCTTGCGCTCCTCGCTGACCATGGAGATCGCGAGCTCCGTGAGGTCACGAATCATGCTCTCGACGTCGCGTCCGACATAGCCCACCTCCGTGAACTTCGACGCCTCGACCTTGACGAACGGCGCCTGGGAGAGCTTCGCGAGGCGCCGGGCGATTTCCGTCTTGCCGACGCCGGTAGCCCCGATCATGATGATGTTCTTGGGCGCGATCTCCTCTCGCAGGTCATCGGGCACCTGCTGACGCCGCCAGCGATTGCGTAGGGCGATCGCGACGGCACGCTTGGCCTCACCCTGCCCAACGATGTAGCGGTCGAGCTCAGAAACGATCTCGCGCGGGGTAAACGTAGGGATCTCACTCATGGCAGACTCACGACCTTGATGTCTTCATTGGTATAGATACAAATCCCGGCGGCGATGCGGAGCCCTTCGGTCGCGACCGCCGCACAGTCGAGGTCCGTGTGCCCCGCAAGGGCTCGCGCCGCCGCGAGCGCGTAGGAGCCGCCCGAACCAATCGCCGCGATCCCGTCGTCGGGTTCGATTACGTCGCCGTTGCCCGAGACGACGAGCAGGGAGTTCTCGTCGCCGACGAGCAGCATGGCTTCGAGTCGTCGCAGCATACGATCCGTTCGCCAGTCGCGAGCAAGCTCCACCGCCGCACGCCGCACCTGCCCGGGGTGTGCCTCCAAACGTGACTCGAGGCGCTCCATCAACGCGAGCGCATCGGCTGCACCTCCCGCGAAGCCCACGACCACGGCGCCGCCCGCGAGCTTTCGGACCTTCTCCGCCCGCTGTTTCATCACCGTGTCACCCACGGTGACCTGGCCATCCGCCGCCATCGCAATCTGTCCCTCGCGACGAACCGCAAGGACCGTCGTCGCCCGCACACGCTCTGTTCCGGTCACGCGTTCCCTTCTCCCGGGCCCGCACGGCCCTCTTTCTTCCTCGCACGGGGGTGTGCTCCATCGTAGACCTGTCTCAGGTGCTCCATGGAGACCGCCGTGTACTTCTGTGTCGTCGACAAACTCTCGTGTCCGAGAAGCTCCTGGATGTCCCGCAAGCCCGCTCCCATGTCGAGGAGGTGCGTCGCGTAACTGTGCCGCAGGCGGTGGGGGTGGACTCGGTGCGGAATACCAGCCCGCAGCGCCCGCTGGGCCAGGACCCGACGGACGTCGCGCTCGCCGAGCCGACGAGCCTGTCCATCAACCCGCGCGCGGCGCGGCCGAAGCGAGATGAAGAGCGGCGCCAAGGGGAGCCCTGGGTCCGTCCGGAGGGCCAACCAGTCCCGAAGCGCATCAAGCGCCAACGAAGGCAGAGGCACAACCCTCTCCTTCCTCCCCTTCCCCACGACCTTCACCTGCCGCTGCTCCAGGTCGACGTCGGCCACGTCCAGCGCAGCCAGCTCGCCGACGCGGATCCCCGTGCCGTACATGACCTCAACGAGCGCTCGATCACGCCGCGAGCGGAGCGTTCCAAAGCGGTCGGAGTCCTTCTCCTCGTCAGCTGCCGCGAGCACCTCACAGTCGTCCACCGCGAGTGGCTGGGGGAGACGCTTCGCGTTCCGAGGCGCTGGCACACCGGCCGTGGGGTCCGAAGCGACTGTGCCCTCTCTCAACAAGAAGCGATAGTAGGTACGCACGGCAGAGAGGCGGCGCGCGATCGTCGCCGGGCTGCGCTCCTGATGAAGCGCGGCCACCCAACGCCGAACATCCGCCTTCTCGATCTCCTGCGGTGCGCGATCCGCCTCGCGACAAACAAACGCGGCGAAGCGGCCCACGTCGGCGAGGTAGGCGCGGATCGTGTTCGCCGAGAGGTTCCGTTCGACCCGGAGGTTGTGCTCGAACGTTGCCGCTGTGTTCTCCCAGGTCATACGCGGGTCCCCACAGTTTGCTGGTAGGCGGGAAGCGCCCCCAGCGCCCGATCTACGAACGCCTGCTGGCGCTCACGCTTCTTACGCCGCCCAGAGGTCCCCGCGAGGGGCGGGAAGAGACCAAAATTGACGTTCATCGGCTGGAAGTGGCGCGGGTCCGCGTTTCGCAAATGCCCCAAGAGGGCACCATGCGCGCTCTCGCGTGGCGGCAACGCGACCGCGAGCCCCTCCACGCGCCGCGCCGCGTTGATGCCCGCCAGGAAGCCGAGCGCCGCGGACTCCACATATCCCTCGACCCCCGCGATCTGACCGGCGAGGAAGAGGCCGGGGCGCCCTTTCACCTCGAGCGTCTCGGTCAGGGCCTCAGGGGCGTTGACGTAGGTGTTTCGATGCACGGAGCCAAAGCGCGCGAAGACCGCCTCTCCCATCCCCGGCAAGGACCGAAAGAGCTCACGCTGCGCCCCAATCCTCAGCTTGGTCTGACAGCCCACCAGGTTGAACAGGACCCCTCCCTTATCCTCCTGGCGAAGCTGAACCACGGCGTGCGGGCGCCGTCCGGTCCTGGGGTCGAACAGGCCCACAGGTTTCATCGGCCCATACGCCAGTGTGTCACGCCCCCGGCGCGCCATCTCCTCGATAGGGAGGCACCCTTCGAAATACAAGTCAGCCTCGAAAGGGTGGAGCTCCACCGCCTCTGCCTCCAAGAGCCCCTCCACGAAACCCGTATAGGTGTCCCGGTCGAGCGGGATGTTCAGATAGTCCCCCGTCCCGTCGTCGTTCTGGTCATACCGAGAGGCCCGGAACACCACTTCATGATCGAGAGAATCAGCGTAGACCGTCGGCGAGATCGCGTCGTAGAAATAGAGGTGCTCGTCCCCCATCAGCTCCTGAATCTGCGCCGCCAACGGGGGGTCCGTCAGTGGCCCCGTCGCGAGGATGACGTTCTCCCCCTTCGGAATCTCTGCGATCGCCCCTTCCACGACCTGGATCTTCGGGTGCGTCTCGATCGCACCGTGCACCCAGTCGGCAAACGCGTCCCGGTCGACCGCGAGCGCTTTCCCAGCTGGAACAGCGGTCGCGTCCGCGGCCTGGATCACCAGGGAACCCAGCAGGCGCATCTCCTGCTTGAGGAGCCCGACGGCGTTCGTCACGACGTCACTTCGCAGCGAGTTGCTGCAGACGAGCTCCGCGAAACGGTCACTGGCGTGGGCCGGCGACCGACGGACGGGCTTCATCTCGTGGAGAACCACCGCGATGCCGCGGTTGGCGATCTGCCAAGCGGCCTCACACCCCGCGAGGCCCGCGCCGACGATGACGACCGGTTCGTGCATGATCCTCGAGACTCCCCTTCCAAGCGCTCCGTCTTGGAAGCCCACCCATTTTGAAGACGCGCCGAGAAGCTATCCCAAAAACAGTTCCCTCACGCGGATCGGCAAACGTGAAATCGACCATCTCGCTCCGACGCGATGCCCCCCGCGACCTCCAGCTCAAACAGCACCAACGCGAGCGTTTCAGGCGCGCAAGCCAGAGCAGCGGCGAGCTCCTCCCGGCTCGCGGGCCGATCCTCCAGCACAGCCAGGACGCGCCGCGCCAACGGGTGATCCGGTACGCCTGTCCGGGCAGCCGGCTCCCACGCAACTGCACCAGGGTCGAGGCCGAGGGCGCCCAACACGTCCGCGGACTCGAGCACCACCGCCGCGCCGTCTCGGATCAGTTCGTTGGTCCCACGGTTTGCGGCGGCTCCCACCGGCCCCGGGACCGCCATCACGTCGACCCCCTGATCGAGCGCGTGCCGGGCCGTGATGAGCGACCCACTCCGAACGCGCGCCTCGACGACCACGACGGCCTCCGACAAGCCGCTGATGATCCGGTTGCGGAGCGGAAAATGAGCAGGCCGAGGCGCCGTGAACGGTGGGAACTCCGTGAGGATCGCCCCAGACCGCCGGATCTGCGCGGCCAACGCCGTATGTTCCGGTGGATAGACGCCTTCCGGCCCGCGTGCTTGTACCGCGATCGTCGGCCCCGAGCAGGCCAGCGCGCCCGCGTGCGCCCGCGCGTCGATCCCGCGTGCCATCCCGGAAACGACGCAGATGCCCGCGCCAGCGAGCGCTCGCGCGATCTCCTGTGCCAGCCGGTTCCCCGCTTCCGTCGCCGCCCTCGCCCCGACCAACGCCACACAACGCCGCCGAAGGACGTCGGGGTCGCCCTGAACGAGAAGCACCGGGGGGGCGTCATCCAGGCGCCTGAGACGCGCCGGGTAGGCCTCAGAGGTCCATGGAAGAACCAACGCCCCACAGGTCTCCAGGGCGCGCCAGCTACGGTCTCCGGGCTCAATGATGGCCAGTCCGGGCGCCGGGCGATTCGAGGCCAACCGCCAGAGCGCGGCCGGCGTCGCGCCAGCACGCAACGCGCTGCAGGCGTCCTGGGGTCGAAAGACGAAGGCCGCCTGAACGCGGAGCCAGCCCGAGAGGAGGTCACGATGGTCTGGGTTCGACGGATCCAACAGCGGGGGGCCCGCAGCCATAGGACCGCCGGCGGCCCAATCCGATTCAATCAAGATAGACACCCGGGACCGGGAACGATGTCGTAGCACGCCTTACCGGGGCGGTTCCACGGCGGTCTCGGCGAGCGTGAGTCAGTGCATGACGACCGTTTGAGTTCGAGCCCGCACGGTGTCTCCGACCATCAGCTCGCGCTCGGCGTGCACGATGAGCCCGACGGATGCCGTCGACCGGACATCGACGATCACGACGTCGGCGACCCGACGGTCGGGAGTCCGAACACGCGTTCCACGGACGGCATCGCGGACGACCTCCCCGCGCTCGAACACCTCCAGCTGGGCCCCTACCTCGAGACCATGCAGCGTGCCGCCACTGAGGTAGACCGCGTCCAACTGCTGAATCATCGTCCGCCCGGTTGGCGTGAAGAGGATGTGCGCCTCGAAGTCGGCGGGAGCGTTCGTCAGGAGCATCTCCGCGGGCGGCGGGAGCCTCTGGATCAGACGATCCCCGCGCTCCATCTCGCTCATCGAGGTTCGAATCAGGGCTGTGGACGAGTCCCCGTGGATCTCGAGCACCTCCACCCAGCCGAGGATCTCGACGTGATACCCCACGATGCCGTCCGTCTTGAAGTCACGCACCGGCACCGCGTCCCGAAAGACGTCATAGCGAGAGCCTGGCTCGGTCTCTCCCTCCCCGAGGCCCAGGATCACTAGGTCACCTTCGAGCAGGAGCGTCCTTGGCGACTTCGACGAGACGATGCTCGTCGCGGCAGACAACCGGTCCGCGGTCACGAAGCTCCTATTCGCTGCCCCAGCGACGCGGAAGCTCTCCACCGGTTTCTCGATCGGTGACGCGGGCGCGGGCAACGCAACGCGCGACGCGAGGTCGGGGTGGGGTGCGGCGACACGTTGCTCAGCGGCCACCATCTGCGCCGCCTGTTCCGGTGTCACGCGGCGCATGACCGTCTCGCTGATCCAGAGGTGGTCCCCCGGAAAGATCCTGTGCGGGTTCTCGATGTCCCGGTTCTCTTGCCAGATCGCTGGCCAGACCCACGGCGTCCTGTGATAGGTCGACGCGATGTCCCACAAGGTGTCGCCCCCGGCGACCACGTGGATCTGCCCCCGGTTCCCGTCTCCGTCGCGCGCGTGCGAACCCGAGGCAACGGGCAAGAACACAGGTAGCCCGGCGACGTGCGCAGCCAAACCAGCGTCCGGCGCCACGACGACACCCAGAGCGTCCGAGGCGGCTTTCGCGGACGACGACACCACAAAAACGGCGAGAAGGACTGCGGCCGGTCGGGTCCAGGAAAGCATCGCGTTCTCCCTCTCGACCTCGGCCGCCGCTCACCCCGCGATCGGTGTGCTCTCGATCACGGGCGGCGATCCGTCGAGCGCGAGCGTTCGACGGACCTCATGTGGCGGATCCGGGTCTTTCGAGGGCTTATCGTCGCTCTCCGACGAGCACTTGATCCCCAAAGAAGCGGACGCCGGGGTGGCGAGAGTGCCTCCCCAGGGCGATCCACAACCGGTCAAGAACGCGGGCTACGCAGCCGCTGGGCCATCTCGCGGACCTCATCTGCCCAACCGGGCTTCCCGCCCGACTCCTCGATGCGATCGGCGCTCGCGATGGCGGCGTCGAGCGCCTGGAGCGCCTCTGTATCCTGCTCATTGGCCTCGTACGCCATCGCAAGGTGGTGCCGGACGACGCCTAGCGCCTCCTCGTTGCCCTCCCCCGCGAAGCCGGAGATCGCCTCTCGAAGATAACCGATGGCCGCTGACGGGATGCCCCGCTTGTACAGGACCCAACCCAACGTATCCGCCGCGTTCGGGCTGTCCGGCAACAACGCCTTGGCCTCCTGAGCGAGATCGAGCGCTCGGTCCAAATCGTCACCGCGCTCTGCGAGGAGATACGCGAGGTTGTTCTTGGCCTCACCCAACGATGAGTCGAGCGCGATCGCACGCTCGTAGTATTCGGTCGCCTTGTCGACGTCCCCACTCGCCTCGTGAAGCATCGCCAGTCGCTCGTGAGAGCGCGCCGAGTTCGGGTTTTGCTCGATCGACTTCTCGTGCGTCGCGATGCTCTCTTCCAGGCGCCCCGTCATACGATAGAACTGCGCGAGCTGCTGATAGGCAGTCGCGTCATCCGGGTCGAGCTCGACCGAGCGCTGGAACGCCGCCTCAGCAGCGTCGGCATTGCCTTCGATCAACTCGATACGGCCTTCGAGAAGCGCGAGTCGCGCGTTTTCCGGCTGCGCCTTGACCGCAGCCCGGACCCGGTCTGCTGCCGCGCCGAACTTGCCCGCGGGCGCTTCGACACGAAGCAGCGACCGCAGGATATCCGGCATGTTTGGCCTCTGAGCGTTCGCCTCCAGGAGCGCCTCTCGGGCCTCCTCAGCCTTCCCCTGCGCCATGAATAGACGCCCCATCGCGTACCAGGAGTCCGCGTCACGAGACTCGTCCGGGATCACCTCAAGCTCTGCAAACGCCTCCTCGGCCTTCCCGAGGTGAACAAGGCTCTGGGCGACCAGGATGCGCGTACGGACGTCTTCCGGTCGCTCCCGCAAGTACATCCGTCCTTGCTCGATCGCGTACTCATGCTCGCCGAGGGCCCCGTGGATCCGAGACAACGAACGGCGGGCCTCGAGTAGCCCGGGGTCGAGCTCGATCGTACGAGCCAACTCAGCACGCGCGCCGTTCTGGTCTCCGATCAGCATGAGCGCGGATCCGAGTACGAAGCGCGCCGGCGCGAACTCAGGCTCGACATCCAATGCGGAACGGAGCGTCTGGGCCGCCGCTCGGGGGTCGAGCTCAGCCATCTCGATCTTGCCTCGGACGAACAACGCCCTCGCATTCGAGGGCTCGCGGCTCAGGATCTCGATGACAATCTCCTTGGCGGAGGAGATGTCTTCATCGCTCTTACCGCGATAGCCATTCTCCGCCAAGAGCTCCGCCTTGCGAAGCAACGCCACCGTATCCTCGGGCGCCACCGCGATGGCCTTCTCGACCGCCTCGAGCGCACCGGCGCTGTCGCCTTCACGCGTCCGATAGGACGAGAGGACGAGCCAAGGCTCCGGGTCATCGGGAGCCTCCAGTGTCGCCTGCGCCACCATCAAGTCAGCAGCTTCGGAGTTCCCTTGGGAGCTGTGGAAGCGCGCCAGCAGATAGATGAGGTCGAGCCGACCCTTCTCGACGTTGTCGATTCCCTGCTGGAGGGTCTCGATGGCGTCATCTATCCGGTCGAGATTGAAATAGAACCCAGCGAGGTTCCGATAGGCGATGTCCTTTTGCGACTTCGCAAGCGAGAGTGACATCTTCATCGCCGCTTCGGCGGCCTCGATCTCACCATCCCGGGTCAGAAGTCGACCCAGCGAAGCGTAGGCTCGCATCGACGGGGCCAGTTCGATCTGGCGATCGAGGTAAGGACGGGCTCCCGCGTAATTTCCACGGCGGTTCTGGAAGCGCACCATGTTCTCGAGATGCAGCGAGCGATTCTCTTCGAGCGAGTTCTCGATCGCCGACTCGAACGCGGCCTCGGCCTCATCGTACCGCTCGAGAGCCGAGTAGGCCTCGCCTCGCAGCGTAAACGCCGATGCGCGCTCGGGCTGGATCGCCAGGATCTCTTCGCACTGGATCAGGACCTCTTCATAGTCTCGCGCGAGTTGGGAGAACTGCGCGAAGCTGACGCGCGCGTCGATGTTTTCCGGGTCGAGGCGGACCGTCTCGTGCAACTCCCAGTACGCCTCCTTGAGCTTTTGCAGCGCGGTGTACGAGCGCGCGAGAGCGAAGTGCGCGGCTCCGTTATTCGGGTCGATCTGAAGCGCGTTGCGGTACTCGATGACAGCTTCTTCGTATTCCTCAGCGTCCAACGCGACCTGCCCTCGCGCTAGGAAGTCAGCCAGCTTGGCCTCGTCATCCTGGCAGCCAACGGCGGCAAACAGCATCGCTGCAAGCGCCAGAGCCGCGGTGATCCGAGGAAAATGCGAAAAGCCCATCTACCAGTCCTCACAACAGAAATTCGTCATCCTACCTATCGGATGAACGGTAAGGGTTCAAGAGCAGCCGGGGTGCCCCGGGCGCTCCTTTGCGTTCACTTGTCGGTGTCGTCCTTGTTTCGACGCCAGCCGGGGTGTTTAAGGCCCATTTTATGAACCGCATAATTCAATTTTCGTTTCGAAACCTGGAGTAGCTCCGCCGCGTCCTTCTGCACGTAGTCACAGCGCTTCAGGGCCTCCTCCACCGCGATCCGTTCGATGTCTCGCAGGGCGATCCCTTCTTCGGGCAGTTCCAAGCGGAAGCGCGACCGCTCGGGCCCCTCTCGACTCACGAAGAGGGCAAGGTCAGCCACGTCGACCTCGTCGCCGTTGCTCATCAGGACGGCTCGCTCCACCACGTTGCGCAGCTCCCGGACATTCCCTGGCCAATCATGCCGATGAATGTGGTCCTGTGCGTCTCTTGTAAAACCCCGCACCAACCGATCGAGTTCCCTCGCGTAGTGAGTCAGGAATCCCTCGGCGAGCCCCATAATGTCCTCTGGGCGCTGGCGCAAAGGCGGGAGGTGGATCCCGACCACATCGAGGCGGTAGTAGAGGTCTGCGCGGAAGGTGCCGTCCTCGAGGCCCATGCGGAGATCTCGGTTCGTGGCCGCCAGGATTCGCGCGTCCGTACGGAGCAACTCCGTGCCACCCAAACGATGGAACTCCTGATCCTGCAAGACCCGAAGCAGCTTCGCCTGCGTGTCCGAGGAGAGTTCGGAGATCTCATCGAGCAGCAACGTGCCCCCGCTCGCCTGCTCGAACCTGCCAACCCGGCGCTGGTCCGCACCGGTAAAGGCACCTCGCTCGTGACCAAAGAGCTCGGACTCGATCAGCGGCTCCGGAAGCGCCGCGCAGTTGACTTTGACGAAGGGGCGGTGGCGGCGCGGGGACTGCGCATGGATAAAACTCGCGACGCGCTCCTTACCCGTACCGGTCTCACCCGTAAGCAAGACCGTGGAGTTCGCGACCGCCACCCGGCGGGCGAGCTCGATCGCGTCCCGCATCAGCGGGGAGGAGGCCAACAGGGGCTCCCCCGTGGACTCGAGCGTTCTGTGCGCGTGACTTGCCACTCTGTTCGAATCGGCTCATCACGGCAAATACCTGAGCGGTCTAGCGCCCGCCGAGAGCAGCCTGCTCGTTTGAGACGATGTAGCGCTTGCCCTCCTGGTCGAGCCAGTCATCTTGCTTGAGCTGCTTCACGACACGCGTCACCGTCTCTCGAGAAGAGCCGATCATGTCCGCGATCTGCTGATGCGTGAGAGAAGGCGTCAGACAACGGCCATCCGCCTGCGGCTCCGCAACACGGGTCAACAACCCCTTCGCGCGCGCCTTCACGCCCTGGAAGGACATCGCGCTGGCCTGCTCACCGGTTTCACGGAGCCGATGGATCAACACCTGAATGATCGCGAGGGAGAAGTCCGTGCTACGCCTCATGACATCGAGAACGTCACGCCGCGAGAGTGCGAGCAACCGAGACGCTTCGAGCGTCTTCACGCTCGCGGACCGCGGCGCCCGGTCAAACAACGCCATATCGCCAAAGAAGCTCCCCGCTTCGAGGATGTCGAGGATCTTCTCCCTGCCATCGTCGGAGGACTTCGTCACTTTGACGCGCCCTTCGCAGATCACATACATGTAATCGCCAGAGAGGCCTTCCTCGACGATCGTGACGTTCTTCGGGAAGCGGCGCTCAATGATCACGCCTGCCAGGGCCGCCAGGTCTTCATCCCCGATCTTCTCGAAGAGGGGAATCGCTCGAAGGGCCTCGATCGCTTCTGCACGCACGGTCATGACGCTTCCTTCCGGGTCGCTGTTGGCGGAGCCGTGGAAACCGGCGCGATTCATCCGCCCGTTTCCGCTAGGTCAGGTCATCCCGACCTTTCTTCTTGAGCTCCGCGACTACACGTCTTACGTCGGAACTCCCCTCGAGGCGTGTGACAAGGATCACATCGCCAGTATCCACGACCGCGAGGCCCTCCACGCCCACGAGAGCCACCAGCCGAGACTGGCCCCAGACGAGGTTCCCCGAGGCATTCTCTGTCATGACGTCGCCCGCGATGACCCGGTTCCCTGCGGCGTCGCGCTTCCTTCCGGCGCCAGCGCGGCCAACCCCGAGCTCCTCCGCGAGGGAAGCCCAGGTGCCAACATCACTCCAGCGAAAATCCACCGGGAGCGTCCAGACACGACGACTCTGCTCCATGACCGCTACGTCCACCGGAAGCGAAGGGGACTTCGCGTAGACCGAGGAGACCGCCGCCAGGCGACGAGCAGCGCCCCTTGAGGCGCGAAACGGCGCGAGGGCTCGGTGGAGAGCGGGTGAGCATGTTCGGACCTCCTCCAGCAACCGGTCCGCCCGCCAGACGAAGACGCCCGCGTTCCAGAGATGCCTCCCTCCTCGGAAGTATTTGCGGGCGCGCGCCTCGCTCGGTTTTTCCACGAAGCGCGAGACGCGGTGCAGACCGGGGTGCCCGGCTCCGACCTCACCGCCCACCTCGATGTAGCCATAGCCCGTATCGGGGCGGGTCGGGCGAACCCCCAGCGTGACCAGGACCGACTCTGTGTCGGCGGCCCGCGCAGCCGAACGCAGGTCTCGCGCGAACGCACGAGCGTCCGGGATGTGATGATCAGCGGGCAAGACGGCCATCACCGCGTCCGGATCCAATGCGTGAATCCGGTGACTCGCCCAGGCCACCGCGAGCGCCGTATTCCGGCGTTCGGGCTCGACCAAGACATGTCCCCGCGGCAGGCCCGCAGCGCGACGGACCGCAGCAGCGTGCTCTCGCCCGCACACGATCCAGATCCGGTCAGGGGAGGTAAACTGGCGCGCACGCGACAACGTCGCGTCGAGCAAGCTGCGCCCACCCACGACCTGCAAGAAGGGCTTAGGCAACCGCCGCCGAGACGCCGGCCAGAACCGCTCCCCGGCCCCCCCTGCGAGGATCACCGCGTGTAGACGCTTCTTGATGCCTCCGCTCACGAACGCCCCCCCACTATCGCCCGACGCTCACGTAGTGAAAGCCTGCGCCCGCGACGATGAGTGGATCGTAGATGTTTCGGAAGTCGAAGAGAATCGGTTCCTTCAACCGCTGACGAACCTCCGCCAAATCCAGCATCCGGAACTGGTTCCATTCGGTCACAATGATCAACGCGTCCGCGCCGTGGCAGGCCTCGTAAGCGTCCTTGCACATGACGGCGTCGGGGAGCTCCTCGCTCGCGTGCCCCATCGCTTGTGGATCGAATGCCCGGACCGCCGCGCCCATTTCCTGGAGCCCCCGCGCGATGTCGAGCGCAGGAGCCTCTCGAATGTCGTCCGTCTCAGGCTTGAACGACAAGCCGAGCAGCGCAAACGTCCGCCCGGCGAGGTCCCCCTGAAACACACCAGCCACCTTGTCGATCATCCGAGAACGCTGGCGCGCGTTGACCCGCATCGACGCTTCGACGACCTCAAAACGCTCCCCCAGCTCCCTCGCGAAGTGGGCGGCAGAGGCCGTGTCCTTCGGAAAACAAGACCCACCGAACCCGGGGCCAGCGTGCAGGAACTTCGCCCCAATCCGCTTGTCCAGGCCCATGGCGCGAGCCACCGCCTGAACGTCACCTCCGACCTTCTCGCACAGACCTGCGATCTCGTTGATAAAGGAGATCTTCGTCGCGAGGAACGCGTTCGCCGCGTACTTCGAGAGCTCAGCAGTTTCGATGTTCGTCAAGACGAACGGCGTCTCGTTCAAATACAACGGGCGATACAAGTCCTTCAAAATCGCGAGGGACTGCTCATCGCCCGCGGTCGTCCCGATCACGACGCGATCAGGCCGAAGAAAGTCGCTGATCGCCGCACCTTCCCGCAGGAACTCCGGGTTCGAGGCGACGCTGAAGTTCGCGCTCTGTCCCCTCGCGTCGAGCTCCTCCTGGATCCACGCCCGAACGCGCACCGCCGTCCCAACCGGGACCGTGCTCTTGGTCACGACTACCTTATAGCCGTCCGTCACCCTGCCGATTTCACGCGCCACCGCTTCGACATAACGGAGGTCCGTGCTGCCGTCGTCGCAGGGTGGCGTGCCGACAGCGATGAAGACGACCAGCGCCGACTGAATCGCGTCGCTGGTGTCGCTCGTAAAGGACAAATGCCCGGCCTTTACGTTACGAGCCACCAACTCCTCGAGCCCAGGCTCATAGATCGGGATTTCTCCCCTCTCGAGCGCCGAGACCTTCTCCTCGTCCTTGTCCGCGGCAACCACCCGCACACCGAACTCGGAGAAGCAGGCTGCTGTGACGAGCCCGACGTACCCTGAGCCCACTACTGCGACATTCATCGTCCGCTCCCTTCCGCGTTCCATTCCCCTCGACCAGCCCTCGCTGCCTCCAGGGTGAGGCGCAAACCCGCCTCCAAAGCTGTTCGGGGCTCGAAACCGAGCAAGCCCCGCGCTCGCTCCACGCTGGCGACACTGTGGCGCACTTCCCCCGCTCGGGCGGGTCGACGCACAATCTCCAGCTCTTTCCCAACGCAGCGGCCCAGCGCAGCGATAAGCTCCGTCAACCGAGTCTGCTTTCCACTCGCAACATTGATGATTCGGCCAGGCGCCCCTGAAACCTGTGCAGCAAGTACACATGCGCGGACAACGTCTTGGACGTAGACGAAGTCCCTCGTCTGTCCGCCGTCCCCATAGACCTGGAGCGGCTCATCACGCAGCGCTGCTGCGACGAACCGCGGAACGACGGCCGCATAGTCCCCTGCCGGGTCTTGTCGGGGCCCAAACACGTTGAAGAACCGAAGCGCGACCACTTCCAGCCCGTACAGCTCTCCGTAAAGTCGGCCATACTCCTCACTGGTGACCTTTTGCAACGCGTAGGGAGAGGCGGGGCATGCCGGCATCTCTTCCCCCAAGGGAAGGGCGTCCGACTCGCCGTACGCGGAGCACGAGCTCGCCAGGACGACGCGAGCCGGCGCCCCAGCACGCGCAGCTTCCAGCACGTTCAGGGTGCCCCCAACGTTGACGGTGTGTGTCCGATGCGGCGCGGCGACGCTCTCAACGACCGACGGTACCGCCGCGAGGTGATAGATCGTCCGCACGTCGGAAGCGGCCTCGACCACGGACGCGGCGTCGCACACATCCCCTTCGATCAGGATGCAGCCCGCTCCGGGCAGGTTCTCTGGTTTTCCTCGTGAGAGATCGTCCAGCACGACGACCTCTCGCCCGAGGCTAACGAGGTGCTCGACGACCGAGGAGCCGATGAAGCCAGCTCCTCCAGTCACCAAACATCGCTCCGTGGTCATCACAACTGCCGGAGCCAAGCCGCGAAACGGCGGATACCCTCCTCGAAGCTCACTGCAGGGGAATATCCGAGCTCTTCACGCGCTCGGTCGATGTTGGCCCACGTACAGGAGACGTCTCCTGTCTGCCTCGGCAAGAACTCAACTTCGGCCTCACAACCCAGCTCCCGGGACAACGTCTCGATCATCTCGAGCACAGAGATGGTTCGCCCCGCCCCAAAGTTGAAGATCCCCCAAGGCTTGCGTGCGTCCACTGCCCGGACGAGGCCGTCTACGATGTCGTCGATGAACGTAAAGTCACGACGGGCAGAGCCGTCGCCGAAGACCCCGACCCTCTTCTGGGAGAGGATCCGATCGGCAAACTTCCGGATGGCGAGATCCGGCCGCTGGCGGGGGCCATAGGCCGTAAAGAACCGCACACAGGAGACCGGTAGGCCGTGGGCGCTGTGGAACGTGTGCGCGACCAACTCACCCGACTTTTTGGTCGCGGCGTACGGGCTGATCGGGAGGTCCACCCGGTCCGACTCCAGGAATGGACCGTCCGTTCGCTCGCCGTAGACCGAGGAAGAAGAGGCGAAGACGAAGTTCGGGTTCCCGTGCTCCACCGCCGCGTCCAGCAGGAGCGCGGTCCCGCGGAGATTGACGTCCGTATACTCGACCGGTCGCTCCAAACTCGGGCGAACTCCCGCGAGAGCCGCCAGATGCACGACCGCGTCGACCCCGCGCCCAAAGACACTCGAGACAGCCTGCGCGTCACGAATGTCACCGCGCACCAAGTCGAAAGCGGTGTGATCCAACGCACCCGCGAGGTTTCGCAGCTTATCCGACTCTGGATAGAACGGATCGAAGCTATCAAGCCCCACCACAGAGCGGCCTTCCGCCAAGAGTCGATCGACGAGCGTGGAACCGATAAAACCGGCAGCACCTGTAACGAGGATCGAATCTGCCGGGCTCATCTCGTCCCGGCCCCGCCGCGGCGCCTACCGCTGAGCTGCTCCTGCCTCTCCAGATCCGCCTCGACCATCATCTCGACGAGCTCGCGAAAGCTCACCTTGGCCTGCCAACCCAGCTCGCGGGCCGCCTTCGCAGGGTTCGCGAGCAGGGTGTCGACCTCGGCGGGTCGCATGAAGGCGGGGTCGATCTCGACAAAATCCGCCGGGTCGAGCCCGACGGCGGCAAAGGCGATCTCGTAGCAATCCCGAACGGAGTGCTGCACCCCGGTCCCAATGACGTAGTCATCGGCGACCTCCTGCTGCAGCATCAGCCACATCGCCTCGACATACTCACCGGCGAAGCCCCAGTCCCGCATTCCGTCTACGTTTCCGAGCGGGAGGGCGTCGGCCAGCCCAAGCTTGATCCGCGCGACATGTTCCGAAACCTTGCGGGTGACGAACTCGCGGCCGCGCCGCGGAGATTCGTGATTGAAAAGGATCCCAGAGACCGCGAAGAGCTCGTAGCTCTCTCGATAGTTCACCGTGATGTAATGGCCGTACGCCTTGGCGACGGCATACGGGCTGCGCGGGTAGAAGGGCGTCTCCTCGCCCTGGGGTGTCTCGCGTACCCGGCCGTACATCTCCGAACTCGACGCCTGGTAAAAACGAATCTCCGGATCGACCAAGCGAACCGCGTCGAGCATGCGTGTGACGCCGAGCGCTGTGAACTCTCCCGTGAGCGAGGGCTGCGCCCAGGAGGTCGGGACGAAAGACTGCGCCGCGAGATTGTAAACCTCGTCCGGCTTGGTGGCCCGCAACATCTCCACCAGCGAGCTCTGGTCGAGGAGGTCCGCCTGGTAGAGCTGTACCTCCCCTTCCAGATGAGCGATTCGCTCGAAGGTCTCGGTACTCGAGCGCCGGACCATCCCGTGCACCTCATAGCCCTTCGAGAGGAGGAGCTCCGCGAGGTAGGAACCGTCCTGTCCCGTAATCCCTGTGATAAGTGCTGAGGTCATTCGTCCCCTCCTTCAGGCGCCGATGTCGTCGCTGAACCCGGACCATAATGAACCCCCATGTTCCGGAGAAGTCGAAGGGTCAGGACGATCACGGCGACAAGAAATACCAGGGCTGCATATCCTTGCAACTTCGTGAAGGAAACCGCGATCACACAGAAGCAAGCGGTGAGGAAATAGAGCGAGAGCACCGCCTTGCGATCGGAGCCCTCGGTCTCGAGGAGACGATGATGGAGGTGCTTCCGGTCCGCGTTGAAGATCGGCTGGCGCGCGCGGACCCGGCGGATGATCGAGAGAACGGTGTCGAGCAACGGGACCGCGAGCGCGAGCAAGGGCACCAGGAATGTCATGAGCGCGGCCTTGCGATAGCCACCGATGTAGCTGTCCAAAGCGACGAGCGAGAGCGTATAGCCAATGAACAGGGCGCCCGTGTCCCCCAGAAAGATCCGCGCGGGCGGAAAATTGAACGGCAAGAAACCCAGCAGCGCGCCAAAGAGAGCGACGCCGATCAACACACCCACCAGCTGGTCCGCCTGCGCACAAATTACCGTCAAGGTCAGCGCGATGATCGCCCCGACACCGGCCGAGAGGCCATCCAGACCATCGATCAAGTTCATCGCGTTGCAGACCCCAACCACCCAAGCGGTCGTGACCAGCGCACCGAACCAAAACGGCAGGTCGAACGAAGCCCCCGTGAATGGCTCACGGAACTGGAGGATAACGAACCCGAAGTGGATCGCGACGCCAGCGCCAACCAGCTGAAAGATCAGCTTCGGCCAAGCCGCTACTGTCCAACGGTCGTCGAGCGCCCCGACGACGATCAGGACGCTCCCGCCCATGAGGAAGCCCTCAACCTTCCGAATCGACTCACCGTCCAGACCGAGGGTGATCACGAAGACCGCGAGACCGACACAAGCGCCGAGCGCGACCGCCACGCCACCCATCAAGGGCATGCCGTCGCGGCGACTAACCTTCCGTTCATTGGGACGGTCGATCGCCCCGATCTGCCGCGCCACGATCGAGACGAGCGGAGTGGAGACCGCAGAGACCGCGGTCGCCACGACGAACGGTACGAGCACTTGCCAGAATTCCACGGCCACCCCTTCCGCCCGAACTCCGGGCGGGAGCACAAAACTCAGTAATAGCCGTACTGGTCGCGCGACGCCTCGACCCCGTTCAGGACGACCCCAAGCAACCGCTGCGAGTCCAGGATGTCGAGCGTGGCGTGGAGGTCTTCACGGGGCGTGACACCGGCCCTCACGACGACGACCAAACCGTCACAAAGCTCACTGACGATCTTCGAATCCGGCAGACCGAGCGTCGCAGGCGTATCCAGGATGACCCGGTCGTAACGGCTGCTGACCTCCGCCACCAACTCTCGCATCTGTGACGACGCGAGCAGCTCTGATGGATTCGGGGGCGCCTGACGTACGCCGAGAACCTCCAAGTTGAGGTCCCCAACCTTCACGATTGCCTCGTCCAGAGACGCCTGGCCCAGCAAGACCTCCGCGATGCCGGACTCCGGGTTAAGCCCAAGCGAAGAGTGGACGCGGGCACGACGCAAATCGCAGTCGACCAGCAAGACCTTCCGTCCCAAGCTCATGGCCGTGACGGCCGCGAGGTTGATCGACGCCGTGCTCTTCCCTTCGTTCGAATTTGCGCTGGAGACTGCGATACTCGTGATCGGACGGTGCGCGGCCACGGAATCGATCCGGCCACGCAGCGTGCGGAACTGCTCCGCCACGAAAGAGTCCGGCTGCAAGAGCGAGATCCGCCTCTTGTTCATGTCATTCGCGCCGTCTTCCGAACGATTGGAGCCCGCCTGAAGCATCCGTCTCCAGAGCGGAATGGATTTACTCGGAGCCATACTGGCCTCGGGCTCCTCCCACAAACCGTCCGTACCCGGCGGCGCGGACAAACTCGCGAGGCGCCTTCGCTCCTCTTCCGCGCGGCGCATCGCGTCATAAACCTTCGCCATCTAGTCTTCCCCTGCCGCCTCACAGCGGCGCAAAAAAACGATTACCAAAACCGCCGAAACATCCGCAGCGGACGAAACCCCCGGCGCGGGCTCGCGGTCTGCGCGACCGGTTCCCCCACGTGACGCATTAGGTCCAGGTCGGTGGCGACCTCCGAGATCGCATCCGCTCCGATCACCCGTTGATCGCGGGAGAAACCGGCGAGCAGCGCGCTATCGCAAACCGAGTTGATCAGGCGAGGGATCCCCCCAGTCACCTCATGGATCTTCCGAATCGCGTTCTTCTTGAAGATGCCCTTCCCGGTGTGACCCGCCCGGCTCAACCGACCGTTGACATATTGGGCGGTCTCCGCGGCGTCGAACGGGCGCAGGTCGTGCCGCAAGGCGATCCGCTGTCGAAGCTGGCGGAGCTCGGAGCGCGCGAGCAACTCCGTCAACTCCGGCTGGCCAACCAACATGATCTGGATCAGCTTGGAGGTCGGCGTCTCGAGATTCGAGAGGAGGCGCACCTCCTCGAGCATCTCCGGCGATAGGTTCTGCGCCTCGTCCACGATCAGCAGCGGCGTCGGAACTCCCTTTTCCAGCTGCTCGATGAGGAATCGATTGAGCACGAGCAGGTACTCCGCCTTCGAGCGGCAGTCCACCTCCATCCCGAGCTCCGCGCACAAGACCCGAAAGAAGTCGAGCGGTTCGAGTCGAGGATTAAAAATGAAAGCCGACGGCGTGCTCGGATCCAACTGGCTCAGCAACGCGTGAAGCAGGGTGGTCTTTCCCATCCCAACCTCGCCCGTCAGCAAGACGAACCCCTTCCCTGAACGCACACCGTAGACGAGCGTCGCGAGTCCCTCACGGTGCGCCTCGCCCATGTACAAAAACGAGGGATCAGGCGTCAGCTCGAAAGGAGCCTGCGTCAAACCGTAGTATTCCAGATACATCGAAGAACCTATGCCCCCTGATCCGAATCTGCGCCGGCACGCCCATCATCGGGGCGCCGAACTCCGGGGTCACGGAGCAGGTCGAGGGCCCGATCTCGGACCTCCTCATCCTCGACCACTTCTGCGGCCGGCCCCGAGCCCGCATTCACGTTCAAGTACGTCACCGTCCCACCTACCAGAGAGAACAACGTCACACCTGCTGCGGCGGCAGCCCGACGGATCACCCGACGACGACGCAGCGCGATGTCCGGCGCAAGGAGGATGTTGGGAATACTCGCGAGGACCGGCACGCCGAACTCGCGCTGGAGCTGTTGCGACACGTGAATCGAGGAGTCCGACGTCTCGGAGATCACCGCAGCCGCGACTCCCAAACTGAAACCGATCAGGAACGCGGTCACGATAATCACTTGCCGATTCGGCGAGTTCCACGTGGACGGGGGCACCGCAGGCTCGATGACCCGGAACTGCTCTCCGAGCTGACGTCGCTCCAGATTCGTCTGAACCTCGGCCTCAAGGCGGCGGTTGTTGTAGTCCCGCAGATTCTCCGTCAACTGTCGGTGCTGCCGCTCCAGCGAATCGAGCTGTTCCGCGACCCGCGGGGTGCCCTCCACCTGCGATCGGAGCTCTGCAATCTGCTCGCGCAGCCGCTCGACCTCCGTCTTCTGGTTCTTGCTGCGGATCCCAGCGCGCGTCTGCTGTGCCAGCGCGCTCCGCTGTGCGAGGTTGGTCGGCATACCGCCCTCTGCCGCCTCCTCATCACCTTTCATGCTCTCGCCGACCTCGGCGATCTCCTGAAGGGTGATGATGATGTCGGGGTGCTTCTCTGTAAAACCCCGGGCGCGCAAGGCATCGAGCGTGAGTTCTAACTCCTGCAGCCGCTTCGCGGGTGTCACATCGGTGGCCCCACCAGAGATGCCAGCGTCGGAGGCCTGGCTCTCCCAAAAGGCCTCGTCGCTCCTCGCCACATCGAGCTCACGCTGGGCGGTGCTCAGAGCGTTGACCAACTGAGAGATGAGCCCCTGAGACGCGTGCAGGTCTTCGGGGAGGCTGCCGGGGTTGTCATCCTTGACCTGAGCGATGCGATCCTCGATCCGCGCGATCTCCTCAGCGAGCCGCTGCTGCTCCGCCGCGATGAAGTCGAGACTCTTCGCCGTCGTCGCGATACGCACCTCTACATGCTCGTTGATGAAGTCATTCGCCAGGTGCTGCGCGACTCCAGCGGCCATGCCCCGACTCCCGGACGTGAACTCAACCCGAAAGGTGTTGATCTCCACATCCCGAGCCGAGCGCAAGGACGACTCGAGCTCGGGGAGTACCGGGATGACCGCCACCTGTTTGCGCATGAGATCGACGACTTCTTGACGCGTCATCGACTGCGATTCGTCCTCGTAAAGCGCCAACTCGTCGATGACCTTCGACAAGCGAGGGCGAGACAGAATCTCCGCGGCCATCAGGTGCAACCGGTCATTCAAGTCGGTCTCGCCCATCCCCGGCGTCACGAGGCGTCCGCTAACCGCCTGCGGCTCAACAAGCAGCGTGGCGTAGGCCACATATTGGTTGGGCAAGGACATTGCCACCCAAAACCCAACCAGGGTGATCGCACCTGTAACCGTGGCGATGAGCATCCCACGACGACGAAGTGCTCCAATGAGATCGAGTTGAAAACCGGCGTCGGCGTTCATCTTAGTTTCCTAGAGTCGAACAGGGTCGAAGTCATAGTTGAAGAAAGCGTTGAGCAAGAAGAAATCCACACGTTGATCTCGCCTGCCCGAACGGGTCGTAAACTGGTAGCGATACTGGAACTCGAGCGTCCCACTGAGATGGCGAGTGAACTGCCTCCGCGTCCCAACGATCGCGGTGACTTGGTCTGTCCCAATCTTGCGGTCGCCCAGGCTCTCGATGACCTCCACGCGCTGCGCAAATCCCGCCGCGTCGCCCTCACCGTCGACGACGATGAAGTCACCGGCAAACACTGGGCGAGTCGCCCGCTGCCGACGGTTCCAGCTCCCTGAGGCGTAGAACGACCAGAGCCGCGACGGATCGTACTTCGCCCTGAGGACCACCCGGTCCAGCGTCGAAGTGCCCGCGTCTCCGGCCGCGTTCGACTGCGTCCGGTTATAACGCGCGTTGAGCTCGAGGTTGTCCCAACGCTTGACGAGATTGAAACGCGCAAAGAACGTGAAATCCCGCTCCGCCTCATCGCTCCCAACGAACGGGAGCGTCACGACAGCCAACGGCGGACCCTCCGACAGAGGGACCGGCGGAGTGCGCTGGGTGCACGCGCTCTCCAGACCAAAACTCGAACCCGGCTGGACGACACAAGAGGGGTCGAAGAGGACGAACTCTGCCACTGGCGAGTTCGGATCCGGCTGGTCCTCCGGGATGACGGCACCAAAGTTAGAGACCTGGACCTCACGAGCGCTCTCGGTCTCGATCAGCGTCGGACCGCCCGAGATAGAGAAAGAAAAGTCCTTGTCGAAGCGGTGCTGCCACAACGCAAAGGCGTTGTAGATGCGCCCGCGCGAACCCGCCAACCGAAAATCCTGACCGTCATAAAGCTGATAGGCGAAGGCTGCACCCACGCCAACTTGGTCCTCGCGATCAATCGCGTACGTGAGCTGCCCACCCGACCCCATAGAGAGGCTGTCGCTCTGCCTGATGTTCCGCTCGAAATTGACCCAGTCATTCTCGATGGACAGAGACCCGGAGATCCTCGGACTAAAGGAATGTTCGAGCGTCATGCCGAACGAGTTCCGATGAAAGGGAGATCGACCGGCGTCGAGCGTGTCCGTGAGGTCATCCTGCTCGATGGCGTTGAACCGGATGGCGACCTGATCGTGAAAACTGTCGCGCAGGGTGAGCCTCGTCCGCTGCGAGAACTGGTAGGTCGCCAACCCCTGGACCGACTGCTCCCAGGCGTTGAGTTCCTTTTGCCAGGGCTCGAAGTAAACAGAGTAGGAGCCGTTGTACGCGACCTGATAAGAGAGCTTGCCGTCCCGGTCAGAGAGGCGCAGCTGAGGCCCGAGGAGGCTCCGGACGGCAGGGTCAGGGTTCTCGGGGAGCGCTCGAAAGTTCGAGTTGTAGAGCGTCTCGAGACGGAGCCCCAAGGCAGCGTCCACAGCACGGACCTCTCCTGCGACAGCGAGCGCTGCGACCTGTAGGATCGACAACACGATGAAGTGCTTAGTCCGCACAACTGCCCCTGGTCAGTCCGGAACCACGATCGTGTCGCCGGGCTCGAGCAACATGTTCGAGTTCGGTGACTTACCGCTGATAAACGCGTCGTAGTCGAATTGATAGTCAACCTGGCCCGTCGAGGACTCCCGCAGGACCAGGATGTCGCCTTTCTTGGCGAAGGGCGTAAACCCGCCCATGGAAGCGATCGCGTCCAACACACGCGTATTCCGCATCAGGGGGACGACGCCAGAGCGCGCCACCCCACCACCGACGACTGAAGCGGTGTTGCTCCTCATCTCCTTCACGGCGACGTTCACCTGAGGCGCGACGATATATTCCCCGAGCTGTTCGGCGATGTCCTGGCGCAACTCATCGGGAGTCAGCCCCTCCGCTTGTACATCCTGTAACAGAGGCAACGAGATCTTGCCGTCGGGCCGGACGACCACTTCGCCAGAGATCTCCGGCTGCTTCCACACGTGGATGGTCAAGAGATCGGGTACGCCGATCTCATACTCCTCGACCTCACCCACCACGCGCTCGGGCGGGAGCACGGGCGGAGTCGAGCTACAAGCCGATAGCAACAAGGAGAACCCCGCGAGGACAGCGGCGATTCCAAGCGCCACTCTCCCCCCGTTTCGATCCGAGCCGGTTCGCCATAACCCCATCTGCGACATCATCGCCCCTCGCTCAAGCCGTTCTCCTTCATCTTGTACAGGAGAGCCTTGTAACTGATCTTCAAACGCTCAGCCGCTTCCTTCCGGTTCCAGCGCGTCTGACCGAGCACCTTCTCGATCACTCGCTTCTCCGCAACCTGCGCGGCCTTCTTCGAGATGGCCTTGAGGTCCATCGTTTCATCGGGGCCGAGGTCTAGGCCCAAGGTGTCGACATCGAAAGCGCCGTCGCTAGCCGGAGCGCTCTGGCCACGATCCGTGACCGAGACCTCGGACAACACGACCTGCTCGTTGCCGAGAACCACAATCCGCTTGACCATGTTTTCGAGCTCCCGGACGTTGCCGGGCCAGTGGTAATGCATGAAGAGGTCCATGGCTTCCTGAGAGAGCGCGCCCATCTCCTTGCGGTACTGCTCGTTGTATTTTTCGAGGAAGTGTTCGACGAGCAACGGCACCGCGTCGAGCCGGTCCCGCAGCGGCGGCAGGTTCACGGTCACGACATTCAGCCGATAGTAGAGATCCTCGCGGAAGGTCTGATCCTTCACGGCCTCCTCGAGGTTCCGGTTCGTCGCAGCAATGATCCGGGTATCAACCCGGACGTCGGCCTCCCCCCCCAGGCGAGAGAACTCGCCGTCCTGCAGGACCTGCAGCAACTTTGCTTGCAACGAAGGATGCATCTCGCTGATCTCATCGAGGAAGATCGTGCCCTGGTTTGCGAACTCGAATTTGCCGAGTTTCCGCTTCTGCGCGCCAGTGAAGGCGCCCTTCTCAAACCCGAACAGTTCGCTCTCGAGCAGCTCGCTCGGGAGCGCGGCGCAGTTGACCTTCACGAACTGCCGGCTTCGTCGGTCCGAGAGCTGATACAGCGCGCGTGCGACGACTTCCTTGCCCGTCCCGCTCTCGCCCCGGACGAGGACGGTAATGTCCGTGTCCGCGACCTGCTCGATCATCTCCCGCACTTCCTTCATCTTTGGGTTGTCTCCCCAGAGAAGGAGCATCTCGGCCTCGGACCGCACGCGCCCCCGCAGCTCCGCGACCTCTTCCTTGAGCTTGTGATTCTCAAGAGCCTTCTCGAACGCGATCTCGAGCTCTTCGACCTCAAAGGGCTTCCGCAGAAAATCGGAGGCGCCAATCCGCATCGCGTCCACGATGGTTCGTGCCTGCCCATGACCTGAGAGCATCACCACGGGCACCTCGGGCAACCGCTGTTTGAGACGCCTCAGGATCT
>Ga0315331_10000491_pt1 | contig 27443 bp, 22 predicted proteins | sample M160m34915metaG_FD_203456 | JGI IMG/M metagenome (GOLD analysis project Ga0315331, IMG submission 203456) | Ammonia-oxidizing marine archaeal communities from Monterey Bay, California, United States - M1 60m 34915 | ecosystem: Environmental > Aquatic > Marine > Intertidal zone | place: USA...
CTTGGGCGACACGCGAATGGGTGTTCGTTGATGGAGCATTGCCGCATGATCCGTTGACCCTCAACGCGCCATTTCCCTGCACCCGGAGCGGATTCCTGAAGCAGGTCTCACTTGTTGCCGCGCGGCCAGGCGTGGACGTCCAGCAAATGTTCGATCACTGGCTGAATGCGCACGGGCCAAACGTACAGGAAACCATGACGAAGGTCGGCGGGTTCCGATACGCCGTTAGCCTCAGCACAGACCTTGAGCACGCGCCCTATGCGGGAATGGCCGAGCTATACTTCCCAGATCGCATGGCGCAAGCAGCCTTCTGGGAAATCCTGGAGCCAGACGGATTCCAGGACTTTAGCGACCCTGAGAGAACAGTCCGGTTCCGTTGCGGCACAGAAATGGTCGGCGTAGAGGCGTAAGTGGCGCGCTAGAAGGCGCTCATCACGTCCTCTGCGAAGGCGTTCTGTTTTGCTATGGCCTTGTCGAGTGCGCCAGCCGCAACATTGACAACCATTGTCGCAACTCCGCGTTCTGCGAGTGCGGCTGCATCATCCTGGCGCGCGGCGGCGCTACCGGTCATTAGCATGCGTTCGCCGGTGGCACTGGCACGATCCCGGTCCGAATGGCCCATCGCATTATAGGCGAGGGTGATGGTCGCTGGGTCCCGGTCCGCTTTTTCTGCGGCCTCACTCAGTTTTGCCAGCGCGGCATCATAGGCGCTGAGTGTGTCGAGCGGCGCTTTCGGATTGCCGCCCGCGATTGGGTACCAAACATCCCCCAAAGCTGCGAGACGACGCAGCGCCCGCCCACTTTCACCGCCAACCCATATCTTGGGGCCGCCGGATTGGATTGGCTTTGGTTGAAAGAAGATGCCCTTGAATTGCACATAATCACCGTCAAAAGACGGGTTTTCCTCGGTCCAGAGCGTCTTGAACGCCCGGATATATTCATCCGTAACCGCCCCACGTTCTTTGAACGGTGGCGTTTTGAGTAGTTCGAATTCTTCGCGCATCCAGCCTGTGCCGATGCCAAGTTCGACACGCCCGCCGGACAGTTGATCTGCGGTCGCAAGCGCCTTCGCCGTGAAGATCGGCTCCCGATGCGGAATGACCATGATGGACGTCAGCAGTCGCGCCTTCCGCGTGATGCCGGCCACGTAATTCAGCAGCGAAATTTGTTCAAAGCAGGCACCATCCGCACCGCCCGCCCATCCGCCATCCGGGCTGTATGGATAGCGGGAGTCTATGGTTCGGGGCACGACGATATGGTCGGCCATGCTCAATACGCCGTAGCCTGAAGCCTCTGCGTTTTCAGCAATGGCCCGGATAGCTTCAGGGTTTGCCAAGGGACCACGGTGAGGAATTGAAAGGCCGAACTGCATCAATCGTCTCCAGTTTTGGGGCTGCCGCGCGGCCATGCAATTGCAAGCGGACGGGCTTTGAAGTTCCATTCTCTTGCGCTTGCGTTCAGGACGCAATCTGTCTCTTCGTCTACGACCGGCTGGCATTTGAAAGTCTCTCGCCAGATTAGCAGTTACAATTCAGACGCTGGCAGTTCAGACTTTAGGTTCAAAGGCTGCGATAGCGGACGTCTAGAGTAGAGATGTGAATATGATGTTTGATCGTTTGATTCCGACGACCCTTGTTGGCAGTTACCCGCAGCCAAGATAGTTGGTTGATAAAGATATTCTGCTTGGCAATGGCCCGCCGCGCGCGCGGATGCGGGAGGTTTGGCGACCCAGCGAGGACCTGCTTGAGGAAGCACAGGATGATGCGGTCCTGGTCGTACTGCATGACCAAGACCAGGTAGGCATTGATATAGATGATCCTGGCATTGTGCCGGGTCGCACGGGCAAGCCAACTATGGTGCCGCGCGTTGTCGGCCCGATCCGCCCTACTGTGCCGGTTCAGGCGCGGGAGGTCGCATTTCTACGCAAGCAAAGCGATAAGCCAATCAAAATCACACTGCCCGGCACCTTTACCATGGCGAAAATGGCTAAGGATGAATATTACGGCGACCCCGAAGCGCTCACCATGGCGTATACAGATGCGCTCAGGACTGAAATCAGCGCGTTAAAAGAGGCTGGCGCCGATGTCATCCAGCTTGATGAGCCGCATATGCAAGCGCACCCGGCGGATGCAGCGCAGTATGGGGTTAAAGCGATCAATCGGGTGCTTATGGGTGTTGAAGGGCCAACAATTGTCCATCTTTGCTTCGGTTACGCCTATGTCGTTTCAGATAAGCCCTCCGGCTATTCGTTTTTGGCGGAGTTGGATAAATGTGCCGCCCAGATTATTTCAATTGAAGCGGCGCAACCGCGCCTCGACGCCGCCATCGTTGAGCCCCTGCCAAGCAAGATGATCATGTTTGGTGCACTCGACCTGGGAACAGCAGACGTTGAAACGCCAGAGCTTGTGGCGGAACTGCTATCTGGCGCGCTGGCACATCTGCCAGCAGAGCGCCTGATCGCCGCACCTGATTGCGGCATGAAATATCTCAGCCGCGATGTCGCATTCGGCAAACTCAGGGCATTAGCCGATGGGGCTGCGATCGTGCGGTGCAGGTTGACAGGTTCAGATGACGGCTAAATTTCTAGCTTGGAATCATTGTTTTTCGTGACCAACAATAACTTGGATGGGGTGGGCGTGAAACTTCAGCCCAACACCATTTATTTTAATGCCCAAGGTTGGGTTCGGTATTTGGTCGCCGTCAGCAAGTGGCGCGTCTTCACAGTATCCGTAGTCTTTCCGTAGTTCGTCGATGGCGAGGTTTGGGAATTTTTCAGTAAATGCCTGCCGAACTCCGTCCATTGTATTCGCGGCACCATTCAGCACGAACTCAACGTGCTCCCAGCCATCTTCGTAAGCATGGCCAAGTTTTGGATACGGCATCTCCACACCAGATACTTTCCATGGCCCAATCATGATTGGGCTGTGAAGCTGTAGGATCGCGATCTCACGGCCATTTACATTGGCTGTAGAAATTAGCCGGCCTGCCTCAACAATCTGGGCTTTTAGTCGGTTAACATCTGAATTGTGTTTTAAACGCACGCAAATATGGTCGATTTTTAAGCCTTTACACTGGTCAAGAATACCCAGTTGCGCCAAAGCCGCATTCAGCTTGTCGGAAAAATCATTAATCTCGGTGCGTAGTAATGCCCACATAGGGTCTGGCTCCGCTGTTGGCTGGAGAGAATAAATGAGGCTCATCAACTGGCGCCAGTCTAACCGGATAGAAATTCGACATATTGCATGCTTACTCAAATCCGCGGCCTGCATTGCAGGACCGCTACTTCGTTCGTACCGTTGAGATCGCGCGACCGTTACGCACTCCCTGAAACCGCTATCTGGTTCTGCAATTATGATCTTTATCGCTGAAAATCCTTCAATGCCGGAAACCTCGGATCCGCGCATTCCACCGCGTAATCGGGTGGTGAGCCGCTATCTGATTGATCATTGGGCCAAGGAACAGCCAGAAAAGATATTCCTGAAATTCGATGATGCAGACCATTCAACTGGCGGTGAGGAATGGAGCTATGTGGATTTTCGGGAGCGTGTTATTCAAGCCGGGCTTGGCTTTCAGATGCTTGGCGTTGAGCAGGGCGATCATGTGTTGGTCTGGGGGCCGCCGAGTAGGGATCACACGTTGATCTATTTCGGCTTAAATTATATCGGTGCTGTCTATGTGCCGATCAACACAGCTTATCGCGGCAATCTATTGGCGCATGTGTTGGATGTTTCAGACGCTAACTTGGCGGTCGTCCATGCTGAATTGTGTCCGCGCCTAACTGGTGTTGATTTGGCCCAACTGGAACAGTTGGTGGTATTTGGTGGCGATGCGGAAACGCCGCTGCCGTCCGTGTCGTATTCAGACGCCCTTTTGCCTGAAACCGGAACGCTTGCGGCATTAGAGCGGCCGATTGAGCCATGGGACCCGATGGCGATTATCTTCACGTCCGGGACGACGGGGCCGTCTAAAGGCGTTCTCACATCCTACCTGCATCTCTACACCAATGCGGGGCCAGTAACTTGGCCGATGGTGACAGGGGAGGACCGCTGGTTACAGAATTTCCCGATGTTCCACATTGCAGGCATGGCAACCATGTTTGTGATGCTGACGCGGGGCGGGTCCATCGGCATGGTCGAGCGGTTTGACACGCGCACGTTCTGGGAGTCTGTCCGCCGGACGGGCTGCACCGCCTGCTTCCTCCTCGGCGCTATGGCGACATTCCTCGATAAAGTGCCATCTGATCCAAGCGATGCTGATAGTCCCATGCGCCTCATGTTCATGGTTCCACTAACGGGCGATATCGCCGCCTTTTCCAAGCGCTTCGGCGTCGATATCTACACGATTTTTAATATGACGGAGATTTCCACACCCATCATTTCTGAGGCCAATCCCTTGAAGCGCGGCGTGTGTGGCAAGCAGCGCGAAGGCGTGGATGTGCGCTTAGTCGATGACAATGATTGCGAAGTGCCGCAAGGCCAGGTGGGCGAAATGATGATCCGCACTGACCGGCCTTGGGGCATGAATTCTGGCTATTACAAAAACCCGGAAGCGACGGCGAAGGCCTGGCGGAATGGTTGGTTTCATACTGGTGATGCTTTCACCCAAGATGCCGACGGCTACTTCTATTTCGTTGACCGGATGAAAGACGCGATCCGCCGCCGTGGTGAGAATATCTCCTCGTTGGAAGTCGAGGCGGAAGTCCAAGCCCATCCAGATGTGCTGGAAGCCGCTACCATCGCCGTGCCAAGCAGTCTTGGCGAGGACGAAGTGATGGTTTGTGTCGCACCCCAGCCAGAACGGACGATTGATCCCTCTGAGCTGATCAAATTCCTGATCCCCCGCATGGCCTATTTCATGGTCCCCCGTTACATCCGTGTGCTGCCTGAATTACCCAAAACGCCCACAACCAAAGTTATGAAACACGAACTCCGCAGTGAGGGAGTGACTCAGGATACATGGGACAGAGAAACTGCCGGCATTGTCGTGAAAGGCGAGCGCTTCACTTAGATATCGTCGCCTGTACCTGTGAGGAACCTATGGCAGGGCGTCCCAAGCCAGACCGGATCCAATCCCTAGGGTAAGAATTGCCACTGCGCGGAGGAGTAATGCCGGTTGGCAGGCGAGAGCGGTTTGCCGGACCGTGGCATCTAACCAAGAGCCCGCGATTGGCTGTTTCAAAAAAATCACGAACGCAGCAAAAGATGGTGCCGCTGCAACAATAAAGCCGATGCTGTAGGACCCTGTGGCCGCCAAAATACCGCCATAAGCCGCTGGGTAGATCATCATGGCGATGCTGGTGAAAGACAGCACACCGCCGGTAACGCCGCCGACGTTTTCTGCGGGTGCCAAGCGGGCAGTTTCCGCTAACAAAATGCCATGCCAGCTGATAGCGGTCATGTTGTAGATCACGGCGACCGCTATAATTTCAACTAAGCTCCATTGTTGGTCATACAGTCCGACGCCGACGGACGCTGCGCCGCCGATGAGGCCGATCATCGCCAAGAGCAAACGCGGCGCTACGTAACTACCGCCCAACCAACCCCACAGAATGCGCGCCCAGATCGCCATGAAGCTCGCCACTGCAAAGGCGCTACCAGCCTCGACCTCTGAGTAACCGAGGCCGTCGATCAGGTAGAGGATGAAAAACCCGGCAAACAGTGCTTGTAGTCCGCCAAAGGCGAAGGCGGCAAAGGCGATATCACGCAGCGCTGGATTACTTAGCACCATCCGCAGAGTTGCTCGGAGGTCTCCGATCCCGATCTTGGTATTTGGATCTCGTCCTTGGTCAAAATATGTGCGAACCGGCTGCAGGCAGATAGCGACTAGGAAGACAATCAGCGCTGTCACGAAGGCGGCACCGTAGTGGCCAAGGCGTACCGTACCGCTAAACACATCGCTGTAGAAAACAAGTCCCAATAGGAAGGGGATTAACAGCCCGCCGATCAGCGCACCAACTGGCACACCGGTTTGCTTCACAGAGAATACCAAGGGTGCCAATTTGGGCGGGCAAACACGGGCTAGAATTGTGGAACTGGCAGGTGTGGATACAGCGGCAGCGCCCATGAGCACCGCGCCAAGCGGAAATAACCAGAGTTGCCCAGAGGCAACGACGATTAGGCTGCCGCCCATCATCACCAACGCGGCCTGGCTAACCCTAAGTGGCCCATATCGCAAAATGAACCCGCCGCACCCGATAGCCGCCAGAATGGCGATCACGTTCTGCAAAGCCAGGTAAAACCCAAGCCAACCGCGGGAGATACCGAACTCTTGGGCCAGCCGGTCGGCCAGAATGGGCATGGCGATCTGGCAAACATAGGAAAAGGCCTGCTGGATCAACATCGCGGCGGTCGCGATGGTCAGCACTGTGCGCCAATCATACCGTGAAAGGTCCACTTTGCCGCTTACCTAATGCGAATGTTCACGGTGGCGCGGACTCCTGGCCACAGCTGCTGGTTAGTTGGCTCTAAATCAATGATGACAGGAATGCGCGGTGCGGAGCGGTTTGCTGCATTATTGTTGGTCATGGCACCAACGGTCACCTTGCCAACCGTCCCCACCTGGCCTTTGAATTCATCGTGGGGGTAGGCATCAACGTTGATATCTACATGCTGGCCAATAACTAAGTGGCGCACTTCAGAATCATTCACCGGGCCTTCAATCCAAAGCTTTCGCGGATCATGCAGCAGGAAGACTTGGTCACCATCCTCCACATAAGCACCGGCATTGACGTAAACTTCGTTCACCACGGCATCTATTGGGGCGTAGATGTGCATTTTACGGAGCAAGCTCTTGGCGCGCCGTTGCTGTACCATCAACTCATCATTGGCCCGCTCAATTACAGCGATGCGGGACTGGAATATTGCCTCCTTGGTTTTATATCCTTCTAAATCAACCAGTTTGCGACGTTGTTCCGCCATTTTGGTCTCTAGGCTGCGAATATCTGCTTCTATGTCTAAGACTTGGTCACGGGCGCGATCGGCAGTTTGCTTTGAAATGACCCGTCGCTTGATCAGGAGATCGTTTCGCTTAACGGTTTTGCGGGCAAGCGTGTGGCGACGACGCAAAGGTTGAAGCTCACGGCTTTGAAATTTTAACACGGCCTCGAAAGATTTGGCGCGATCGACCATGTCCCGCTGAAAGGCTGACAACTCCGCCTCGACCCGTGCTTTGTCTGCGTGGCCTTTCGCCAGTTTTGCATCAATCGATGCGATGTTCAGTTCAGCAATCTCAGAATCCATTATTGCAAGCAGATCGCCGCGCTTGACCGTATCGCCTTTACGCACCTCAATCCGTGCAATGCGCCCATTAACGCTGCTGCCCATAATCGTGAAGTCGGCATCAATCCAGGCATTGGTGACGATGACATGGCGCCACCAATGCAGGCCCTCCGTCACGCCGATTGCAATGCCTCCAACAAGCACAGCAAAGACAACAATCTTTAGTCCCCCGTGGCGGAGTCGGTTCATCGTATCCTCTTCTCATGCTTTCTGATCCACCAAACCCATTGATCAGCTGCGTTGCTGGTGCTACCAGGCAAGATCGTTCCGCATCTGCGTAAACTTAACAAGTGCAGATGCGCATGTATCCGTGAGACGACGGTATCAGCCGAGGGACAGCCTATCCCAGCTGGGTCACGTCTGATAGCACGGTGCTTTGCATTAGTTCAGAATATCGTTCAGTGCTTTGACGCATCGAGCACAATCTTCCTCGTCATTATAAACGTGTGGGCTGAGCCGCAGTCGGCCTAGTCTAGCGGCGGCATGTACGCCCGCCGCAGCAAGCCGGTCTGTTAGGTCATGGGGCATGCCGTTAGGAAAGCCAAGGCTTAGAATATTTGGTGCGCGAAGGTCTTTCCGCAGCATTTCAACCGGAACATTTTCTGCACTCAGTCGAGTCTCAATTTCTGTTGTCAGCATGCTTAGGCGCTCGCGCACTGCATCAATGCCCAAGGATAGAATCAATTCCATGCTGGTCGAAGCAACATCCAGCGAAACAAAGAAGTCGCGCTCACCCATGTCGAACCGGCGGGCAGTTTCTACATAATCTAAATCACTGAAATACACGTCATCGGTTGCTTGGACACGCTTGCGGCCATAGCTGGTCTGTTCCAGAGGAATGCCGTTTTGACAACGCTTAGCGACATACAAGAACGCGCGCCCATATGGGCCTAACAGCCATTTGTAGGTCGGGAAGATTAGGAAATCCGGATCGAGACGCGTGACGTCTAAATCAACGACACCTGCCGCATGTGTGGCGTCTACCAGAAGTTTGCCGCCTTGGGGACGGAGTGCTTCCTGCACCCGCTCCAGATCAATAATACCGCCGTCAGACCAGTGGATGCTGGACATTGTCGCCAGCGCCACGGGTGGTGCATTTGGGCGCGCCAGGGCTGCCAGGATTGCTTCGGTCCAATCGCCATTTTCGTCCGGTGCGACTGTTTCAATCTGATAAGCCCGCTCATTGGTGCGCGTCATCCACTCCAGCACTGGTGACGTGTGATCCTGGTCCAGCATCAAAATCCGGCTGCCAGGGGGCAGGACCATGACTTTCGCAGCAGTGGAGACGCCGTATCCGACGGAGGAAACCAATGCGACATCATCTGGGTCTGCCCTAATAAGCTTAGCAGCGGCAGCGCGGGCGCGCTCGATCTGTGTTTCCGGGAGCTTATCTGCCAATTCCCAAGGCTTGGCTTTGCGCGCGGCTCCAATTTTTCCAGCTTCTACGGCGACGAGCGGAAGCGGGCTCCAAGCCGCTGCATTAAGGTAGCAGACCTCTCGCGGCATATCGAAAAGATGGCGTTGTGATGGCATCATTTCTGCGTTCTCCCATAGAGCTTTGCGTTCGAATGGCACCAAAGCTGATTAGCCTTTCGATCATTCATCCCATGCTAACGCGGAAGAGAAGATCTGGCCTAGCCCCACTTCTCGCGGCATCCTTGGTTCATACCGCCACCTTCCTGTAAGATGTGGTCTCAATTCCGCAGGAGAAGCCAAATGTCCGACCTCAGCGTTGCATTTATCGATTCTCTAGATCGACGCGTCACGGACATTGCCGCTAACTGCACAGCCTGTGGTGCCTGCGCATCCGCATGCCCAACGCTTGCAGTCGCTGGTATTGATGGCAGCGATACGCAAGCGCTTACTAGTGGCGTCCGGGATATCCTGCGCGCAGGCGAGGGCCCAGCAGCTTCTGAGCAATGGTCAAAGATGTGTTGTGGCTCTGGCGATTGCCTGACCGTCTGCCCAGAAGGCATTAACCCTCGTTTCATGCTGACTATGGCGCGTCGTGCGCTTACTCAAGCAAATCCAGAGCCCGAACGCAGGGCCGCAGGTAAGGCAGCATTTCAGAAAATGAGCCGCGGCGTACGCGTTCTCTCTCGTCTTTCCTTGCCGCCAGATATGCTTGAAAAGCTCAGCCCGCGGTCCCATCCAGAGCGGGATGAGGTGCCGGATATGGTGTTCTACACCGGCTGCAATATGTTGAAGACGCCCCACATCGGTTTGCTCTGCCTGGATGTGATCGAAGAACTTGGCTTTACCTATGAGGTCCAAGGTGGCCCCAGCGCTTGTTGTGGCATCCTGCCGTCGCGACCGGGCGATACGTCGCTTGGCGGGCGCCAGGCTTTCGGCACATTGGACAAAATGGCTGCATCCAAAACCAGTCAGGTCCTGTCCTGGTGCCCGACCTGCCAAATCCAGTTTGGCGAAACCATGATCCCCAGCTATCGGGAAATCACCGGCTCCTCGTTGGAAATGACCATGTTCCCGGTCTGGTTGGCGGCGCAGCTAGATGCACTGCAGCCAATGATGACCCAGCGCGTGGAAAAACGCGTCGCCCTGTTCGAATATGCTGGCGAGTTGGGCGTGATGGAGGCGGTGCGAACCTTACTTGGCGCCGTGCCCGGAATTGAGATTGTGGAAATCGAAAGCTCGGCCATCGGTTATAACGGCACCGCATTAGCGCCAATGGGTCAGTACCATGCTGATACGGTCGAATCCGCGCTGCGCGAGGGAGAGGCAGCAGGCATCGATGTGCTGGTAGGCATCTACCACGGCGACCACCGCGAGTTTGCGGGGCGTGAGGCGGACTGGCCTTTCACCTTGCAAAACTACATGGAATTGCTGGGCGAGAGCATGGGCTTTGCGCAGGCCGACCGGTTTAAAGAACTCAAGTTGATGAAAGACCCAGATGCTGTGCTGGCGGCTGCCGCCGGGATGATCGCAGAATATGGGTTAGGCGCCGATGAAGCCCGGGACGTGGTGATACAGGATTTGTTGGAGATATAACGAATGGCCATAAGCAAAATTCACGTGACATGCGTCTAGGCCATGCGTCGATCTGAGTAAGGGGAATACTTATGGACGAAGTCACGCTAGATGATTTGGCGGTCCGGCGACTTTGCGCTGAAGGCATGGGCGAGAAAAGTATTTTGAAAGAGCGCATGACCAAGGAAAACTCACCGCGCGCGAACGCATAGATCTTTTGCTTGATGCGGGTTCTTTCGTTGAAATCGGTTTGTTATCCCATAGCCAGCACGCGGACTTGAAAGGCCGCACATCGGCTGATGGCATGTTGACTGGATCCGGCAAGATCGATGGTCGAACAGTGTATGTCACTGCAGATGACGGACAGTTTTGGCCGGCACGGGTGGACGCGTTGTGGGAACGAAGAATAAGCGCATCCGCGATCCTGTTTTAAAGCACGAGAAGCCATTCTTGGCTTTAATGGAAGCAGGCGCTGCCCGTGTGTAAGAAGCTTATGGTGCCAATGCCGCAGGGCTTGGCTATCGGTTTGGCGATCATTTTAAGATGTCTGGCCGTGTTCCCCAGGTTGGCGCTGCGGTTGGCCCCTGCTTTGGCGGGCCGTCATTTACGGCAGCGCAATCTGACTTTGTGCCGATTGTGAAAGGCACGGGGTTTCTGGGAATGTCGGGCATCCCCGTCGTGAAGGTCGGGATCGGCCTTGAAGTCACAAACGAGGAAATTGGTGGCGGCGAGAAATCTGCAATCGAAACGGGGCAGGCCGACTTTCTGGCTGAAACCGTGGCGGAATGTATCACCTCGATCCGCGAATTCTTGTCCTACCTTCCATCCAACTGCAACGAGGCACCGCCGCGTGCTGCGCCAAAACCAGCGCCGGTCGATAGCCCAGAAGGGCGTGAGGCCATCGCGCAATTGGTTCCAGATAACCATCGTCGCGCCTATGACATGCACAAACTGATCGGATTGCTGGTTGATGGCGGTGACTATTTCGAGATTAAGCGAGACCATGCGCGCAGTGTAATTACAGCCTTTTGCCGGATGGATGGGCACCCGATCGGCATAATCACAAATCAGCCACGGCACCACGCTGGTGCCATTGATCACGCGGGGTCCATGAAGGTCCGAAAATTCGTTGATCTGTGCGACGCCTTCCATATTCCATTGCTGTCTTTGATGGATTGCCCAGGCTTTCTGGTCGGCCCCAAAATTGAAAGCTAGCGCATGGATAGCCTTACGGGGCGATTACTAAATTCCATGTTTGGGGCGTCAGTTCCCTTGGTCACAGTTGTTTTGCGGAAGGCGATTGGGCTCGCACATATTGCGCTTGGTTGTAAGGCGGTTGACCCAGACCTGCTGGTCGCTTGACCGACAGTACGCTTTGATGTGACGGGCTCAGAAGCGGGTATTGAACTCGTACATGGACGGGACATAGCCAAAGCAGCAGATCCGGCGGCTGCACGTGACGAGATCAAAAAGCGTATCGAAGCTGAATCAAGTCCCTATGCCGCTGCAGGTATGGCGTTAACAGATGATGTTATTACGCCAGCAGAAACGCGCGCACATATCCTTGAAGCATTTACCGCTGTCGCGGCAGCCAGAATTATGTCTGGAAGCACCGGATCGACCCTTGATGAATGTTTGAGCTTTTAGCCCAACGGCGTTCACAGCTTCGATGTTCTACAAATAAGCACGGGAAAAATCCGTTGTATCCGCTGCAGGGGGACGTTCGAACGATCTCTTGGCGCTTGCTGGCGCAATCGCCTGCCGATCGAATAATAGATAGCGAGAGCTTAGATCGTTTGCTGCGCAAAAGATGTTGGTGGGCCCGGCAGGATTCGAACCTGCGACAACGCCGTTATGAGCGGCGGGTTCTGACCGCTGAACTACAGGCCCTGAGGAAAATTTTCCCGTGCGAGGGTTTATAACGCTGTCCGCGGTGGAGCGCTACGCTCTTTTTTTGAATGTGAGGTTTAGGTTTTTGCGCGCTGACCGAAGATGGCGCTGCCGATGCGGACATGGGTTGCGCCAAGTTCTGCTGCTGCAGGGAAATCGGCGCTCATTCCCATGGAGATCTCGGCGAGGCTCAGCTTATCCGCCATGTCTTTTAGGAAGGCGAAATGGGGAGCGGGGGCGTCTTCGGCCGGTGGAATGCACATCAAGCCCAGGATATTAAGGCCATGCGTGTCCTGACACTCTTTTACAAACGCAGCAGTGTTTGCCGGTGCAACGCCAGCCTTCTGCCGCTCCTCCCCGGTATTAACCTGAACGAAGCAGGGTAGCGCGCGGTCGGCGTCGGCCATGGCACGGGCGAGTGCTGTGGCGATGCGGGGGCGGTCAACCGTTTGGATTACATCAAATATCCGCACGGCATCTTTTGCTTTGTTGGTTTGGAGCGGGCCGATCAGGTGCAGTTCCATTTCTGGATAGCGGGAGCGGCGCGGTGTCCACCGGCTATCGGCTTCCTGCACACGGTTTTCGCCGAAAATGCGAAGACCTGCGGTCAATGCGGCATCCACCCGCTCATCCGGCTGTTGTTTTGATACGCCAATCAAAGTGACAGCGCCTTTGGAGCGGCCGCCATCGGCTTCTGCCTGGGCGATGGCGATCCGCACATCGTCTAAGTTCGCAGTGACTTCAGCGTTGATAGAGGATTGGGACATAGCACGCGGTCTCTTCAGCTGGGATTGTCGTCAGCGTCAAGATAGCCGAATTCGGTCATTACGTCCCGGTGCTGTTCGATGATGCTTGTGACGAGATCTGGCGCTAGTTCCGTGCGCCACTGCCCGGCTGTGCCAGCGCGGAAAAATCGTTTCTGGTTGCGGGATTTCTCGTTGAAGCCCTTCAGTGCTTCTTGGCTTTGCAGGGCATCAAAGGTGGAATTTCTGACGGCCTGGAGGATCTTCGCCTCATCAATTGGCTGGCGCAACATATTCAAAATCTGACGGAGAGCCTTGCCCGCATCGGCCTGCATATCCTCATACCGCAGCACCGTGCGCACGAGGCCGGGCGCGCGCGTCCAGCCGCGCACATGGGCTGACCAATTGCCAAGGTATTCTGGTGCTCGGTCAGCACGGCCCATCGTGATCAGGTTTTTGCTTGAGATTGCATCCACGGTGTCGGTGTGTGAAAGGCCATAATGGTCGGCATAGGAGAGCACGATATCAAGCGGATTTCTGAGGATATATACAGCGCCTGCCGTTACGTCTGGGGTGATCGTTGGCACGCCGTGCAGCACACGCAACGCACTATGGGTTTTCGCGAACACGAGGTTCTGATTGATGTTGGCGATGGCTGCATGGGCTTTGGGCTTTAGCGGCATGATATCTTCAAGCGCAGCGTCTGGTAGCTTACGTCCGGCAGCGCGCTCATAGGCCCATATGCCAGAATCCGCCAATGCGAAGGTTGGTAGCTTATTGATGTCGACGCCCGCTTCACTACCCGCGATATAGTTCGCCAGGAGGGCGCGCGCCCAAGTGTTTCCAGACTTCGGGAAAGAGGCAAGCCAGAGGATCGGCATGAGTTGGTCTCTGTGGCGGTGTTGAATAAGGGCGCGACGGGATGGTCAGAACGTAGAATCTTCAGACCTGTAAAGACAAGCCTTCGAATCAAGGTAAGGCTCTGATATCAGCGAAAGGGTTATGGGCATCGGCACCATCACATCTCCATGCGGTATTGGCGTCGCGTGAATCGGTCAAAGTTAAAATTGAGTAAAATCCGCGATTTTTTCAAAATATCGAATGCTTGCATCCTTTTTTTGAGCCGCATCCCAATTTTTGAATAGAATTTGGTTTCGTATATTCCTTAGCGCAGGTTTTGGCACAGTTTAAACTGCGTTGAAAATAAGGGACACGGCAATGAAATGGATTGGATTTGTCGTTGGCGCAGCCGCGCTAGCGTTTACGATTGGTGCAGCCGCGGCTCCGGCGCAGGCTGAAACTTTCGTGACCATTGGCACGGGCGGGCAGACGGGCTTGTATTACTCCCTCGATAAGTAGATTTGTCGTTTGGTCAACCGAGGTTCCTCGAAGCATACTATGTAAGTTCACGGCATCTGGAGACCCGCATTAACCTCGTGTTATGAGGTGCGATGTGGTTTCCTGACGGTATAAAGGTGTTGTCATGAATTAGTACCCTCTTTCAGCCTTTGAGAGCATCTGGCGATGTTGAGCAAGCACGGTGATCCGCTATAAGTTCTCGATGCGACGTTGGGTTTGAGTATTTTCGCGACTGGTTAGTTGATTGCCGTGGCTATGGGGAGGGTGCAAAAGGCGGCCGTCCTGCGTTTGCTTCAGTGTCGATTTTCAAGGCATTGATCCTGCAGGCGCAGCACAATCTCTCCGACGCGCGGATTGAGTTCATGGTTAGAGACCGGCTGTCGTGGATGCGGTTCCTGGGTTTTGACCGTAGCGGCCCGACGCCGGATGAGAACACGGTCCGCCTGTTCCGCAACAAATTGAACGAGACCGGAGCGCTGAAGCAGGTAATCAAGGCCTTCGACGGGCAATTGAAGAAGAACGGCTACATCCACCCTCTCAGCGATTGCGCGGCAAAGCTTTAAGCTGTTGGCCGGACGGTTGTGCAGAATGATGGCAAGACCATCATCGATGACGCGGCCTTTGATTCCACCGCGAAGAAGACCGGCCTTAACTGGGATCAAAAGATTTTGGAGGTTCTGAAACCTACAGATACGCCGAGTAAGTATCTGGCCTAGATTCCGGCCCTGCTGATCCGCGTCTTACTCATCATAATCCAGCGCCGCCAGGTTCCAACGGCGACCGCTGCAGCGACAGCATAGGGGGCGCTTGATATGTATAAAACCATCCCGCTTCCGATTGAACTTTCTGAACTAAGCTCTTGGGCTAAACCGATGCCAACCGCCAAGGCACTCGCGGACTCGTTCTGCGCTGCCGTGCATGTTATGACAGTCGTGCTTGAAGTGCGCACATCAAGCACGGCGCATACTTACCGCCAGACATTGAGACGACGATTGTCGCAGGTGCTACCAGTGCCCTGCCGGGCACCGTAAATGCTGAGTTGGCAGATTATAAGGTCACATCCCATGTCGTAATCGGTCGGACATTCCGGCAGATTGTATCAGCCAAGAAGAAACTTGACGCCGACCTGATTGTAATGCCATCCCACCGGCCAGAACTGATTAACCGCCTGATCGGCCCAACAGCGGATATGGCGCAACGGAACACAACGGTTTCTGTTCTTATTGTTAGGGACTACTCTGAATACAGAACGACATTCGGCGGAGAGCAAGCCTTGGCGATAGATAATGATTTCGGTCGCTTATATATCCCAGCGATCGTAAAGCGCCTTGGCGGATTTCTACTTGCCTGTGTAGGGCTTCTGGTTGCATTGATCTGCCTTACCACGTCAGTTCACGCATGGTGGGCAGTCGCAATTTTTGGCGGCTTGGTGTTGCTTGGTCTCTGGGACATGAACCAGAGCCACCACGCGCTTATGCGAAATTATCCGATCATCGCTCGCGCGCGCTGGGTTTTTGAGGAACTCAGGCCCTATCTCCGCCAGTACGTGGTCGAGAGTGACCTCGAAGGACGTCCGATTGACCGGGACAGCCGCTCTGTCGTTTATGCCCGCGCAAAAGGCCAGGAAGATGCGATGGCGTTTGGAACGCGCTTGGACGTTTATTCCAGCGAATATGAATTCATCACCCATTCCATGGCGCCGCGTCCCCATTGTGAAGGCGATTTGCGGGTTGATGTTGGCGGGGCGGATTGCAAATTGCCCTATTCAACCTCGCTGCTGAATATTTCCGCCATGAGCTTCGGCTCCCTAAGCGCAAACGCAATTGAGGCGCTGAACTTAGGCGCAAAGCGCGGAAATTTTTATCACGATACCGGCGAAGGCTCCATCAGCCGATATCACCGCGAGCATGGCGGCGATATCGTTTGGGAGATTGGCTCAGGCTACTTCGGCTGCCGTAATAGCGACGGATCTTTTGATGAAGGCGCGTTCCAGGAAACTGCGCAAGACCCCCAGGTCAAGATGATCGAGATCAAGCTCAGCCAAGGGGCAAAACCTGGCCATGGCGGGATGCTGCCGGGTGCGAAGGTAACAGAAGAAATTGCAGAAGCGAGGGGCGTTCCTGTTGGGACGGATTGTATTTCTCCAGCGTTCCACAGCGCTTTTCAGAGTCCACGTGAAATGATTAAATGGGCGGCGAAGCTCAGGGAATTGAGCGGCGGTAAGCCGGTCGGCCTTAAATTCTGTGTTGGCCAGCCCCACGAAGTATTCGCTATGGCAAAAGCGATGTATGAGCTTGATACAACGGTCGATTTCGTTGTTGTCGATGGAGGCGAGGGTGGCACAGGTGCTGCACCCCAGGAATTTGCGGACCATGTTGGAATGCCGCTTCGTGAAGGTTTGGTTCTGACACGAAACGCGCTGGTCGGTGCTGGATTGCGCGACCGGGTGCGGATTGCCGCCGCGGGCAAGGCGACCGGCGCATTCCATATCGCAGCCAACGCAGCAATCGGCGCGGATTGGACTAACGCGGCGCGGGCTTTCATGTTCACGGTCGGCTGTATTCATTCATTGAAGTGCCACACGGGCGAATGCCCAGTCGGCGTCGCGACACAAGACAAATTGCGCCAGCGCGGATTGGTGGTTGAGGACAAAGCCCAGCGCGTCCATCGTTTCCATGACCACACTATCGAAACGCTGAAAGAGATTGTGGCCGCCGCCGGGCTTGACCACCCAAGCGAGTTAGAGCCACATCACCTGCATCATCGCATCAGCCCAAATGAGTTGCGGGCAATAGACAGAATTTATCCGTTCATCACCCGGGATCAGCTGATTGATGACCCGGGCTCCACGCGCTATGCGGATTGGTGGGCTGCTGCTCAGACGGACAGCTTCCGTCCCCATCGCAATATCCAGGTAGACCGCGAGGCGCGGTATCAAGAAGCCCGTGGCCGCGGCGTATTCTAAGACCGGAATTCAAGCGGTGCCGCGCTCGGTTTGCGCTTAGGTCTTGAATTGGCGCATAACTTGCGCCGAACCATGAGCATTGCTGTAGTCATACTCCTCGCGCTAATTGCGCTATTGGGCGCGGCCGCCCTGGCAGTTCCCTTAGCCCGGAAGCTTGGACAACCAGTCGCAGTGCTGCTGGCTGCACTCGGGCTTGCCCATGGCCTTGTGACATCGGTTTTTGGGGTCGAGATTTTTCGGGGCACGCTCGATACTTACGACCAATGGTTTGTTGAACAGTTGGCGCTCGATTCCCAGGCTCTGCTGTATTTCTTTTTGCCGCCGCTTCTGTTCGACATGACGCTGGCTGTCAATGTCCGTCGGCTCTTGGCGGATTCTGCTGCCGTATTGGCGATGGCCGTACTGGCCGTTGTCGCGGCAACGGGTGCTATCGGTGTGATTCTGTGGCTTGCATCGCCAATGGCGTTATTGGCGTGTCTGCTGGTAGGCGCTGCGGTCGCGACAACCGATCCTGGTGCAGTTGTCAGCACATTCCGGGAAATTGGCGCGCCGCGTCGGCTGCTGACGATCCTTGAAGGCGAAAGTCTACTGAATGATGCGGCGGCGATTACAATATTTGGGCTGTTGCTCGCGGTCATGCGGAATGAGGTGGAGCCCTCGCTCGGCGGATTGGTGACTGGGTTTTTGTATAGCTTTGCCTCTGGCGCTGCTGTTGGCTGGAGCATCGCTGTCATTGCCAGCCGCATATATCCTCTCCTTGCACGCTCAACGGTTGCCGAGGCCACCATTACGGTCATCGTGGCCTATGGCGCTTTTATGATCTCAGAGCAGATTTTTGGCGGTTCTGGCGTTGTCGCTGTCGTATTCGCAGGCCTCACGACGGGGTGGGCCGGGTTCATGCGTATGGGGCCAGGCAATTGGCAGACGGTTAAAGCTGTATGGGCGCAAATTGGTTTCTGGGCGAATGCGCTCATTATGATGATTGCGACAAGCTTGGTACCTGGCTTAATCGGCGAGCTTGGCTGGCTGATCGCGCCGCTCACACTCCTTGTTTATCTGTGTGCGATGGTCGCGCGGGCGGTGATTTTGTTTGGGCTGCTGCCGCTCATGGCCGCCCTTCGACTGACGACGCCTTTGACCCGCCCACAGAGTTATCTGGTCATTTGGGGTGGTGTGCGCGGCTCAGTAACTTTGGTGCTAGCAATCTCCATTGCTGATTTAAGCGTGCTTGGCGAAGATGCCCGCATGTTGGCGGCTATCGCAGCGTCATACACGCTTGCAACGATCTTCGTGAACGCCTCCACCCTGGCGTGGTTAACCAGAAAGCTTGGCCTAGATAAGCTCTCGTCCACAGATATGGCACTTCGGGAGAAGATTATTGCGGGCACGCTGGAACGTGTTCGTACCGTTGTCCGCGATCTCGTCCGCGCCCGTCATTTAGAGCAAGATGCCTTGCTTGCAGTTGAGGCCGCATTGGGCGCGCAACAGGAACAGGTGGTGGCGCAAGCTGAGGCGCAGGCGGGCGGGGAGCGCATTCCGTTCGGCGAACGCCTCCGGCTCGGCCTCACCATCATCAGCGGCCAGGAACTGCGCCTAATCAGCCAAGCGTTCGAAGATGGCGCCATCGGCCCCCGCGCCGCTGGTATGTTGCGTTTGGATGCTGACCGGATCGCTGATGCAGCGCGGCTGAGTGGTCGGGAAGGCTATCAACTGGCGGCAAAGGAGGCATTGAAGCCCTCTCTAGCTTATAGGTTTGCGATCCGACTCCAGCGAAATTTCCATTTGGATGCGCCGTTGCGGTCCGCAATCGAACTGCACTTTATCACGCTGTTAGAAGGCGAGCGTGTTGCACGGGAACTGGCGCGGTTCGCTGAAACCATAATGCCGCCAATGATCGGGGAAGACGCTGCCGCTAATCTGTTTCAGCTCATGCAGATGCGGCACGAGGACATTAACACTGAAATCAACATAATTGCTGCGCAATATCCAGAATACGCGCGTACCGTTGAGCGCATGTTGATCGCCTATGCCGCTCTCCGCCGCGAGCGACAGCAGTACCGGCAGCTCCTAAATGACGGCGTTATTGGCCAGGAATTGCACGATAGTCTGATTAGTGATTTGGACCGGCGTGAAAACGCAGCGACGAGACCACCCAGATTAGACCTCACCCTAAAGCCCGTCGCCCTCCTAAACCGTGTGCCGTTGTTTGAAGCGCTTGATCCAAAGCAACGGCGGAAACTGGCGCGGGCGTTTGATACGCGTTTCACAACGCCGGGTGAAACAATCCTGTCGGTTGGGGAACGGGGAGCGGCCATGTACTTTGTTGCATCCGGTGCGCTCGAAGTCCGCCATGGGAGCGATGTCACGCGGTTGGGTACGGCGAAATACTTTGGCGAGTTGGCGCTGACCCACCCGCTCCGGCGCCGGGTGAGCGAAGTTGTCTCCAGCGGTTACTGCAGATTGCTAGTGCTGAAGCGCCGGGATTTCAACAAGCTGGCGCGACGGGACCCGACGCTTGAAAGTCTGATCCGGCAATCTGCCGAAGGCCAATTGCAGCCACCTATGCCGCCTGCTCCAGCCCTGCCAGGTTCATCTGTTTCATAGGTCTGCCATGGCATCCTTAAAGGTGTTGAGGCCTTCAGCACCGCCCGGCGTGAGCCCGTAGACGCCGCGGTCAATCCGCTCGAACCAGCCATAATGGTTCGCTTGCATAATGCGCGCAGCGGCTTCAGCGCCGGTCGAGGCTGCGACGAGGACTGCTTTTGTTGGCCCATTCTCCTTCAGGAAAAGCGCACACCGGAGCGCATCTTGCCTGTACGCTGTTATGCGTTTGATGCCTGTAACGCCGCCGGTGTTCGGATCACCTGCCCGGCGCTCAAATTCCCTCAGCAGCCGACCAGCCCGGCGTTTGTTCTTGCGGGGTTGATAGGGGCCTGGGTCCAAATGCGCTTCGACGCTAGCTGGGGCATCGACACGAACAGCCAAAAGCCCAAGGCCCAAGCGTCGGCAAAGCCCGGTGATGTCCTTATAGCGAATCTTCCAGCCCCTATCTGATGAAACGGGGACAGCCAGATACACATCGTCAAACAGCGCTTGGCGCGCAACGCCCTGCATCACCAAAGCTAAGGAGAAGGTCAGCTTTAGCTCGACGATAATGGGCGGGTCGTCGCCTCTGCGGGCCAGCAAATCGCAATCGCCAATCTCGGCCTTAACCTCATAGCCCTGGGCTTGCAGGTAGGCTTTGATGGGGTCGTAGAGATCGGCTTCGCGCATGTGTGCGTTATAGCCTTTCAAGGCTTTCGGGCATTGCGATTGACCGCATGCCCTTATGGGCTGAGACTAGCTCCTAAATTCACCACTGATAAGTGCGGAGGGTCCGATGAATTACACGAAGCCACAAGCGAAACCCCATGGCTATACCGATGCGCAATGGCAGGTCCGCGTTGATCTAGCGGCAGCACACCGTTGTGCCGTTATGCATGGTCTGCATGAGGGCATTTTCAATCACTTCACCATGCGCGTGCCTGGCGAAGGTAACCGCTATTACCAGATTCCGTTCGGTACACATTGGTCCGAAGTAACGGCTAGCTGCTTTATGGAGGTTGACTACGAAGGCGAAGTCCAGCGCGGCGAAGGTATCGTTGAGCGCTCCGCCTATTGTATTCACGCGCCAATGCATCGCTTGATGCCAGGTGCTGCAGCTGTGTTTCACACGCATATGCCGTTCGCAAGCGCCCTGACACGGCTGGAAGACCAGCACATCAAGCCTATCGGCCAGACCGAACTCGGCACCATGATGAATACCGGTTATGACGAAGCCTATGATGGCCCTGGTCTAGATCCATCTGAAGGTGTGCGGTTGGCTAAAGCTTGCGGCGATAACACTGTTATGATGATGGCGAATCACGGTGCCATCACAATCGGGGATACGGTCGCTGAAGCCTATGACCGCCTGTATTACCTGGAACGTGTCGCTCAAGTGCAGCTTTATGCGATGTGGACGGGCCAGCCGCTGAAGCACTTGCCTGGGTCCATCGTTGAGAAAACTTACAAAGTCTACAAAGGCTCTGCGATGAATTATGGCGGTCGTAAAAATGCTGAGTGGCATTTTGATGCGCTAAAGCGGATTCTGGACCGAAAAGAGCCTGATTACGCTGAATAGACCTGAGGTAACTGGCCGGCAGTCGCCTCCCTCACCCTGATCCCTCTCCCCCGTTGAGGGCGAGGCGACCCTGACAAAGGCTGCGTGCTATCTTCTTAGAACCCTCGCCCCCCTAACGGGGAGAGAGGGCAGGGTTAGGGGGATGTCAGCAGTCATAAAGGTTGCCAACCAGAACCGCTTTTATCCAATCTCCTGCAATACCTCCCCCATCAATTCGATGGAGCGGAGTATGTGCTTTTGCGCCAGCCCTGGCCACTGCATGCGCAGGACCAGGTGATCTGAGCCCAAATTTTCCTTGATCCAATGAATTCGATCCTTTGCCATTTGCTTATCGCCAATAATGAATCGGCTGGCCTGGAATGTGCCAAAATCATCAGCAAAGGACGCTGCGGTGACATTCTTGTTGCCCCAGGACGCATAGGCCCTGTATTTGTATATCAATGGATCGCGGGCTAATTCCATCGCTGCGGCTGGCGTGTCGGCGATGAAGCATTCGCGACAGAGCGGGCGTTCAATGGGGGCTGGCAAACCTGCAGCAGCGCGGGCTGTATTATAGACCTCATTCGCGCGTATCAGCTCGACCCAGGGGTGGGAAAAGCTGGCCATCCATGTGTCTGCCAGCCTTGCCGCACGTTGAATTGCAGGGTCCACGGTTGCGCCCAGCCATAGCGGTATTGAGTGGCCGTTCCGCGGACGGATCGAGGCGCCGACATCATCTAGATTGAAGAAGCGCCCGTGATGGGTGACGCGCTCCTGACTCCAAAGCTTGCGGATTACCTCGATTGCCTCAGTGGTGCGGGCGGCGCGGGTGCGGGCTGTTTCGCCAAAGGCCTGGAATTCCTGGTCCCGATAGCCCAGGCCAAGGGCAAGCGTATATCCGCCAGGTGCGATCCAATCAAGGGTGGCGGCTTCTTCTGCGATCTGGACCGGGTTGGTCATGCCCATCAGCCAGATGCCGGGCCCTATGCGCATGTCACCGGCGTCGACGGCCAGTCGTGCCAGCAGGATATTCGCCTGAAACATCCGCATTGGCGCGCTCAGATAATGATGCGGGACGAAGATAGAGGCATAGCCGGCGTCCCTAGCGGTGCGGGCCTGCTCGGCCATATTTTCAGTCGCTGCGGCTAGGGAGGCATCATCCTGGAATTGTGGGTTTACATATAAGCCAAACAGCATTTGACGTCCTTACCTTAGGGTGTGACGGGCCTATCCCGGGCTTTCCACAAAGCCCTGTCAATGGCGAAACCTGGGTCGGCCATTGCATTAAGGATTTGACACTTGCCTAGATTAACACCACGCTTGACCTCGTAAGAATCGGAAAAATCGGACAAAAATCGTTATTCGTTTGCTGGCTGGATTGACGGCTTTGCTTGAAACAGCAATCCTTAAACATTATTCCGAATCGTCTTACTCGATGACCCGGCAGAAGATCGGGCCGGACATTCAAAACACCGAAAGGGAGAAAATCATGAAAAATCTGCTTCGACCTACAGTTGGCGCTGCTGTCGCTGCTGCTGCAGCCCTTGCCGCTGCACACGCAAGCGCTGGCGAAGTCCCCAAGCGTCTCGTTTTCACATCGTATGATTTTGGCAGCTCTGGGTTCGCCCAGGCTTCCGGAATCGCGAACGCTTTCAAGCAGGTGCACAACACCCGCATCCGTATTGTTCCATCAGGCACCAGTATTGGCCGCATTCTGCCGCTGGCCCAACGGAAAGCAGATTATGCGTTCCTCGCATCTGGTACCTTTTTCGCTTCGGAAGGCACCTATGACTTCGCAACGACAAACTGGGGTCCGCAGAACTTACGCTGCGTTATGTCTCCGCCAGCTGGCACAGGCATTGTCATGCTTGGCAATTCCAAATTCAGTGCTGCTGAAGGCATAAAGGGCATGCGTCTTGGCTACGTTAAGGGTAATCCTTCGGTCAACGTTAAGACAGATGGCATTGCCGCTTTCGCCGGCCTGAAAGACGGTGAGTGGGAACGGGTTTGGCATGGTGGCTACGGCGTGATGAAGACATCGCTGTTGACCGGCAAGATCGACGGCTTCCTAGCTGCGCCGACATCTGGTTTCTCGAAGGAGATCGAAGCGTCTCCAAACGGCATTAGCTGGTTGCAATTCAATCCAGACCTCAAAGAGAATTGGGTTCGCATGCAAAAGATTGCGCCGATGTATGGCTCGATCACGATAGAGAACGGCGCCGGCATCTCGAAAGAAAAGCCAAGTAAGACCCTGTCTTTCCGCTATCCAATGATGGTCACCTACGCTGACCGTAATGCTGATGAGGTGAGCGCTATGGTGCAAGCCATGGATGAGCTTTATCCGAAGTACAAGGATGTATCTTTTGCGGCGCAGGCATGGGCGATTGATCAATCCTCGACCACGCCTTGTGAGGCTGCATTCCATCCTTCTTCAGTGGCTTACTTCAAGGAGAAAGGCCATTGGGACGCTGATCGTCAAGCATGGCAGGACGCGCGACTTGCTCGCCACCAAGCTGTGATTGACGCCTGGGACGATGCGCAGGATAGCTACAACGAAATGCGGGCTGCAGAGCGTGCGAAAGGTAATAAGATTAAGGCAGGCGCTGGTTGGGAAGACTGGTGGACAAGCGTCCGCAACGAAAAAGGTCTGGACTGATCTAGTCGTCCACTAACTCTTTAACGACGCTGCTTTAGGGGCGGTCGCGGCTTGCGTGGCCGGGCCGTCCCCTTTATTTGTGGCAGATGGTTACCGGCGCTTAGGCGTTTGTTTGAATTGGATTGAAGCATGGCTCAGAATTCCAAGCCGTTCGAAGATGCAGCCCCTGTTGAACTGGACGAAAAGTTCCAGGACAACTCAGACAAGCGACTCAAAGGCAGCGTCTATTGGCTGACGATGATTTATGGCGCGCTTGGTATATCTATCGCAATCAACCAGACATTTAACATTGGCCCTTTCGGCTTCGTATTGTTGGATAATTCTTACTATTACATCCTGATCGCCATTTTTCTTTCACTCGCTTTTTTGATTTTTCCGGCCGTTAAACGCCATAGGGAATACGTGCCGTTTTATGACTGGATTATGTTTGCGCTGACAAATTTTTCCGGGTTCTATTTGGCCTATCACGGTGGTGAAATGGTCGAGCGGGGTTGGGATACAGTCGCCCCGATGGAGCCTACCATCGTCGCCGCCATTATGTGTTTCCTGGCGCTAGAAGGCGTTCGGCGAGCTGGCGGTCTTATCCTATTCGGCGTTTGCATCGTGTTCTTCGCATTCCCACTCTGGACGGAATATGCGCCGGGCTTCCTGTGGGGCATCGGCAAAACGCCAGAAGAATTGGTACGCTCCTATGCAATGGGCTTTGAGAGCATTGTTGGTGTGCCTATGCGGGTTGCCGGCAACATCCTGATTGGCTTCTTAATTTTTGGTGCTGCTTTGGTTGTGACTGGCGGTGGGGAGTTCTTTATGAACTTCGCCGCCGCTCTCCTGGGTAAAAGTCGCGGCGGACCGGCGAAGGTGGCGATCGTCGCCAGTGGATTTTTCGGCTCTTTGTCGGGTTCGGTTATTTCTAACGTCGTGACAACCGGGCAGCTGACAATCCCAACCATGAAGCGGGCCGGGTATCCACCGGCCTATGCGGGGGCTGTTGAAGCGTGCGCGTCTACCGGCGGCACTTTAATGCCGCCCGTTATGGGCGCCGTTGCGTTCTTGATGGCCGAATTCTTGAATATTCCCTACGCCGATATCGTGATCGCCGCCGCCGTGCCATCGCTGCTCTTCTACGCGGCGCTGCTGTTACAGGTTGATGGCTACGCTGCTGTTAATGGCTTGAAGGGCCAGCCAGCAGAAGAAATTCCAGACTTCATGGAGACGATCAAAGGCGGATGGTTCTACATCTTCAGCCTCGGCCTGCTGGTCTATCTGTTAGTGTTTGCGCGGCTGGAACTCTATGCGCCTTATTACGCAACAGTTGCACTTTTGGTGTCTGTCTTCCTATTTAGGCGCAACAACCGCTTTAACTGGACGCAGTTCAAGGCTCTGATTATTGAATCCACCAAAACGATTGCCAACATTATTGCCATCTTAGCAGGTATTGGTGTGATCGTTGGCTCATTAGCTTTCACGGGTGTCGGCGGTGCATTTAGCCGCGAGCTTGTTGGTATCGCACAAGGCAGCTTGTGGCTATTGTTGATCATGGGTGCTTTGACCAGTTTCTTGCTGGGAATGGGTGTCACGGTCAGCGCTTGCTATATCTTCCTCGCCATTGTTATGGGCCCGGCGCTGATTGAATTTGGGCTAGATCCGGTCGCTAGCCATTTGTTCATTCTGTATTGGGGCATGCTTTCCTACATCACGCCGCCTGTTGCATTGGCTGCAGTGGCGTCCTCGGTGATCGCGCAGTCCAACCAGATGGAGACGGCATTTAAGGCGATGCGGCTTGGATCCATAACGTTCGTACTGCCGTTCATTATGGTGCTGACGCCAGCGCTGATTCTGCGCGGTGACCCGATGGATGTCGTGATCACTATTGCGGCGTGCTCTGTTGCTGTCGTGTTGCTGGCAGGTGGGTTTGAGGGTTATCTGTATGGGGTTGGGCCGGTCGGCGTTCCCATACGTGCGCTCCTGTTTGCTGGCGCGGCTGGGTTCCTATATCCGAGTTACACCAGCTACGTTATCACAGCCGCCGCAACGGTCGGCGTCTATATGGTGATCTACGTGACGCATAAGGGAAAGCGATCTGCGGTGGGGTAGATCGCAGCTAGATGTATAGTTAGGTGGCCAGTTGGTCCGCCAGAATAGCGTCCAGCGGCCCTATAAGCAATTGCTCTGCCATAGCAGCCGCGCGGGCTGAGCCGATAACTGGGCTGGCATAGCGGCTGAACTTCGCAGAAACCTGGGCATCAGTAAGCGGTTGATCTAGGTCGCCGGCCACTGATTGTACATGATGGACCGAGGTGCCTGCTGCTGTTTCAATGGTCAATGCCGCCCGTCGAATATCAGCCTCTGTAGCGGCCTGGTCTGGCGTAATGGCCAGCATCTCCTCAAGCTTTAGCGTCATGGGCTCTGTCATGGCCGCAGCCGTATAGGCTTCCGGCCCAAGGTCCCCCTGCACGAGGGCCGAAGCGAGCCCATAACTCAAACTGAACTGTGCCTGGATTTCCGTCTTCGGCTGCCTGTTGCCGCAATAGGTCATGGCTTCCTCATACACGGATAATTTGAGCGCCTTAATGTCCGAAACCTCGATATCGGGGTTTGCTTTTCGCCAGTCTAATGCCGCCTGCGCGCCATAATGGACGTGGCGGACGGCAGCGAACGGCTTAAGATAGCCTTGCAGGATCAGCCATTCGCCCGGCGGTGCTTTGAAACGCTCATCGCCGCCGCCAAGCGCCAGTTCTTGATAAAGATTCGCCCCACCTATCGGCGTCGTCATTCCAGCTTGAACGGCAAGAGCGGACGCGATTCCGCGCATCGCAGCTTCGCCGACATAGGCATTCCGCACCGTCGCCCCTTGCTCCACAGGTAAGTACAAGCTGAACGGTAGATGGGTCGCAGCACCTTCGACCGCCGACAGCATCCTGGCTTCCGAAAGTCCGAATAATCTGGCTGCTGCGGCAACAGCGCCAAATGTTCCCCAGGTGCCATCCACGTGCATGCCGGGGCGGATGCGGAGACGCTCGCCCATACGGCCAGCTAGCTCGAAGCCCGTTATCAGAGCTGCCAGCGTATCGCCGAGTGTGCGCCGCCTTGATAAAGCGAGGGGTAATGTCGCGGCGAAGGCATGGAGGCCTGGTCGGCCATGGGCGCGGGCAAGGCCTTCGCAGGCTTCGTCCCAGCATGCTGCAATGCCAGAGATATAGGCAGCGCTAAGTGTTGTTAGATGAGCCTCTGACCCCGGCAAGCGCACCGTACCTTCATCCAGCGACGCAAGAGACCGCGCCAAGTTGGCTGGCTCTGGCTTTACGAGGCCACCGATCATGCCGCCGATGGTATCGAGCAATAGGCGACGCGCCTGACTTTCGACGCCGGGTGCCGTTAGCGGATTGGTTCCATGCAGCCATTCGATTGTTTCTTTGATTGTCGT
>Ga0315331_10000492_pt1 | contig 27431 bp, 24 predicted proteins | sample M160m34915metaG_FD_203456 | JGI IMG/M metagenome (GOLD analysis project Ga0315331, IMG submission 203456) | Ammonia-oxidizing marine archaeal communities from Monterey Bay, California, United States - M1 60m 34915 | ecosystem: Environmental > Aquatic > Marine > Intertidal zone | place: USA...
CGTGCCAAGATTGAAGTAGTGACACGCGAATACGAAGAGAAATTTCTACGTGAACCAGTAGGTGACGAAAGGCCGTGTATCATGCAAGAGAATTGTCAAGGTATGCAATTGTCACAGTGTAAAGACAATCGATTCGTGTTACGTGAGTTCTTACTACCAACTGAGGACGAAGAAGCCAAGCGTACATGCACCTGGCCTAAAGAAGGTAGGTTGTGTATACTGTGCAAACGAGCAGAGATTGCCCGCGCATACATCAATATTCGAGCTGATGGTATGGGAGTGAAGAACAATATGATTCTTCAAGACTACCGCAACATTACAGGTGTTCCTGGAGAATACATTCTAGACGATTGTATTCTAAGCAGTGCCTCGATATTCCAAGGACTATTGGACCCTGTTGTGCTCCATATAAAGTCTGGATACCGCGTAAAGACTATCAACGGCATACGCCACTTGGAACAGTGGAGAATGAAGTACCCTGAGCATGACCAGAGTTTTCGGGGAGGGGCCAGCAATTAGAGGAGTTGCCTGGTCCCATATGTCCCTTTATGTTAAATGGTGAGATATTGAGAGAAGATGAACCGATGAAGGTGCTCAAACAATGTTACAACGGTACGAAATACGAATGGTTATTTCTTGGCGAGTTTACCGACCGTGTACATACCTTTGACTCCGCATCCATGCCTTCGGTTAGTGTGTGGCCCGAAACAGAAATTGTAGCTTCTGGAGAAACTGCAACCAAGATTCTAAACACGCTCATTACTATCATCAATCAAACCGTTGAATGTATCGAATCCTCCAAGGATAAACCACATTATCAGTCGCTCATGCGATACTTCGACGCCCATGTTCCACTTATGTGCGCATTCGAAGATGAAGGCTCTATTGTTGGCAAGTTGACCGACAAGAAAGCTATCGAACTGGCAGAAGCTTACAAACCCCAACCGCACGAGTCGATGCACGAGGGTGCGTTGCCAGATGTCATATCGGAACTTATGAAGTGTACCTACTGGAACGAAACAAAGACCAAGATGCAACCAGTAGTCCACCTGTTGTGTAAGGCACTTCCACAACGGTGTCAGATTCGTAATCTCCGTGAGATAATATCAAACTACTGTAAGCAAGACAATAAAGTCTACGACTTCATGAGCAAGACCGTGCTGTGTAGCGTACTGGGAGCTTACGAACACTCAAAGTCTATACTCAGTTGGAGAGCTAGAATAGTCGTGCTTCGTAGGTTTGTCTACTCGCCACCCAACAGAACACAGATGCAAGTCTTTCTATTCGGTGGATACCAACATTTCTTGTTCTATGTGATTAAAGAATTCCTTACCTACAGTATACGCCTGATACCTTCATTATTTGAAGAGATACGTGAGACATACAAGTGGGATATATTTGAGAAGTGTGTACGCTCCGCAATGGACTCTATGCGTACCACTCTGGAAGATAATATCGTGAACAACGGAGCAAAGCTCATACAAGCTTGGTTGAAGCACGCAGAACCAATGTTGATGAACATTAACAAGCAGCAATTGGGTAATTTGTTTAGACCTCAACGCTTGACCTTTACACAGACCATACTCAACATGTGTGAGAGACTAGACGAAGCTAACAATCAAGCCAAGCCTTATGTTGTCTTTACTCGAGAGAATCGTGATTTGATGCGTACCATGGCCAAGCGCGTGGAGCGTAGACCCGATGTACCGGTAGAATGGTTGCAATACTTTAACGTGAAGAAAGAAGCTATAGAGACACTCAAAAATATACAGAAGCATTACCATCAGAATGCGTTTAGAGCCGACGTAAAGAAATTGCTCAACGATGTAACACGTTATGAATTCGAAGCAATACGTGAACTGTTTAAAATATTCTGGCAAGTACATCACCAAGTCCGCGTGTTCCCCTTGCCCAAACACTATTACATTGCCCAGATTCGAGCGTTGAGACGTCGCTACGAGATACCAGATGGAGTACCGATGGGTCCCAATGTTGGAACAGTGTATGCTTGTCTAGCTTGTCACACATTCAAGGCGTTTGTGGTGAAACCAACAGATAAGGTAACCAACCTGTTTGCCAATGGACATCATAAAGTGATTATTGACGACGAGACTCTCAAGTGTTATTGTGGCCGGCGCTCCGACCAGAACGATTCTAAGAAACGCCCACGTGTAGCTATACAAGAGTTCATGGGACAAAGCAGCGCAGAGGCAGAGGAGAATGGTAAGAGAGCCCGTAAGAAGTCATGGAAGATGCGTCGTAAGAAATTCATGAACGACGAATGTGCCCAGACAGAATGCCTCAAGTTCAACATGACAGGTTCATTGTTCCAGTTCTACGGCGTGCTTTATTTGTTCTGTCCATTGTGTGCTTCTCCAACCATCTACGACCCTCAACAACACGGGGCGCATGGTTTACATTGTGGCCAGTGTATGAAGGATGGGCAATTCTACACGCGAGTGTCTTGTGTCATATGTGGCTCGTTAAGAGGCGCTGCCAAGTGGGATACTATCTCATACATTGATGACACGAAAGAAGGCGTACAGAAAGAGAGAAGTGGAGTTATATGTCAGAGCTGTGACCGGCCATGGATTCATTCTGAGGGTGCGCCATACGTTTTATCGGTTTTAAAGACACGGTGTTCTAGAGTATAAGGGGTGTGTTTGATATGGTAAATGTCAAACGTAAAAGCATCCGTATACACGCCACCAGTGGAGCCTAGCCCGGGTATAGAATTACCAGTGTTGGATATAGAGGTGGGAAGTGTAAAGGAATATTTTATTTATGTTTTAATGATTTTAACGATAATATTATTTATTAAAAAGTTAATCTCAGCTGTCTGCCGTCGGCCCGTTGAGTCAGAGCAGGTAAAGTGGCAATGATTTCATCTACGTTCCACCCGTTCTGTGTTAAGCGCTTTTTGTCATAGAAACCAGCGGCCATCCATTGACTCATGTTAGGATTGAAATACGTTTTGATATCTTCGATAGACATTTTAAAGGCGGGAATGGTGCTAACATCGGCACCCATAGCAACGAAGGTTTCCCAATTAAAACCCAAGTCGTTCAATTGATGCGGTGTGTATTGTAAATCAGCCAACTCGCTCAAGTTCATATTTAGCTTCAATAGTTCGTTCGCGTTCAAGTTTAGACTGTGTTTGGTCTGTGACCAGTTGAAATCCTTCAAATCGTGAGGCCTGATACCCATCGCTACCATGTCTTTCCACTTAAACCCAAACTGTAACAATTGAGATACCTTCGCTTTACTTCTTAGGTAATTCCATGGTATCTTTTCTTGTACAGTATCGTCTGGCGTAAAACCCATTTTCTGTAGGTCTCCTAGTTTATAACCTGCTTTAATATATTCAGTCATGGTTTCTGGTGTGGAGGCGAACGGTGAGAAGGCGGCTAACAACTTCTGAAACCAGCTTGGTTCTACTTTAGGTTTCATTTGTCTTCGTTTGATACGAGCTTGAGTATTTGAAGCTATGGCAATTTTCCTATCGTCGCCCAGATTGGGCTTTAGATTAAGATTCTGTACCATGGAACAAGTGGGGCAACCCGTCCTGTACACATTCTTGCCTTTAAGAACACAGCTTAGGTGAAATCGATGACCACAATCAAAAACTGCGACATTCGTTCCTTTCCTGTCTATTTTCATATGGCATATAGCACAACCGTTATCCGGTGTAGATGACATTTATAATAAACATAACTTTATATTTATAGTTTAGGTTTCTTAAAATTTACTTTCTTTTTTTCTTAGTTGTACTCGCACCTTTACCAACCGCCGCTGAAATACCAGGAGCTGATGTACTCGTCGCACTACCCTTCAATAGAGTACGGGCACTTATATCAGTAGCCAGGGCTTTGTCGCTAAACTTTCCTTGGTCCTCTAACAAATCGAGTACACTACCAACGCCCAACAATTGCTGACCAACCACGGTTGTGTTACCAAACTCCTCGTCGATTTTATCAGCAACAATAATCATACGATTGAAAAGAGTAGACAACGAACCAGCGGCAAGAATCTGATACTCAGGGGAACCCGCCACGGTTGGAACTCCCACTGCTGCGATTTTATCTGAGATAGACTTGTTGACATCATCGTATAGAATAGCCAACAACTTTCCTTGGTCGGCACTACCACCACCAGTTACCGTCGCTGCTAACGAACCTCCAGTACGTGCCTCTGCTGCTGCTTTATTAATAAAAGCTTTGGCGGTCGCTGCGTCGGTTGGTCCCGCGGAGCCAAGTTTGGAACCAGTTGCTGTTGCGATAGCTGCCAAACGAACCTCGTTTTCCAATAAGTATTTGATACGTTCCTCTTCTTCAAAACGTGCAATAGCACCGTCCGGCCGCACCAGCTGGCGGAAGCCTGTGGAACCACGTGCCTCTGCGATTGCTTTTTGTATTTCTGCACCTTGTAAACGATTGACCAGCTTGTGATAGTTAAGGACACCATTGTATCGAGCTGACAATTCATTGTTTGTGCCGTCATCACCATCCACCAATCGGCCAAGGAATTGACCAACAACAGAGTCGCGGGCATCGTCGGAGCCACCAGAGCTTGAGACACCAGCATTACCCAAATCACCTCCAACGGATGTCGAAGTGTAGTTCATTCTGTGTAAAATAACGTCTACTGTATCACCTGGGCGAGAGTAGGAAATGGCCGTGCCAATAATAAATCGATTGACCAATGTCAAATCTTTGTAGTCGTCCAACATGTCTTGGTGTGGGCGAAGAATAAATTGAAGTTTATCACGAGGAACACCCTGCTGAAGCGCGCGTTTGAAATGGTTTCCGTTCCCGTTTTGCCTTAAAACTGGCAAGTCCATGCATACCGTTTGACCTGGATAGACCGTCTCAGTACCGTTATTGTAGAGGGTGTTAAGGCCCGCTATGGTTGCTACAAACCCTTGCTCGTATACGTCACGTGCTGGGGAGAATTCGGTAACCGCAACGCCCATGTATTGGATAGTGCCAAGGACAGCTCTGCGTACTTCACGCTGGTCAATCGCACCGTTTGCTGTGGTCTCTAGGAATTCGCTATTTGCGTTGTTTACTGGTGCCGATTCTGGCGCCGTCAACCCATTGGCGAATGAAAATACGTGTAATTCTTTATCGTTATATCTGGCGTTAGCTTGATTTGATTTAGCTAGTAATTCGCCCTCCATTACGCGGAATACTTCATCGTTGGAAGCGGCCCTAAAGAATGGTTTTTTGATTCGATTGTACTTTACATCCTGGTACTGACGGATGTCGTAGCGCACATTATAATCGAATGAGGTTGGTCTTGCGTATGGTTTGATTCTGCGTCGTTTAGCGTTGGGGTTGTACATTGTATGTTTGAGGGCTCAGACATTTATATAGGTGTTAAATGCTAATTATGGATTTGATATAATAATTTATTTTTAGATTCTAACAAACACTTCCATACGGTCCAGCAATTTTCCGGTATCTGTGACCTGTTGCGCTTTGACTTGACGCTTAACTGGCGTATTTTTGAATGGTAAGTGATGTATAACAGCGATGGGGATTTTATGTAAGCATTCGCCAAACCTCTTGTTGCCACCATTGTTTACTTGTCGGCCACGCGATGCTCCTCCTCTAGCGTAGGTGCCGGCGTTTGGTCCAGACCAGTTGTCAGGCTCGAGCACTGGAATGGCTTGTAGGTAAGGCTCATTGCCGACGGTGCCAGTGGTCTCGTTGACTAGTTTACGTGCACCATCTGGTTCGAAAAGAACCTCTCCACCGGCACCAATTTCATGTTTAATAAATCCAATCCAAACAACCTGGCCTTTTTTCAATTCTCTATTACCTCCGAAGGCACCAAATGCTGCTCCAGCATCGTTGGACCAGTAGTTTGGTAGACGGCATCTGCCTCTAACCGTTACATTTAGTAAACGTTGGAACTGACTACCAGTGTCCATATCGTTAAGCATGACACCAAAGAAATGCCAATCCCTCTTCAAGTTGTTGAAGCCTTCGGCGTCGGCACGGTATCGGCGTTGACCTTGGATACCACCGACACCCACATCACGCGTTTCGCGAAGCAACTGGTTCAGTACAGGTAAATTGGCTACCACATGGAATTGATTACGTGAGTTGACAGATACATCTTCCGCCTTGACAAAGAGTATATCACCTTCGTCGAATTTCTTTTCCCACTCCTTCTGGTATGGTCTACAAAACAATGGTGCTGCTGCGGTAGAGTTGGTTTGTAAATCCGTTACAGAAGCTCGAATAGAAGGATTTTGCAACGATTGAATGCTAGGCAATGTACGTTTGCGTGTCGCTACGTTAGTTTGAGGTATACGCCCCTTAGAGATGGCTCCGGATGTTGGGGCAGGGCTGCGTAGTGAATTTCCAAAGATTGAGGACATATTAACTTATTAAATATTAAAGTCTTATTTATAGGTGTTTTATGAAAACGAGTAAGGCGTCATCGACTTTGTATTACCTCCAGCCTCCTTCGACAGAGGACCTTTGTAATATTTTATAAGGTCCATTTTGTGTTTGGATAACTGTATCCATTGTTTAACAGCCGACGTATTAATTCTTGTTTCTCCGGTTTGATTGTTTCTACTTAATATATTTTGTTTCCTAAAGTGATATTGCATGGTATCTACAAACCTTATCTCGCCTGCTATTACACGCTTAGCATTAACTCGATGTTTTGAAAAATGGTCCCTACACATCTCTGGTGTAATCGTCGGCGCATCCAATCCCTGCTTCTCGAGGGGTTTCTGTACATGTTCTGTAAACATCTCGGCTTGTAAACGATATATATCATCGTCTCGTATATTCCCCGTTAATGCTGTATCTATTTCTTCCATCTTGCTTATTATCTCATGCGCATCTCCTGTACCACCGTCACCATGCTTACACAAGGGACAATTACAATCTATGCCATGGTCTTCTTCCTCATCATCAGAGAACGCACAAGGACAAAACTCTCCTTCGTCATCGTCCTCGCCATCTCCCCCAGCTGGTAAATCCAACAAGTTGAGTGCCATTCATTACACTCAGAAGACCTTTATAGTACAACATACCGCCACCGCGCGTCTTCAACCATTCCCTGTAAGGATGTGTAGGAACCTTTTAACAACTGTGCTACACATTCGTTTAACTCTCCCGATACGAATTTACTAATTTTTTCGGGTGGAGACCGATTGTCATGCATAAAATATTTAGCCGCCCATGGCTCGAGCTGGAGCGCAAAGAATATCAACGAATGCTTGAGCAATCTATTCGAATCCTTCACTGCCAACTCCATCATACGTATCATCCGCTTGGAATTAACAGTGTTGTCCTTGGTTCTCGTCTCCTTAATCTTCTTTACGAAAAATTCAACAGTCTCTTGTAACCCGGCGGGGTTCGGGTCCATGATAACGCGGTAGAGCATATCTTTGCTCATTCGATTCTCTTCAATTTTTTCCATACGTTGGTACAGGTGAGGGTATTGAGATTCGGTATTGGCAGCCATGTTGATACATCCATGACGACACTTATGATCGTAAACCGCAAATCCGGAGTAATAAAGCGTTGCGTATTCATATAAATGAATTTAGATTCCTTCGTGACAGTAGTCAAATGGTCAGTTCAAACGAAAGCAACGCATAGTTTTTTTACACCTAGTCAAGACGTTATCAACGCAGTGCGTTCTTACAATACAATACGTGTAGAAAAAGCTAAGAAACTTAGTGTTGGTCTTAAACCCGCTCTTATCCAGGAACTACGCAATTGTAGAATGATTAAACAGTTAAACGCTTGTCCGCTCAATGCTGAATGTACAATCTCTAAGAATGTCCTCGACGAATCATCTGGTCGTCTGTTGGTGTTAGATTTTAAAGGTGCTACTAAGATAAAGAGTGTACACCAGCGGTTTATTAGTCAGGTAAATAAATTTTACAATATTGTCCACTTTGACGATGAAATTTTTAAAGCGTTCAGACAATGGTACAATACAAAATCCACCAGTTTTGATACCATCACCACGGACAATATAGAAAGCTTAGCGGTACAGTTCTGTGAATACAACGACGGGTCAAAGATAAATTTACTCTATGTAAAATTCAATACCATCTGTGATTTGTAGTATACAAGGGGTTAATAAACATTTAATATGTATGATTTTCTATTTGTACTTGTCTGGTGGTTGGGAGACATAGGTATATTGTGGTACCTGTTGTTGGTAGCGTGGAGAAAATTACATGTACAAAATACCGCTTATGCTATGATATTTGTATATGCTAGGCTCACACAGCATTCATTGCTTTTTATACCACAACATCTCCATCTGGCGGCCACATTGCTCACCCACATAGGACTCTTTATAATGTATGTCTGTCTATATACCTTCGAGAAGAAGAAAAGAATTATGTTACAATCTATTGCTGTATTGTCTGTCGTACCCAATTATTACAACCCGAATGAAATAGAAAAATGGAGACTGATGCTTCGAGTGGCAATTTACTGTTTTATCACCTATAGAATACAGAAAGAACCGGGTCTCCCGATATCCAAATATATAATATGGTCGTGGATATTGTTTACACATGAAGCTAGTTGGGTTTTTATTCCGTTCCAAATAGTATATGACACTTATAATTATAAAATAACAACTAATAGTATGGTTTAAACACGTCTACGTTTTAAAGGTGACTCAAAACTATCGTCTTCAAAGTCACTATTTGCTCCTTCCATATCGTCCGAACTGACATCAGAGTCCGATTCCAACTCGAACTCCGATTCGCCACTTTCGTCTGTTTCTGACTCGCTCAAGCCAAATTCTTCCTCCTCCTCTTCCTCCTCCGATGCCACACTCTCTTCGTCCGAAGGTTCTTGCCAGTCGTCATCTTCTTCCACATCTTCGTTTTCGGATTCGGTCAACGGGGCAAATACACCACGCCAATCTTCTACCGACCCACCATCCTTCTTCTGTACCGACAGAAATTTCTTCCAATCGTAAGGGTCAGGACCATTGTCGTAAACGTCTTCCGTGATGTCTTGTAGATAAGAGAGCACGCATTCGTAGTCGTCCTTGTTGAAGGTAGCATTCACTACTTTGTGCTCCGAATGGAGAGCGAACGATACGTCAAAACGACTCGTGCCAGGCGTATTGCGCTGTATGACTGCCATGGTCAAATCTTCGTCTATCAAGTCGTGGATTTCATTACCAGACGCTATAATCAATTTGCCGTCTTCCTCGTTGTAAGCGGTGACGAATTTATTGTTCTTGTCGTCGAATCCAGTGAGAGTACATTTCATTTCCTTGGCTTTGGTAAAGAATGAAGACCAACCCGTCCAAGTCTCGTCTTCTTTGACGTTAGCAACGCTCAGCTTCGTCCATCCGTTGACACATTCGATGAGAATGTTTTGATTGTCCAGTACGACTTTCTTCTTCGCACCGTTCAATAGATGCATCTCTCTAGCACCTTCGTCGTCTTTGGTCAAAGAGGCGAATATGTAATCGTTCTCATTGTTATCAGCTTGAGTTAAAGTTCCAGTTTTTTTCGTTTGATTGGTTTTGAATGTAGGCATTGATGCTTGACTTTAGACCCCTTATATAATCTCTTTCCACGATTTAAATGGATGAACGTCTATTAAATCCTTTTCCGTCTCGTTTAATCCACTTATATCGCCTAAACAATCACCACAACAGTCATTAATGCCTGTTTCGACCAATCTGCGCTCTATCTTCGAGCATGCTTCTGGGCATATTTTTGTCAGTACACCAGAGAAGGAACCGTGCGAACACACTTCTGGTTTAAAATATGTTAGAGCGTTGACCACACGAAAGCAAGAGTTTAAATAACATTCATCTTGGCTCTTAAAGTCAGCCTCAATGGCAGCCCAACCCAGCCGCAGCTTGGGGTCCTTGAGAACAGCCACGACATGTGTCATGAGTTTCATCTTATCCACATTCCCCTGTTTGCCATAATCCAGGATAAGATTCTCTGTCAACGCAACGCAGTGTGGCATTGCGTTAAGCACTTTGCGAGCCGCCACCCATTTCATCGTTTCGTCTGCGTCCATTGCTCGCAGCGTTTCGTCCCATTCCGGACAAATGATATCCAGTGCGGACGTTACATCCGTAACCTCGTTTATGATAGCTTGGACGTCACCATCGGACCCAACAGTCTGTTTAATGTATTTCATCTTGTAGTAATCGTCGTGATTACAGTGTTTACAGAATATTTGTTTGGACTGTATTGGCATTGACATATGGCCTTTTAATGCGTTGACAACCGATTGCATATGTTTAAATCCGCATATTTTGTGAGCATTGTACAAGGTCGTTTCGCGCGACATGAGTATCTTAATAGCGTGGTGTGATTGGCATAGAATCACATCCAATAATAGTAGAACGGGTAACAAGACTTTCATTTTTACAGGTGCCCAGTTGACTATATAGTCTCCCTAACTTGAACTAAATGCTATCGAAATGGGCATTAACTTCCATGATGTTTCTGTCGGTGTCAGGCGGTCCGATTGGAATGGAATCAGCAATGATTGGGTCGAATATATGGGCAGTCATGTTTGTTTGTCTATGGTTATTGATAACGTACATGATTCCCATCTCTCAAATGTCATACGAGATGTGTATGATGTTTGATTTAGAAGAAGCAGGTGGTGGTCCTGTCGGATGGGTGTACAAGACCTTTGGTAGACGTGTAGGAATAGCTAACGCAGTATGGGATATATTAGATACGTTAATAGACAATGCCATCTATCCCGTTTTGTTCGCGGATAACTGTGCGGATATGTTTGGAATCAATAAAGACTATAGTGCATACATTAGCTGGGCCATGATAGCGGTTACTTTTCTCATTAATTACGGCGAAGTTCAAGGCACTGCTGCTATTTTGCTATGCATCTTTATCATGTCCCCCTTTATCGGTATGATGTGCATCACACCATGGGAAAACATGTACACACAATCCAACAATGTTATTACATGGGACTCTATACAATACACGTTTACAGTGTTAACTTGGTCCATAAATGGGTACGATATGGCAACTCCATACGCACACAACGTGGCGGATGTTCGAAACAGCTATCGGTTCGCTTATATTTTTAATAGCGTTGGGACGTTTATGATGATGGTTATAGTTTTCTCATTAGGGTCGTATTATATTCATGACCCCAACGAGTGGGTAGATGGAAGTTTCGTAACGATGGCTGACAAAGCTGGAGGCATTGGATGGCGATATTGGATGGGTACTGCTACATGTGCGGCAGCCTTTGGCGTTCTAACCGCTGAACTTTGTTCTACATCCTACCTGTTTGTGGGGTTATCCAAGATGGGTTTCTCCGACCGGTTTGAATCTCCCACCTTTAATCTGGCGCTCAATGTGATTATTTTGTGTTGTTGTGTGATGGTAAATTTAGACACGCTCATCGAACTGTCCGCATACTTGAATACGCTCACGCTCCAGTGTGAAATTTTTGCCTGGTTGTATTCCCACCCACTTACACATCGAAGGGCGGTCTACGTGGTTTGGCTAACCGTCAATAATATAGTCATACTAGCATGTGGCAAAGCGACATGTATTGTTGCGTTGGTGGGTTCTATCGGATTGGCGTTGGCGGCCATTTGGCTCACCGAAAGGAGTATAAAGAAGAGTTCTGAACATGTACAACTGGAAGAATGATACAAAATTTAATTGGTATCTTTCTAGTCTTTGTTGCGTCTACAGCCTCTAGTGTGGGTATGAACTTCCAGAAGTTGGCCCATAGGCAGACAGACTACATCGACCCACGCACGTGTAAGAACATTAGGAGGGATAAACGAACCGATAATGTATACACAAGACCTTATATGATTCTTGGATTCGTACTATCTATATGTGCTATGGTGTGTGACTCTATGGCTCTATTGTTCATAGGAACAACCATGATAGGTATATTAGGGTGTATGAGTATTCCTATAAATGTGTTTGTGTCTAGGTTTTTACTTTTTGAAGAAATTCAATCAAAAGAAAAATACTTTATATTACTTATAACACTAGGCTGTGTTGCCTGCGTTTTTACTGCGCAAAATCACGCTCCTATAGAAACGTTCCAACGATTTGCTAAGATAGAGACTGCGGCATTCATATGTATTATGTGGACACTCGCTGGCATTCTGTGGATGTTGTGTCATCTGGTTGATAAAATTCAATATCAATTGGTTGCCTTAGCGGTTATATCGGGTATAATGGGTTCACAATTTGTGACGATGGGGAAATATCTACTGGATATGATATGGTTACTACAATCAAACATGCCCTTACCACCAACCATACAAATCATTGGAGTATCGGGTATCGCACTCATGGCATTGCCTCTTCAGGTTATTTTTCTGAACAAAGCATTGGAGAAATTCAATGCTACGCATGCCGTTGCTATATTTCAATGTACCTGGTGCGTTCTAAACGTTACACAAGGTATCGTTATATTTGGCGATATGGCCACTGTTTCGACGGCAGAATATATTATATTTATGGGAGGGTTTGCCATGGCTGTATTCGGTGTTATTGCTTTATCTAAACAAATTGGAGCTGAACCTCTTGCATGTTCCGACCGCAATCCATCATCGATTTAGATTTAATATGGCGATACAGCCTGTCAGGATGTTCAGCATTTGGAAATGATTCTTCTAATAAATCACCGGCTTTGAGGGCGCCAATTACGATTTCTGAACAATACCAGCGCGGTGACATACCAAAATAGGTATAGAACATCGGCTTAGGTGCGAGGAAGCCCGCCCAGTACGTAAAATAACCTATATGATTAAAACCTTCACCTACGTGTGAATTACAGAAATTCTTCATCGTTTTAAACTGTTTCTCTGTACACTCCATGGACCTGAATTCCCACTCTTTACGACTAAAACGTTTTTTATTCATGTGTACCGAACCGGAATATACAATAGAACACGCGTCGCCGTAGACCTCAGATTGGTTACGTAGAGAATTATTTTTAGGAACAAAGAGAAGTTCGGCGTGGATATAGGGAGCTCCATTGCGCGGAGCACGGGGAGCAACGATAGCGGCGGCTGTATTTAACCACGATTCTTGCAATACTGCGCTATCACTGCGTACAAAACATACCATTACTTGTCTCTTACTAGGCATAAATATAATATATATTATTATCCTTTTATACTTTCTTACATTCAATCATCGCTCTCAGAATCTTCCGCCCATGCGGCCGATACAGGCTGTGATACTCTATCTATTTTTGAAATAATCGTTGCCAAGTCGTCCGCATCATCATCACTCGTAGAGGATGCAAAACCACCAGAAGCAGATGTGCTTGTTGCCCAAGCAGCTTTCTCCACACTCTCGTCTCCAGAAGAGCTAGATGCCCAGTTAGGAACCATTTGCTCAACATCAGACAACGCTTTGAGCATTTGCTCGTCACTACTGCTACTAGAAGCTGCCCAAGCTGCTACGGTTTCATGCGCCCACGAGGATGTCCACCCACCTTTCTCATCATCTTCTTCCATCAAGTCCGTGTCGCCTTCTGTACCACTAGTCAGTGCAAATGTTGCCGGCATACTCTTAGCCATCATTAAAGAAGAACCCACCGGAGCCGTAATATTTATAGCTTTTTGTGGTACCATGTTAGAAAGCAACGATTCGGATACTTTTCTGTAACCTACACCAGGGGCGTTTGGCTTTACTTGTATAGCGGTGTGAGGAACTTTAATCGATTGTAGACCAGCGACGTCTATATTGGCATAGCGCTCCGTACCAGCATTGTCTTGGTAACGTATAGTAATGATTTGATTTCGAATCACGTTGCCAAGGGTGTCCTTCATCTGTTTACCCAATCCATCCTGAACCACCATCACCACTTCGGCCATGATACTCTCTATCTCAAACGTATTGGAGTCATCGGACAAATCACGACTGGTAGCGCCCTGAACCTTGAGCTCCATGATAGCTTTGTCTAGGAATGCTTTGTTGTTCATATCACCAGTAACTTTGTGCATTGTCAACGGGTCTTCTGGTCGTAACTCCGCACGAAATAAAACATCCGGTTGTCCCGTAAAGGTTGGCGGGTCACTCGCCGCGTCGTATTTTGCGTAGTTGGATTCGTTAAACTTACTAAACCCTCTTTCCAAATCTGGGAGGGAGGTTCGCCCAACATATTCTTCCAATTCTTCGCACTTCTTCTCTGTCACACCACCCATATCTACATCTTCCACAAACATCTTATGATAAAGCGCCACGTATTGAGACTTACGAATACCAGACTCTATGGTATTGGTATCTCCATTTACGTCAGCAATGGCATCTAGAGCGGTCGCTGTATCCGTCTCCAAAGCTTGTACATCGTCAGGATTGACTAGGACAGGAGCACCATCCCAACCAGTAATATTGTACGACCCATTCGTGAACCCGGTGACGTCACCTCGTGCATATTTACCCTTACTGAAATACATAACCGTCGTCGCGTTGGCAAACCTTGGTAATAATTTTTCTTTATTGACTTTGACAGTATTGTTTCCTCTGGTAATTCGTACAGTATCGTCATGGCTCGCTTGGAATACGGAAGCAGAGTATTCATTGTAACGGTCTTCTCGAAACAGAACGGTAGACTCTTTATCATTTGCGTAGGGGTTTACCACTGCTATGTCTGCGAATAGAACATTCTTTATAACGCCTGTAACAGGGTCCGAAGAGATTCTAATATCCGCCAACACGACAGACCTGTAAGAACCCCCCGACTTTTTGAACTGGTCAAAGTTGAAGTGGCCATTCTCCTTTCTTAAACGGTCCAATTCGTTCGACTGTGTGATAATGTTATCGGTAAGTGTCGCGATTGTCACAGCGTCAGGTGGCGTCTTGACCGCCTCTGTCTGTCTGTCCACAATCAATTGTTGAACAGCATCGGCCAAAGCCTTCTCTTTATCAGAGTTCAGTGTAGTGTTTAGATTACCGATATGGATGCTTTCTATACGTCCAGTAAGACCTACCAACTCTTCAGGGTCGTTTAAAGGGATGGTATCGTCGCCGTTTGTATCTTTTTGCACCTTAAATGCAACGCTCAACGTTCTCAACCGGTTACGAACTCTGCCAAGGTCACCAAACTTGTTACCTATTCTGGTCTCGTTTGCCGTCTTACCATTGAGCACGAAATGAACAAGCGAACCTGGTTTAGGCAACGTCTCGTAGAATTCAAGTACGGAGACGTTCTCCACTACTCCATCTACAAGCTGGCTACCGACTTGGCGGGAACCGACGTACACGATACTCTTGGAAGCACTGCTTTGAGTGTTTGCTTTGGTCAATCGAAACAGATTATTGGTAGGTTCAAGCCTATTGGCTGCCGTTGCTTTGACGTATATGTTATCTGTCAACAGAGGTTGAACATTCTTACGCTTGGCTATGGCTTTGACACTTGGTGTGTTGGCATCGGTGTACCGGTATAGGACCACATCTTCTTTCTGAACGGATGAATCGTCAGGGTTTAGCTCGGACCACATAAGTTCCAAACGGTCTCCTTTGGTACCTGTAGGGTCGTATGCCAAATACTGGCCGAAAGGGCTTGATTTAATATCTTCTGCCTCTTTCCAGTAATACCCCCCTCCGAACCGCAAATCTGCTGGAGCTATTTGCTGGTCCACGGTAGGAATCAAACGATTCTTAGCATCAATAGCTATGTTACCGGATATGATATCTTTCTCCAACCCTAACGAATCACCTTCTGTAGATTTGGCCAGTATAGCTACGCGTTTCTCTAGTCTCGCCGCTGCTTCTTGTGCTGCTGTTTCTGCTGCTCGTAATGTTATACGGAACTGTTTGTTTAGCGAATCCAAAGCCTTCTCCGCGTCGGTAATTTTATTGTCCAAGTCGGCCTCTTTCTTTTGAATACCATTTGCTACATCTTGAGAATACTGTAGGTTTGTCTGTCTTAACTTCTCCTCCAGGACCCTGATTTCATCTGCCTTGGCCTGTGCTTCGAGTTTCTTCTGTTGTAATGATAATTTGTCAGCAGCATAATCTTGTTGCTCTTGAGCTGTTAGGCCATTAGTTGCTAGATTGGTCTCCGCGGTGGTAATTTTAGCGTTAAGCACGTTAATGTCTTGCTGAATCTTAGTCAAGTCAACCTCTGCTTGTTTCGTATCGTCGGAAATTTGTATCAACGTTTGAGCAGTAGCTGTCGCGGCTGTGTCAGTTGCTCGTATATTAGCAATCACAGAAGCTCTGTTTGCTTGAAGTGCTTCCCTGGCCGTTTGGGCGATGTCGAGCTGTAGCTTGAGAGCAGCTTCTTGTTTCTCGAACTTTTCTCGTTCTTCCTTTTCCCTAGTCTTCTGAGCTTGTATAAGAGCCGCGGCACGACTTGACTTCAACGAGAAGTTAATCCTGCCAGCAATATTACGCGAATTAAAGTCATTGATACGCTGTTCGTCGGGAGTTAAATCGCGCGGGTTCTTTACATCGTTGAACTTGGTGGCTATTCTAGCCTGTTCATTCTTCCATGCTGTAAAGCCGATAGATGGTGTTTCTCCAGATACATCGACTAGTGCCGGCGAACCCGCATAGTTGTGTGCTCTCAATTGACCAGCGTTTAAGAGGCCCAATGATTCTTCATCTCTAAAGGTTCGCAACTGCGGCTCCATCATAAGACAAGCTTCGTCTGGTAAATCTTCCGTAAACGGGTTCCAAAGACCAGCGGTGGACTCGTCTCGCATCACGGTACTGGTAATGCCTGTAGTTGGGTCAGTCACAACAACTGGGACCGTCCTCATGTGTGGAAGGTCTAAACCAGCTACGGCAGCAGCATCGTTCTCACGTTTCTCCTTCGCTTCTTTGGAAGGGAATCTAGTCTTGGTAAAGGATATAACCTGTGAGACTTCGCGGTCTTTGGATACCAAGCCAGGAGCATGTTCGGTGCTAAAGTTGTCGTAATGACCTCCAGCAGACCATGCTAGCATCTTCTGTTCCATATCTTCCACTGCGGATGCTGCGGAGTTGTACCTGTCAATGGCCGAATCACGCGCGGCAATAGCTGCGTTGGTGGCAGGGTCGTTGAAGTTGCGTTGGAGTGTTCTGCCCTGTTGTATAACATCGATTGGGTTCTGAGGGTCGTAATCCACCGTCGGGTTTGTAGTAAAGACTGCCGTCGAGAAGATTAGCTCCAAGTTTGCCGGAATGGTGGCATCGTCTACCACTTTAAACGCATTGACTAGAGGCACATCAATTACCACAGGTTGACCCGAAGAGCCAGTGGTAGGAGCTGCGATGGGAGTGACACCATCCAGTGGGTCTACAAAGTCTGTCCCATCCGTTCGTTTACCATCGGCCAATGCCTGTCTGGCTTTTGTGAGATATTTCTCTACTATTTCGTTGAGTTCGCCAATATTCTCCAAGCCCGCTTCACTAGAAGCCACTAGGGTGTCGTAGGAAATGAGGATTTGTTTTAATGGAATGATTTTTTGATTAAAGGTTTCCATGTTCACTTCTGCTTGGATGTTTAACAGAGCACGAGCTTTGCGTGTTAAACGCTTACGGTCTGTTTCGGTTATTTGTGTCCAGACATTCGCATCTTCACGTGTTCCAGTTACATCTTTGCCGGCTATGCTATAACGCTCTCCGTGTGGAACAAACCGTTTACCTTTGATTTTGCCAGTGATGAGAGCTTCCATCTTCTGTTGTACATCGGAACCGGTAAGCACGTTGGATAGCGGTACCACATTACCGTCTGCTTTGATGAAACACAACCGTACAGCATACTCTGTTGTTCCCTTGGGTAGATTAAACTCTTTAAACGGGTCTCCGTTCTCATCGGTTGCCAATATCCAATCGGTGTTGCGTAGGTTGGACCGTGAGTGAGTTGGTATCTTGTACTGCCATGCGAAACCAACTTGAGAATAGAATTGAACGCCTGAACTGTTGGTCTTGGTGTGGTGCACTCCAACACCAGCACCCATACCATCGTAGTTATCGCGTACAGCTTCTTGTTCGGCTGTGGCTCTACCACCGACCTGGCGCTTACCGTTCTCTGCTGCGTATTCGTTGTCCCACCATGGTACATTCGGGCGAATAGTACCGTTTACATCGAAACTAATCTCCACTTGAGCTCTCAATTTAACACCATGCGCTTTTAAGTCTTTCTGTAACGTATTGGCGAACCCTTTCGTACCGTAGGTGGCAAACTGCTCCCATGTAGCGATAAGGGCAGAAGCGCGTCTGAAATTATTGGTTTTTAATTTATTACGCGCTTGACCCAGGCGATAATCTTTACCTTCGGCTTGGTCCCAGCCTGGAGATAAGCCTTGAACAGCGTATGGAATGATAAGCAAGTTCTTCCATGGGATAGGATGTATGTCAATGGAAGCTTGTTGGAGTCCCGCAATACGTTCTTGGATAGCTTCTACGATAGTCTGGTGTGAGATAGTTTGACCTTTGCTAATGATTTCGATATCATTGGCATCGATTCTGTCTACCGAACCTACCGCACGATTGCCTCGTGTGTCTTTAAACTTCCAGTTGGGCCGACTAAAGAATATACGCTCCAAACGGTCCCGGAACATAATCTGTCGTTTCGATAACAGTGCTAGGTCTTTCTTCTGCTTCGCTATCGCCCGGCGCGCGGAACGAATCCTGGATACCTGTGTCGTTAATTTTGCTAGATTTCTCTTACGCTCACTGGTTGGCATGGTGGCCTTTGTCATCAACTGTACCTTTATTCCCGTCTTTATCAGTTCTTCTTTATTTAATCTGATTTCGTCCAATCTTACTTTAGTTTTCGAACTGGTGGTTTTAATTTTAACTGCGTTGTAAAGGCTTACAATAGTTTTTATTTCAGTAGCATTACGAGCAGAGTACGGGTAACAACAAGCATCCGCGTTGAGTTCGGATAATGTGTTTCTTAACTGGTCCAGCAATGGTAAGTCAATATTTTCAATAGGTGGTAACATGAGAGACAGGTCTGTCTCGTCAGTAATACCCAAATCCGTAGCGACGTCACCGGCAGCATTGCTTTGTAAGAAATCAAACCAGCCTTGTCTATGTGCTCCAGGGTTTAATGTTCCTTCAAACATGTTGTCTACGGCGGCCATCAGGGATTGTGGTAGAGTCCTCTTGAAAGGCTCTATTGTCTTGGTGCGTTGTGATTCCCATGAAAATGGTGTGCTCATTGTTGAATCCTTATCATCTAATAGAACACTTATATATAGGTATTATTTACATACCAACGATGAAACGGAAGAACAGGTGTAATAGATACATGAGGGGCAGAATAGACCTCTCAAACAAAGATTTGGTCAAGAGCCGGTGTAAATTATGCGTTGCCGTATTATTATTTATGATTGGTGCTTACTTTTCAGTCACGTGGATTAATTGGGATGCCGCCGTTATATTTCATAATCCGACAGAAGCTGATATCAATCACGGGACGGTAGAAGTCGATGATGTCACTTTATTGTCGGAACGTTGGAAAGAGAAGCGGCAATACATGCACGATGTCTTTACAGAAAACTGTGAAGCCAACCAATACGATGTTATTACCAACTTAAACATACGTATACTGGGTCAGTATGTTCCGGATTCAATCGTGTTTCTGTGCGAATCCAAGCGCATGCTGGTCAATATGCGCCTGGCATCGAATAAGGGGGGTACGCGTTTGGTATGCAATGAGACCTATGGAGACCTGTGGAAGGTTGAAGACGAACGCTACCATCCCTTAAAATATTCCTTTATAACAGAAGATGATATTGCGAGAGAGGACCATACGACAACGACGTACGAAGAAACCTGTATGTTATACCAAGCCGAAGAATTATTAAAGGGGGAGTGGAAACCACAGAGTATATAAGCGTCCGTATCCGTATCAAATGCCAAGTAAAATAGACCCAAAAGAGATTCCCATCAATCCCGATGAAATGAATCTAGCATACAAGTACTTCTGGGGCATTCCAACCATTCAAATGTGCCGTAACATGATAAGACAACATCTTTTCTCTAACGGTATTGAATTCAAAGGTAAATCAGGTGCTAATGCTAACAATTTCTCACAACATATAATGGAAGATTTTTGGCTACCATTCTGCGAAGATGCGCTAGACCAAGCTCTTACCTACGGGTTTGTTGTATGGAGAACTAGAAAAATAGGAGATGTTGTGGTACCTATCGTCGCCTTAAAGGATACGTACAGGCTTACCATTAAAGAGGTAGACGGTGTAATAGAATACAAGATATACAATATGGACGAGAAAACCAACGAACCGTTGAAGGGAGCATATGTATACGATGAATTCGGTTACCGTCCAGAAATCGATGGAGACCTTATGTCTATGCTACACACCTTGATACCCGACATTCAATATTATTTTACCATGGTAAACTGCCAAGTCCAGTTAGAAAAGAAACGGGTCAAGCCACCCTTATTGACGCAAATCAATCCTCATAGGGGAATGGGACAGGGTACAGGGGAAAACGAGGGCATAGACTACGATTTCTATGCTGACGCTGACATAGCAGAGGCTGAGGAAGAGTCTAAGTACAAACGAAACAAGGGTGCGGTAGACGCTTTAAGGGCACAACAAAAATTGTATGACGATTTTTTCGAACCGAACGCAGTGCCAGATGAGATAGCTCCTAACACTATTCTAGACCAGATGGTTCCCATTCCTTCTGGCCAGACCTTGGCATCCTACAACATACAACAGGGTAGAAACGATATTCCAGTCATACTCAAACATTTACAAGATACCATATGCGGTGTTCTGGGCGTCCCAAAGTCCATGATTATGAGCGATACGCCTCACAAATCAGATGCGGTGGGAACGCATCAAATGTTCCAAACAACCATTGTATGGTGGAAGCGTCAGATTTCTGAAATGTGTCAGATGATATACAATATCATCAATGCCAAAGAGTTGACCAATCAAGTAGGAGATAGACTATCAAAAAGGGCAAATAAACCAGACACCAAAGATATATATCTCATGACCAAGAGTATGTCCAGCCGTATCACCTTCCCAACAACACCATTTACAACGAACGAAGAGCTGTTTCAATTGTATACGCAGGGCGTAATAGACTGGAAGACATACTGTACGTATATTGCACGTAACACGTCTATCCCTATGGACACTATACCAGATGAACCGCTCAAGGATAAAGAGAAGAAAGAGTTGATGGGTATAGCTAAAGACCCACCTAAGCAACCTGGTATGAACCCAGATGGTAGCGTCAAACCTGGAGCAGAAGGACCTGAGAGAGGAGGGTCGCCAACGGAAAAGATGGAGAAGGAGGAAAAAGAAAAATCAGATAAAGCGGAAGAGGATGCTGCTGGTAAGACTAATGTTCAGACGGACGACAAGTCGGCCAAGGACGAAGCTGTTAATAAAGCTGTGGGTAAGCCAAGCGATGGAAAAGCAAAGCCTGCCGATACCAAAGCCAAAGATTCCAAAGCCGACACTGCCAAGACCAGTTCCAAATCTACTAGTGATGGCACTAAGAAACCATTGGCCAAGAAGCCAGATGCCGCACCGCCTAAAAAAGGAGGAGACTCTGACAAGAAACCACCGCCTAAAAAAGGAGGGGAAAAGAAGGCTGAAAAGGCGCAAAGCGATAAGTCTAAGGGACCAGTTAAGAAGGATGAAAAGTCACCGCCAAAGAAAGGTTCGGATGGTTCGAGTGGTTCCAAGAAGAAGGATGATGATAAAAAGTCACCGCCCAAAAAGGGTGATAAGAAGGATGATGACGATGATAAGGAGAAGAAGTTAAAGAAGAGTACGTTCACTAATAGTAAGGGGCCAGCGAGAAACAAGAAGTCTGACGACGACAAGAACGATAAAAAGCGCAAGCCTGACAGCAAGGCAGATGCGGATGAAGAGGAGAAGAAAAAGAAAAAGAAGAAGGAAGATAAGAAGAAAGGTAAAAAATAATATTATTATAAAAAAAGACGTTTAATTTAATTACTATGGTACATCTGGTCGTATGACGACATTATTTTATAATCAATGTGTGCCATCAAGTGTAGCGGACCCTGTTTGGTGACTGTGATAAACATAGCACCGTGACGAGGCACAGCTACATGCGCTTCGGCTTTGACTCTCAATTCCAACGTTTTGTTTTGTTTAGCGTCGGGTGACTCCTCCAATAGTCTGCTCAATAACTCGTGATTAAGTTCCATGCACGTCGTGGCAGAGTGAATGCCTGGGCGCCTAAAGTTAATACGTAAAGTTAAATCTCCGTTCTTCATTTTCTCAATCATTTGTTCAGCCGACATAGCCGTGCCGTACGTTTCCGTCGTCTGATATAAACGTTGCCCAGCGTTGGATACACATCGGCACTCATTAGGTTCGAAGGTATCTTTAGCCATCGCACGAAATTCATTCAATGTTTCTCCTTGCATTTTAGCCGTCTGAGGGTCGTACTCATTTGTACCTACTGGAACTGGAACAGCTTCAATGAGGATGTGATGAGCAGCAACATGTGGGGTTGCAATCTCCGCAACTGGCGCTTTCTCTTCGTTTTTTCTATTGTATAATCGAAGTCGTGACATCTTGTATACAACATGTATAAACCTTATATATACTGTTTAAAAACTAAGAAGAGACCTGTTCACTTGTAACCTTTTTCCCTTGTTATCTCCTTTGATAGACGGGACTACGGGCGGTTGATTGGAATCGGTGTTAAACTCACTAACGTTTAAAACGATTAAACCAATGGACGACACCCATATGGCGTGTAATGAAATGTTATCTATACCCATATTAACCAATAACGTCGAGTCGTCGTGGAGACGGCTTAAGATGCACCAGTAAATCACCGAATATAATATAAAGCGCAGCGATTCTTTAATTGCGGGTTTGGTTGCTTCAGACCATAGAGCCACTCTCTCGTCTTCGTAGTCTATCTGGTACTTTGGATTGCTCATGATATCGAACAATAAAATAATAACATGAAACACTATCATACTGGAGAACAGGTGTCTCCAATGTTTATCGTCGTAGTCGTCAACCACGTCGTGGAATTGTAACGTTAGAGCCAACCATATAGACCCTAGCACAACGTCGTGTAACCCCCAGCGCAACAATTCGCTCTTATCTTGTTTGTCCTTGTTGCGACCACATTGACAAAGCGTCGCAATGAGTATCAATCCCGACAAAATATACAACATGGACGCAAAGGATGCCCACGTGGTGAATTTCGAAAAGTCAGAAGGTAGTACCGTTGTGGTCCCATTCGACTGTAGATTCGATACAATACCATCCCACCCGTTTCCATCGTCTAAAAATATACCAATCTGTACTATTATGAAAATTACAGATAGCAAACGAACGAGGAGACTCGTCTGTTTTCCATTTGGTTCGATTCCGTAACATGTACAGTTGTCTTCGTCGTACTTGAAGTCGGGAATGGTATGGTTTTTAAAATATTCCATTGACAACGTTGCGAACAGTATCAGAGGGATTAGCGACTCCGCCCACAACTGCCCACTATACTCTTCCCATAGAGTGGCGTTCCAGAATATGAGGGCCCAAGGAATAGAGGCAATACCAATTTCAGCAATCTTCATTGCTAGGCGCATGACCGCTCTTATACGTCTCTTCAACCGTTTCGACCTATAAATGAATGATGCCTTCAATTATTATGTTCGCGTTATTAACTGTCGAATTAAACACTTGTGAAGGTCTGGCTTGTCCACTTAATTTAGGCTTTCTAATATACCTTATTATAGCGGTTATATCATGCTGCTGCTGTTATCCAGGTTCGTGCACTGTACCACAAAACCAGCGTATCAAAAACCCCGACGGCACGGACCCTAAACCTGGGGCGTTAGATAAATTCGAATTTTTTGGTTCGATAGGAGATGTATTAGGAGAAGAACCTGTAGACGGTGATATCCAAGGAACCGGCGTTTTGAGGCCGTTAAAAAGCACGCAATTGGGCGGTGGCAACTTATTGAAAAAAAGGAACCAGGGAATAAAATACTAGTATTTACATATTATTTTTGTTAACAAATGTCTAAAGTTATCTTCGAAAAGGCTCTTAGAGATATCACTAAAACGAATCAGGGCAATGGTTCCACAGAAGACCAAGAACGGTACACTCCCAATTTTCATTCCATATCCAGAGGTATCTCCGCAGCAGAAGACAACATATCCAAGACGAGAGCAAGGCTATTAAAAGAAGCCCAAGCCGACCCAGCTCTAAAGTTGCTACTGTATCGAACTACCACAGAAAATAAAAAAGTATTGCGTCAATGGTCGGAGATGTTGTTTCGATTGTCCATGGCACAGTTTGTTATTCTAAAACAACTAAGCAAGGAAAAGCGCGTCACGCCTGAGATGCTGGAAGTACAGTTTCCAGAAGCCAGGCTTTCTTCCATAAGACACGTACTCAAGGCTGTATCGTTTGTGGTGTCTGACGCCCTAACGGAGAGCAATAAAATTTTAAAACAGCTAATTGAAGAGCCTATACGGTACGAACGTCTGAACAGATGGTTGGTCACAAAGAACCATTACATCGACATCATGCTTAGAGGGTTTTTGACCTGCCACTTGACTATATCCGCGCCAGCGTATAGACAGGAGAATAAAGATAGGTGGTACGCGGTTCACAATAAAGAAGGCTCCTATGGAATATACAAGGAGAAGGCGGATAGAACCGGGCTGGTGACCAGTACGCTAGAATACCTAGACACAGACCTAAGCGACTTAAACCCCACACAAATCAAAGCTATCATGGACGAGCTCACCATACTATCACCAAGAGAATCCATGGTATGGTTTATCAACGAATTGTTCGATTGTCTCATGGCAGATTTCGATTGGGATAAAACCGTCTACTTTGCTCAATTCGTATATAAAACACTCTGTCATATATAATATATGAACGCAGATAAACAGAATCAAGTACACCGACAATTGGTACAACAAGACAGGGTAAACAGCTCACTGGCATACTTGTGTAAACAGGATAAGATGGGAGTATTTTCACCACGAACGCATACTACGGTATACGATAATGAGACGAACACACACTGGGAAGTAGGAGATGGCCAGACGGTGGAGGATATTCGTTCGTTAATTAAAAGTTTTAAAGCTACCGAATAATCTACGAATATGCGATATTTAATTTAATTTTATCTAAAGTATAAACATGAGCTCTTTCTCTAATCATAATGCTATCATACAATTCTCAGGTACATCAAATGCCCCAAGAAAGGGGTCCGCAATGGCTGCTGGCTATGACCTTACCGCTGACAAAGACTATTCTCTGGGCCCTGGAGACCGTGCCAGGATTGGTACCGGTTTGTGCCTATCTCTTCCAGCAAGGTGGTTCGGCAAAATAGAAGGTCGTAGTGGTCTGGCTTTCAATCACGGTATATATTGCTTCGGCGGTGTGATTGATTCCGACTACCGTGGTGAAATTAAATGTTTACTTGCCAACACTGACAAGAACAATGTTTTCCACATTAAAAAAGGCGACAGAATCGCACAGTTGGTTATCCAACCGCATTGGAACGGTATATTTGAGAAAAGAGATACTCTGTCTCCAACGGCTCGAGGCCAAGCCGGCTTTGGTTCTACTGGGATGACCACCGACGGTAAACGCCAAACAACTATAACGGAACTCTGGGAGATGCCAGATGGACGTACACGAGAGCAGCTTAACCAAGAACTAGCTGGTCTGTCACCATATGACCAACACACCTTTGCCAGTTAATCTTCTGACATGAGGGGCATAAGGTCCGCATAAAGGACTCTAGGAAGATTATTCCCATGAGGTCTTTTCCATGGTTTACGTCTCAACACAATGACCGCAACAATTATAATCATGCCAACAACTTCAAGCACCTCGTACCAATCGTAATATCCATATCGCATATATTTGGCAGCTACTACCGTAAAGAGTGTTCTGAATGTACACACAACCGTAAAGGTTAGAGCTCCATACTGTCGTATCAAACGCAACGCAAAGAACTGTGCTAGACCCGCGCATACTGTCAGTAGTAATAGTGAAGAAATATACCAAGGGCTGGTCGATAATGCGCGCGCGGTAACCAATAGCGTGTCTTCTTCTAAGAACAATTGGGGAATGATGAGTATCAACATATAACTATTGATGTAAAACATCATAGTGAAGTTTGATACTTTGAACCGCTTGTAGATTTCTTCCTGCCCGATTGACGTGTAAGAGTCCGCCAATATAAAAATTAATAACCATATAATACCAATAGGCATAGGCATGGTCCATTCTGCTCTACTAAATTCGTACCAAAATAACCATTTAGCACTTAAAATAGACACTAAACCCCAAGCTAATCTTTCTACATTACTCTTCGACCCGTATAGACCTACTATCAGTATTCTCAAACTCTTTGCCGCACCAAACTCCGCAAACGATACAAACGTTAGCGCTATGTACTGACTAACGGTTGCCAGAGTGTTAAACACCGCGGGTAGTGCGAACGGGCCAGGATGCGTTGGACGGGTCATCTTAGAATATAAATAAATCCCTGTCACGGCAAGGCTCATCATGCGCGTAAAGCACATCACAAAGGTTGGACGCATATCTGGTATGTGAACTATCCTGCTTTCGAAATATCCAGAAGCAAATAGAAAAATCCAGAACCCTAAAATATTAACGGGTAAATCATATAGACGCCTCTTGATACGATAATCCATAGTTGGACGCCATGGCCTCCTGTATTTCATCCATGTTATGCTGCCAAAAAATATAACGGCGCATGAGATTAACAAAACGTAAACGTTCATTTTAATTATTTAACGGGCTCTTATATACACATCAATGGGTGTGTTCCAATCTAAGGACTCTCTATCTGAACTCAGAGTTCGCTTTATTGACGGTGGAAAACCGACCGATGAAGCTATAAAACAAATAGTTATTAACATGGGGCTCTTGTTATGTCCACGTAACAAACACCCGTCCAAGAAGAAGAGAATACAGAACGGTGGACCAATGCTTTTTAAAACGTGCAATGACATACTATGTAAAATAGAATTAGATTCTGAAGATTTCGACGATGTGGTAGCCATGAACATGCAATGCGAGTATCGCGTACATTTGACCAGGCACAATTTTACACCAGACCAATGGCTCACACTCTGGGACCAGACACAAACACTCATGTCGAATCTTTTCAACACCATTTCTGAATACGATACCGAATATTATTTGGCAATGGAGCACGTTCGAAGGTCTATCAAATTTATATATAAAAAGAGGAATCACTTCTAACAATGAGACTGTTATTATTATTACTCTTAGTCACTGCTCAGGCCAATATCTACAAACGTGACTGTAGAGCTCGCTGGACATATAGTAACGTAGATGGCTTGGAATGTCCCAGCGCGTCTGTTGGAGACCAGATGTATCACGTATACAACAGCCCCAGTACACATAGAACGCTAGATGTCTTTATGAAATTAGGAGCCAAACCTCA
>Ga0315331_10000493_pt1 | contig 27420 bp, 14 predicted proteins | sample M160m34915metaG_FD_203456 | JGI IMG/M metagenome (GOLD analysis project Ga0315331, IMG submission 203456) | Ammonia-oxidizing marine archaeal communities from Monterey Bay, California, United States - M1 60m 34915 | ecosystem: Environmental > Aquatic > Marine > Intertidal zone | place: USA...
AACTGGCGAACGATCACAGCCGATCACTTCCGTACAGTCGCAGAACTGCTGGAAGTCCTGAATCAGCAACAGACGGACCTGATCGTGACACACCGCCATCTGCACGAAAAATCGTTCGTGCCGCAGCATAGTCTGGGTGTCTACCTTGATGTCCTGACTCAGACGACGTCAATCCCGGTGTTCGTACTTCCGGGGTCCGCCGCTGAGCCGGGGTCAGTCGCCGACCGCGTCTGCGATCGTGTGATGGTCGTGGCCGACCACATTACGGGAGATCACCGTCTCATAAACTACGGTGTCCGAATGTGTCGGGAAGGAGGCACGGTGTGGCTGTGCCATGTGGAAGACAACGTCGTCTTTGGACGATATATGCAGGCGATAGAACGTATACCGGAAATCGATTCCGATGACGCCCGAATTCTCATCGAAAATCAGCTGCTGAAGGACGCTCAGGAATTTATCGACGGGTGTTCGAAAATCATCCACGAAGAGGGTCCCAACGTCACCGTGAACAGCGTGGTTACACGGGGGCATCACCTGCGGGATTACCGAAAATTGATTGAGGACAATGACGTGGACCTGCTGGTTCTGAACACTAAAGATGACGACCAGCTGGCAATGCATGGCCGCGCCTACTCACTCAGCGTCGAATTAACGGATGTTTCGATGCTGCTTCTCTAGCGGATTCCCGGAAAATCATTCACGCTCTGCGATCATTTACACTGCGGTATCGAACGAACGACATTCCGGGCGTCAGCCCGCATCGGCATGCGGGCCGCCCCGCTCTGAAGAATCCGACATGTTGCAGCACACAGAAAACCTGATCAACATCATTCCGGGACTTGTGGTACTCGCGGCCGACGAAGCCGTCCACAGCATTTCCGGCTGGGTGACGGCGCTGTTCGGCGTCATTCTTTTTGCAATGATCGCTGCTCTGGCTCTGGAGGAAAAAATCCACGCCAGGAAATCGATCATCGTCGGGACGTTCGCGGGCCTGTGTCTGATCCTGGCAACGGTTCTGAAGCTGCTGGCCTTTGGCCCGGTAGAACTGCCGGACCATCACCTCGTCAGCCTGCCTGTGTATATACCGTCAATTGACTGGGGCGTAATCACAATCATTCTCGGGGCGAGTCTGTTTGTGGAAGTGACCAGTCGATCCGGCGTCTTTACGTGGATGGCGATCTCTCTGACTCGCAAATCCGGGGGTGATCCATGGAAACTGTTGATGTTCTACGGCCTGCTGACCGTTTTGTTCTCAGCCGTACTGAACAATGTGACCGCCATGATCATCATTGGTTCCCTGACAACGGTTTCGCTGAAGAAACTGCATCGGTCCGAACTGATGCTCGGTTTTCTGCTGACAGAAGGATTGCTGACCAACGTGGGCGGCCTGCTGACGCTGATCAGCAGTGTTCCCAATATTATCGTCGGTAAAGCCGCCGGCATCAGCTTCGCGAAGTTCTTCATCGTCGCCGCACCGTATGTTGCCGTGTCGACGATCGTCACGCTGCTGATGGCAAAACGGATATTCGGCATCAGCGGGCTGACAACGAACGAAGAAAAAGCAGAAGCGAAGCGAATGGTGGACAGTTTCGACGCATCCGAAGGGATTCCCAGTAAGCGATTTTTCTGGTTTTCCGTGGTGTCACTGGGAGCCTTCATCGTATGTCTGGCCGGCCAGTCCGCTCTCCCGTTCGGACTGGACAAACTGGAGATGGGCTTCGTTGCTCTGTTTTTCGCCGGCGTCGTACTGATTGCCTACAAGAATGAAGTGGACAAATTCTATGCCGCCGTTGACTGGGACCTGCTGGCATTCTTCGCTGCGTTGTTCGTCGTCATCCACGTGATGGAACACGCATTGGTGCTGGACGTCATTGGGCAGGGCATCGCGGCTCTGTTGAAACTTCCGAGTCCTGTGAATTCAACGGTTCTGCTGATCAGTTCTGCCGTCGCCAGCTCTGTCACCGACAACATTCCATTGGCTGCGATGCTGGCACAGATTCTGGGCGACCTCGGTACAGATGCTGCGTCTCCCTTCTGGTGGTGTGTCATCTTTGGTGCTAACCTCGGTGGCAACATTACTCCCATCGGCAGCGCGTCGACAGTTGTGGCGATGACAATTATTCAACGACAGAAACTTGGTCTGACGTTCGTCGGCTTTGTCAAAGCCGCCGTTCCCTTTGCCGCGGTTCAGATCGTCCTTGCTGTTGTCTACGTCCTGGTCGCCGTGTAACGCTTGAAAGTTGATTGTCAATGTTGCCCGACCCGGAACAGATTCGCCGCGTTCTAAGAAATTTCCTGTCGGATTCCTCGCAGTGTGAAGCTGCCATGCGAGACTTGCTGCAGCTTGCGGAATCGGAAACGATCGACGGGGCGGATGTGGATATCGGGCGTGCATCACGCTGTGGGTTTCCCGAAGTCATCTTTGGAGAAGGTAAGTCCCCTCAGCTGATTGTCGAAATCCTGCAACGTCAGCATACAGCCGGGCAACGTGGATTCGTCACGCGAGTTTCACAGAATCAGGCCAGCGTTATCGCAGCCTCATTTCCGGACAGCCAGCACAATCCGATTGCTCGTACTGTCATGATTCCTGCTGCCACCGACGTCGGCGAGAGTGCGGCTGGGGCCCTGGCTGAAGACGAACTACTGGTGGCGGTTGTCACCGCCGGCAGTTGCGACGCCGCAGTCGCGCAGGAAGCTGTGGAAACGCTGCGGTGGATGAATGTCGCAAACACCCTGATTGAGGACGTCGGCGTGGCCGGCCCACAGCGATTACAGAAACATATTTCCGTTCTGCGAAACGTCACCGCCATCGTTTGTGTCGCGGGGATGGAAGCGGCCCTTGCTCCCGTGGTGGGGGGGCTTGTCGGATGTCCCGTCATTGGCGTACCGACGTCCGTAGGGTACGGCGCATCGTTTGGAGGCATCACAGCCATGTTCTCCATGCTGACCTGTTGTGCATCGAATGTAGTAACCGTCAATATCGATGCCGGCTTTCGAGGTGGCTACGTTGCAGGAATGATCGCGATCGGTGCCGATTGTGGCCGGAATACTGACACACCGGAGGCGGCCGGCAATGACTGACGTTCATTCGCCAGAGCAGCGTTCGTTCAACATGTCGCGAATCCGCAGCAAGGACACGAAGCCGGAACTGATTGTCCGATCTCTGGTTCACCAGACGGGCTTCCGTTTCCGACTACATCGCAGCGATCTGCCGGGCAAGCCGGACCTGGTATTACCGCGACACAAGAAGATCATATTCGTCCACGGCTGCTTCTGGCACATGCACCGTTGCCGTTACGGCCGAGTCGAACCGAAGACGAATACTGATTTCTGGCAGGCCAAACGGACCGCCAATGTGGAACGAGACCGCCGCAACCTGAAACAGCTGCGACGCGCCGGCTGGCAGACACTGACCATCTGGGAATGCTGGACGCGTGAACCGGAATCGAAAGTCATCCCGCGTCTGGAAGCGTTTCTGACAGCGAGCTTTACGTGCGAGTGATGACTTCGTGCAGGTTCAGAATCACACGGGCGACGGCCGTCCATGCGGCCAGTTCAGCCGGGCTGACGTTTGACGGCGCTGCCGACTGCCCAACCTTTACCAGCGCGTCTGCCTGACTTGGAGCGGCAGTAAACTGCTGTCGCTGTTTCTCCAGCAGGGTCTTCAGCACAGCGACTTCATCAGCGGCAGGGTCGCGGGAAAGACAGCGACGAAACACAAATTTAAGACGTGATTCGGTCGACGCTCCACCCTCAGCAATCGTCATTGCAGCCAGCGTTCGAGCGGCCTCCACAAAACTCGGATCGTTCAGCAGGACCAGTGCCTGCAGACTGTTATTGCTCCGTGATCGTTCAACGGTACATTCCTCGCGAGTGGGCGCGTCAAAGGATCGCATCGCCGGGTGCAGAAAGGTGCGACACCAGTATGTGTACAGACCCCGCCGGTATTGATTGTCGTCGTTGTCGTGCTGCCACTTGCGAGTCGGAAAATTGAGGTGAGCCCAGTACCCTGCCGGTTGATAGGGTTTGGCGCTGCGGCCGCCGACCTTATCAACCAGCAGTCCGGACACAGCCAGAGCGTTGTCTCGAATGAACTCCGCATCCAGGCGATATCGTGACTGATAAGCCAGCCAATCATTGAACGGATCGGTTTCCCTGAGCTCCGGAGTGACCATGGAAGTTCGCCGATAAGCATCGGACGATACAATCAACCGTATCACATGCTGAATATCCCATCCGCTTTCACGGAATTCAACTGCCAGCCAGTCCAGCAGTTCAGGATGAGTCGGCCAGCTCCCCTGCGACCCGAAATCATCAGCCGTCTTGACGATTCCTTTGCCGAAGAACTGCTGCCACAGACGATTCACGAAGACTCGCGCCACCAAAGGATTTTCATCATCCACCAACCACTGTGCCAGATGCAGCCGTGAGGCGCGGCCTTCAACGGAAACCGGCTTCAGAAAATGCGGAACTTGAGGGTTGGCGACTTTGCCGCTCTCATCCATCCAGTTTCCTCGCGCCAGAACCCGTATCTCGCGTGGATCCTGCGTACGCGTTACCAGCGTTTCAGGGATCTGCTTTTCCAGTGTCTCCCGATCTTTCTTTGTCCGGGTCAGCAGACCCCGCGTCTCTGCCAGCAGTGGAGCAAGACTGCGATAATACACCGTCTGCGCCGACTTTTGCTCATCCGAAACGGAAGGCCACGCCTCCAGCGTCGCCACCTGAGAACTGGACAGACCAAAGGCGTTGTCCTGCAACCCCGGGTTTTCGGCCGTTGATGTACTGAGCCGAAGCAGACCGATGTTGTGAAAATCGACGGCTTCCTGCTTCAGCGTAACGACCAGTCGATCACCGGCAGCAAGGTCGATCGGAGCAGCAAAGCGGAATACTGCCCGCGGATCCCTTTCCGATGTCACCTGACCATCGACGGCCCAACCTGTGTCGGACTTGCCATCCAGTGCATTTGCGACGGGCCAGCCTTTCTGTTCAAAACTAGCAACTGCGTCCTTGATCGCAATCTGGTGTTCACCGCCATCATCGTTACGAATCTGTGTCACCGTGATCCCGGACAACACAAAGTTTCCGTTTCCCGGAGGCCTGGACAACGACTTCTTCGTGAACGATTCGTGGCGCAGAGTTTCCAGTCGCAGCCCTGTCAACTTGCCGGCGGACGGCGAAACGATGATGGTCAATGTGTCATGCTTCGGCAACGTTCCCGAAGTCAGGATACTGCCGTCATCCCGCAGCGACAGGATCTGTCCACTCGTGGACTTCATATCGACCGTCGAGGCGACACCCCAGTTCTTGGGGGTCGACTTCAACTTTTTCTGCAGATCTGCAGCCCATGCCTGCATGGCGGCGTCAAGTTCGGGCGTCTGCGTGCTCAGCGTCTTTTGCAACTCTGCAATCAACGCATCAAGTTTGCCCCTTGTTTTCTTTTGCTGCCGGGATGGCATCTTAACCTGTGGCTGTACACCCACAGGAACATCCTGAATGTCTGCAAAGAACGAAGCGAATTGATAAAAGTCGCTTAACGAATAGGGGTCAAACTTGTGTTCGTGGCATTCACAACAGCCCATGGTTGCTCCCAGCCAGACGGCGGAAGCGTTTCGCACTCGATCGGCTGAATACTTGGCAAGATACTCTTTAGGTTGTGCCCCGCCTTCCCGCGTTGTCATCAACAGTCGATTATAACCGGATGCGATTCGCTGTTCGTCGGTTGCGTTCGGAAGCAGATCGCCGGCCAGCTGTTCCGTCGTAAACTGGTCGAAGGGCATGTTACTATGAAACGCGTCAATGACGTAGTCACGGTACATCCAGACATCACGATGATTGTCGCCATGAATACCGTTGGTGTCGGCATATCGCACAAGGTCGAGCCACAATCCCGTCATGCGCTCTGCGTAGTGGTGCGACGACAGAAGTTCCTCGACGTAGGTTGTCAGATTCCCGGTCGACGGATCGGCTGCGAAAAGACGGACCTGATCCGCGGTCGGTGGCAACCCCGTCAGGTCAAATGAAATGCGTCGCACCAGGGTCCTACCGTCTGCCGGACCCAGAGCCTTGATTCCTTTGCGGTTAAGTGTTTCCTGCACAAACCGATCCACATCGTTGGCCGTATTGCTGACTTCGGTCTTCGGCACATCCGGACGAACCAGAGGAAGGTACGACCAGTGCCCCTTCCAGGAGGCTCCGCCTTCGACCCATTGCCTCATCACCAGCTTCTGCTTTTCGGTCAGCGACTTTCCGGAATCCGGTGGCGGCATCATCAAATCAGGGTCTGTTGTCGTAATACGTTTCAGCAGCTCGCTGTTATCTGCCGACTTTGCGTCAACAACTGTAACACCGTCAACTGTGCGAAACAGTCCCTCCTTCTGGTCAAGCCGCAGGTCGGCCTGACGCTGACCGGCATCCGGACCATGGCAGGCGAAACAGGAGTCGGACAGCAGTGGACGAACATCGCGATTGAAGTCCACTTCCTCTGCCGCAGAGTGGCAAAGGGACATACAGCCGGTGAGAATCAGGATCGTAGCACGCATAATCAGTCTGATCGTCAGGTGGGACGGAAGGCGAAGGAACACCCACACTATCAGAGCCTATGGCTCAATTGAACCCTCGACTCGCAGGTTGTCTTGGCGGACGACGATTTCAGCAGATTCCGTGCAGCGTTCCTCCTCTGGCGAACAATTGATCAACCCGTTTTGAAACATCAGGATCAGATTCCAGGGCGGGTGCCATATGGGGCTTTATTCGAGCATCAATGATCAGGCTGCCGTGACAGCCCCAGTGTTTCTGCTCCGTAAAATCGGCGACGCCGTGAATGTCGGCGGCAGGGTTAGATCGAGTAAACGTCACCCACAGAAAATTGCTCAGAGATCGCGCACAGAATTCACTGTCTTCCGTCAGCACAACCAGCGGAAAGCGGTTCAGCACTGAATCGACCAGAATCTGTCTGCTGAACCTTTCCGCAGCCGGGTCTGTCTGATGAGGTGCCACGGACCAACCCGGTGCGGCAATCGCTATGACGCCGGGAAGACAAACCCTTGGGTTCTCAAATCCGTCCGGCAGCCACAGATCAGCGGGCACCTGGCTCGGAAGTTCACGCTGCACTCGGCCCGCTGCCGCAATTACCAGTTTCGAACCTTTGTTCAACCCCGTTCCTGTATAATCAAGAGTGTCAATCGTCGTTCGGGTCTGAAAGTGAAGATCCCGTGTCCAGTCGACTCGTTCCAGTACGTGGCGGAGGAACGCTTCTATATCGTTGATGTCCAGACCGGGGTTGTCCTGGTACGCCGTGATCAACAGATACTTAGCCAGAGAAAGTTGCCCCTGTCCAAGAATTGCATTGGCGTTGGTCAGCAGTTCCTGAGGCTGCCGTTCCTCTGCATATGGTACGTAACGTTCGTTTCCGATCGCCAGCAACAGAGGATGAACGCCGGACTCATCCACCGCATGAACGGCATGAACTCCGGGCAGCACGGCTGGAATCGCCGGCCCCGTTAGTTCGTGAATCAGTTCACCAAAGCTGGTGTCTTCCTGCGGAGGACGGCCGACAACGGTGAACGGCCAGATGGCATTTTCACGATGGTAGACGTGCTCTACATTCAACACAGGAAAATCATGAGTCAGACTGTAGTAGCCCAGATGATCACCGAACGGCCCTTCAGGCAGTTCTTCCGGTGCTATTGTTCCGGTGATGCAAAAATCGGCCTCGCTGCAGATCATCGGGCCATCCCCCTGACGAATCATACGTATAGCGTGCCTGGATAAAGCACCGGCAAACGCAACTTCCGGAATCCCTTCCGGCAACGGCATCACAGCGGCCACAGCCATCGACGGTGGGCCACCAACAAAAATATTCACGCGCAGTGGTTCCCCCTGAGCAAGGGCGGCCGCATGATGCAGTCCGATGCTGCGATGGATCTGGTAGTGCAGACCGACCTGACGATTGGAAGCGTACTGATTACCGCTGATTTGAACTCGGTACATCCCCAGATTGGAATGAATATAACCAGGTCGCTCCGGATGCTCCGTATAAACTTCCGGCAACGTAATAAAAGCGCCGCCGTCCTCGGGCCAGCTCTTCAATGCCGGGAGCTGGTCCAACGACGTTTCGTGAGCAAGCACGGGGCCGGTTGATCGTTTTGCGGGCCTCATGGAAAACAGAGTCCGCAGGACAGCAGGTGCGTTGGACGGATGCCTGAGTAATTCTGCAGGATCCTTCTTCAGGCGAATCAGCGCCTGCACACCGGCCAGCGCATCCCGAAACATAAACCGAGTGCGATCCATGGTGCCAAACAGATTGCTGACCATTGGAAATCGGCAGTTGCGGACATTGTCAAACAACAGTGCCGGACCGCCCGCAGCGTACACCCTGCGATGAATTTCGGCCGCCTCCAGATCGGCGTCAATTTCTTCCGACACCCGGACCAGCATCCGGCGTCGTTCAAGATCCCGAACACATTGCTGTAGATTCCGATATCCCATGGTAATTACTGTAACTCCGGAATCAGCTCAGCACGCAGTAACAGAAGAGCCTCAGTTGATCCACTGAAAGAATGCAGGAGCGGTGACAGTATAACTACCGTCAAGCATCGTTCCTGTCCGTAATGACGCACGAATAATAGTTCTACGCAGCATGATTTCAAAACAGTTCGCAAGTTGTTGCCGGAACGTGGCCCTTTAATCGACGGTCTCGGTTGGTTATTATGAGCCGTCCCGCCTGCCGCCTGCCGCCTTCCTCCTGCCGTTTGTTGTGCATGTCTAGTTCTGCCAATCTCACAATTCTGCTTCTTTCGATTTTCACCATATCGTTTTCGTCGGTCGTCGCAAACGATGAGGGGCTGCAACGAGGAGCACGAATATTTGCGGACCAGTGCGCCGGTTGCCATGGTAAGAACGGTGGGGGAACGGCCGACAACTATTCGGCCCGACTGTTCGGAGACAAGCCAACAATCGATCTGGCCGAAGTCATCGCTGCGACAATGCCCGAAGATGAAGCCGAATTATGTACGGGCGATGATGCAGTGGCGGTCGCTGAGTGGATGCAGTCGGCGTTCTATTCTCCGGAAGCCCAGGCAAGGATTAACCCCCCGCAAACCAAACTCAGCCGCCTGACGGTGGCACAGTACCGCAACTGCGTCGCGGATCTGGTCGAAAGCTTCACCCGGTCCACTCAGCCTGACGATCGTAAGGGCTTGAACGCTCGATACTATAAATCGCGTCGATTCAGCGAAAAGGACAAAGTGATCGAGCGTCTTGACGCGAGCATTGACTTCAATTTTGGCGAAGCGACGCCGGACGCGGAGAAGATTCCGAAGGCAGAAGAGTTCTCGATTCGCTGGGAAGGCTCCGTGGTCGTTGATGAGACGGGGTGGTACGACTTCATTTTGAAGACGGAAAATGGCGCTCGGCTGTTTGTCAATGATCCGCAGACGGCGTTGATCGATGCCTGGGTAAAATCGGGCTACGACACGGAGTATCGCGGAGCACTGTTCCTACTGGCCGGGCGAATCTATCCTCTTCGCCTGGAATGGTTCACTTTCAAAGAAAAGACATCTTCTGTCGGCCTGTGGTGGAAACGCCCTCACGGAACAGATCAGCCGATCCCGGCTCGACATCTCTCGCCACAACGTTCGACACAGATCCTGGTCGTCGAAACTCCGTTTCCGCCGGATGACCGAAGCGATGGCTACGTTCGTGGCACTTCGGTCTCAAAAGAATGGGACGAAGCCACAACCTTTGCTGCCATTGAGACCATCGACAGGTTGTGGCCCATGCTGAAACGAATTGTGCCGGTAGGGAAATCAGAAGAACGTGACGAAAAACTAAGACAGTTCTGCACCAAGGTCGCAAATCGCGCCTTCCGACGACCAATTTCCGAACACGAAATAAACGTCTACGTGGATTCACAGTTTGACTCGGCCGCCACGGCAGAGGATGCCGTTCGTCGCAGTATGCTGGCCGTACTAAAATCGCCGCGATTCCTTTACCGCGAAATCGGCGGGCAGCATGATCAGTTCACAAGAGCAGAGCGACTGTCGTTCGCACTATGGAATTCACCTCCGGATGGCGATCTGTTGAAGGCGGCCGAAAAGGGAAAACTGGACAGCGGCAAACGCCTGCGAGAACAGGCCGAAAGACTCGTGAATTCGTATCGGGGCCGGATTCAGCTGCACAGATTCCTGCGGGTCTGGCTGAATCTTGAACGGCTCGAAGACATCGGAAAAGACAAACAGGCTTATCCTGACTTCACGCCACAATTCGCTGCCGATCTGCGAGCATCGCTGGAGTTGCTGCTGGATGAATCCGCTTCAAGTAACGATGGAGGTTTTCAAACGCTGCTGACAAGTGACGACACTTGGCTCAACAACCGGCTGGCCTCGTTCTACAGCATCGACCAGCAGCAGGAAGATACATTATTTCATAAAGTGAAGTTCGAACCGGAACTTCGCGCCGGTATCGTGTCTCACCCGTATCTGCTGAGCGGCCTGGCGTATCAGAATACGAGCTCGCCGATTCACCGAGGCGTCTTCCTGTCACGTGGAATTCTGGGCCGCGCACTGAAGCCGCCTGCCGATTCAGTGGCTCCTCTCTCTCCGGATCTGACGCCGGATCTGACGACTCGTGAACGAGTCAGCCAGCAAACCAGTCCAACAATGTGCGCGGGCTGTCACAAGATGATTAATTCGCTGGGGTTTGCCCTGGAGGAATTCGACGCCGTGGGACGACATCGTAAAACCGAAAAAGACAGACCGATTGACGCAGCCGGGTACTACCGCTTGACAACCGGTGAGATCGCCGAATTCAACGGAGCCAACGAATTGGCCGATTTTCTGCTGCAAAGTCGAGAAACCCACCGTTCTTTTGCACGTCAGTTATTCCATCATATGGTTCAACAGCCGATACTTGCTTATGGACCGCAGTCTATCGACGAGCTGGCACAGTTTTTCGCTGATCATCAGTTGAGTATGAAGAGTCTGATGGTTGAGATTGCCTGTCGCGCTGCGGAACACGAACAGCCTTAACCCCACACAGCCACCGTTGGTCGATCCACTTCAGCCGAAGCCCCACTTCTCATGAAAACACGCCGCGATTTTCTAAAACAGCTTGGACTGGCCTCTGCCGCGCTTCCATTCATCAGCAATCTTAGCGCATTCGCCACGCCGTCCGCGGTCAGTTCCCGCAAACAGCGACTGGTTGTCATGTTCAGCCCCAACGGCACCGTACCGTGGGACTTCTGGCCGGACGAAGAGGGCAGTGATTTCGAATTGAAGCGAATCCTGCAGCCGATGGCCGAATTCAAGGACCGCACACTGATTATGAAGGGTGTGTGCGACAAACTGAAGGGCGACGGAGACCGCCACATGCGCGGCATGGGCTGCATGCTGACGGGCATCGAACTGTTTCCGGGGAACATTCAGGGAGGATCTGACACGCCAGCCGGATGGGCCAGCGGAATTTCCATCGATCAGGAAGTGAAGAATTTCCTGCAGGCGAATGATAACACTCGGACCCGATTCGGTTCTCTGGAATTCGGCGTGATGGTGCCCGATCGGGCTGATACGTGGACTCGGATGAGCTACACGGGAGCCAACAAGCCGGTCGCTCCCATCGATAATCCGTACCAGATGTTCAAGAAATTGTATGGTCAGATGAAAGACCGACAGCATCTGACAAGCGTTCTGGATGACGTACATGAGGATCTGCAGCGACTAAGCAAAGTGATCGGGGGGGAAGATCGGCGACTGCTGGAAGAGCACGCGGACTTTGTACGTGCCATGGAGCGGCAACTGCAGGCGGGAGATGCGTCAGAACTTAACCATGTCGTTCCCGAAATGACGGCAGGAGTTCAGGAAGAAAACGATAACATTCCGCAGATCACAAAGATGCAGATGGATCTGCTGGTGAACAGTTTCGTTAACGACTTCGCACGATCGGCGACGTTCCAGATCACGAATTCGGTCGGACAACCCAAGATGAACTGGTTGGGCATCGACGAAAGCCACCACACTCTGTCACACGAACCGGACAGCAATAAGGAAGCGCATGAGAAGCTGACGCAGATTAACACGTGGTACTGTGAGCAGTTGGCATACCTAACGAAGCGTCTGGCTGAAACGCCCGAACCCGGAGGCGACGGGAGTCTACTGGACAACACAGTAATCCTGTGGAGCAACGAACTCGGCCAGGGTAACAACCACACGCTGAACGATATACCGTTTGTGATGGTTGGTAATGGCCTTGATTTCGAAATGGGCCGTTCGCTGAAGTTTCCGAATGTGCCTCATAACCGCATGCTGCTGTCGCTCGCCCATGGCTTTGGACATCATCTGGAAACATTCGGTAAGCCGGAACTCTGCACGGACGGCCCACTGGATCTCGGCTAGAACAGTCTTCAAACGATATGGTCGCAGGGCTTGCCGGAAAGCCACGCTCGTAAGGGCAACGACGTTCACCGCGACCACAGACAGGCGTAAAACGCTGCGGCAGACCGGCATGGATTATTTCGCGAACAACTGATCCATGTCAGTGAATCCTTTGAATTCCAGAGCATTTCCGGACGGATCCAGAAAAAACATCGTGGCCTGTTCACCGACCTCACCGGCAAAACGGATATACGGTTCGATAACGAATTCGATATCGTGCGATGTCAGGCGGTCGGCCAGTTCCTGCCAGTCGTCCATCTGCAGCACCACGCCGAAGTGCGGTACGGGTACGTCGTGGCCATCCACCTGACTATGATGATTGCGGCGTTCCGGCAGCGGCATGCCGGGATTCTCATGGGCTACGACCTGATGACCGAACAGGTCGAAGTCAATCCATGTGACGTCGCTGCGGCCCTCCGGAAGCCCCAGGACTTCGCCATAGAACTGTCTTGCCTCGGCGATGTCACGAACAGGAAATGCATGATGAAAAGGTGTGAGCATCGGCATAAGAACAGCCAAAGGATGAAGAGCGAAGCGACGTCGATAATATAACTTCCGATAGTAACGAACGCCCCCCTTTTTGCATAACGTCCGCGATCATGACAACCACACCATCGCTTCAGTATTCGTGACGAAGAACTCGAATGGTCTTACGCCGCGTCTGGTCAGGTGTGCACGCAATATCAGATACCATGTGCGTAACACCCGGAAAAGCCCCAAAACTCGTAGCCATCGCTGAGCAAGGTCATGGTGACTGAACTGACTCGGAGAGAATACGTCGACAGGCAGCAAAAACGTACTGCGGGATGGAAACTCAGGGACCGGCAATACTCACGTCGCCACGGCTCTCGGAATTGTCGCGCGTGTTCAGGGCAAACGAGTTCGTTTCTCTCGCATAACAGAACTCATTACTTAGCTTATGGAAGCTCATGAGGAACGTGATCTGCTGCGAGTCTGCAAGCAGTTGTCAAAACAGCATCTGCGGACTCCGGATGAACCACGTTTCGTGCCGCCCAGCAAGATCGGATCGGAGTTGCTGTTTGATGTGATCAGCCGGCCTATGAGGGACAAAGCCTGATCATACCCACGAATCTGCCATTCGAACACTGGACAGAGGTGCTCAGAAGCGAGCGGCTTACCGAAACAACCCGGAACCGCCATTCCCACCGCTGCCACATCCTCGAAGCCTCAGATGAAAGTTACTGACTTAAGGATGCGAAACGGCGAAAACGAACGTCAGGTTCAAACAGGACGGTAACACCGACGAAGTAAATCACGGAGGGCGGAGAAAGCCTCCAACGCCTCGTCGCGAGGCGTCAACCAGGCTTCAGCGAGGACTCTCTGTGACCAGAGCGCCGCACCATTCAACCGCCAATCGCCACACTTTCTCACCGCAGTATACACCCGTCACCGGCTCGTCAAGTTTCGCAGGTCCGCTGTCCGGAAGACAGCTTGAGGTTAGCTCCGGAGAAGTACTGATAGAATAGGTGAGTGAAGGGAATCTGACACCTCTCACGACTCGGGCCAGCTAAGCACTTCGTTGAAACGTCTTCAGCCATTTCAACGCCATCGAACATCGGCGGAAACTGTGCCGACCCTGCCAGAGCAAGGGCGGCAGGTACCGAAAGCTGGTGTCTGCGCGTTCGCAAACGCTTAGTGACGGAGCATCCGAGTCAACGCGTATGGCCAAAGAATTTCAATTGCAATTCGACAAACATGGTACGTGCAGCTTACGCTTCCGGTTTACGTGAACGTTCAGACAACGTGGGACAGGGCGTATCAACATCCAGAATGGCGTATCAGCTTGTTCAGATCGCAGCTAGCTGACGGCGGCCATCTCACGCGGATTTTTTAAGAAAAAGAAACAGCTGAGTATGTCAAACATGACCTGCACACTGCTGGCAGCAATTCTGACTGTTGGCGGGCTAACGCGACTGGCTGTCGCCCAGAACCGTGTTCATGTTGACCGCAGCGATTCCGCTGTGGTCGTCAGCGATTCCGCTCTGGCCAGCCGAATCGGCCGTGACATTTTGATGCAAGGCGGAAATGCCGTCGACGCGGCTGTCGCCACGGCGTTTGGCCTGGCCGTAACATGGCCGGAAGCCGGAAATCTTGGCGGAGGAGGTTTTATGATTGTCCGCCCGGCTGACGGCCATGATCCCGTATGCGTGGACTATCGAGAAACCGCTCCAATGGTGATGAATAATACATCGTTCAACCGGAATGACGGACGCCACTCGCAGAAGGCCGTGGGAGTCCCGGGGACGGTTCGTGGGCTTGCGGCGGCACACACTCAGTATGGAAGGATCCCCTGGCGCGAACTGGTCATGCCGGCGGCACGCTTGGCGAGCGGTGGTTTTCAGGTGACTGCGGCCCTTGCCGGATCTGTCAACCGTGTACTGAATAACACCAACGTGAAGACAGACGCAAAGTTTGACGAACTGCGCCGCGTGTACGGCAAACCTGGTGGAACGCCATGGCAGGCTGGCGACAGAATGGTATTGCCGGACCTCGCACAAACACTAACGACGATCGCTGCTGAGCCGGACGCTTTCTACACAGGTCACCTGGCAGACCTGCTGGTTGCGGAAATGAAACGAGGCGATGGACTGATCAGTCACCAGGACCTGCTCAGGTACAAGGCCAGGATTCGTCCGGCGTTACGGGGAACATATCGAGGGTATACCGTGATTGGTGCTCCGCCGCCAAGTTCCGGAGGAACGTGCGTTATTGAAGCATTAAACATTCTGGAAAACTTTGACCTGGCAACTCGTGATCGATTTGATCAGCGCAACATACACCTGATTGCAGAAACCTGCCGCCGAGTGTTTGCTGATCGCGCGAGGTTTCTGGGAGACCCGGAATTCACTGACATTCCCCCGCACCTTGTAACGAAAAAGTATGCAGAACAGGTTGCGGCGCTGATTGATCCGGACACTGCTGCACAGAGTGAAGACGTCGCCCCTGAAATCGAACTGACGGCCGAGAGTCCCGACACCACTCATTTTTCCGTGATCGACTCCGACGGTATGGCGGTCAGCAACACGTATACACTGGAAGGAGCCTGGGGATCCCGCATCGTCGTGCACGGCGCTGGCTACGCTCTAAACAATGAAATGGGCGACTTCAACTGGTTTCCAGGAGAAACCAACCGCGAAGGACGCATCGGGACGGATGCCAATCTGGTTGCTGGCGGCAAGCGGATGCTAAGTTCCATGAGTCCCACAATTGTCGAAAAAGACGGCAGGGTACAGCTGATCACCGGCAGTCCCGGAGGCCGAACGATCATCAACACGGTCCTGTGCATCGTCCTGAATTACACCGAATTCGGAATGGACGTGGCCTCAGCCGTGACGGCGCCCCGACAACACCATCAATGGTTCCCCGACCGACTGACCCTGGAAGATCTGGCGCACTCGCCCCATTCACGGGTCGCGGATTGGCTGCGCCGAACGGGACACCAACTGGGGAACCACACGACACAGGGCTCCGCCCATACCATAGGTGTCGATCACGTAACGGGCACGGTTATCGGTGTCGCGGATTATCGTCGCAGCGGTCGCCCCGCAGCGGTTTCCACCGACACACTGGCCGTCTGGGATTTCTCAGATGCCGCCGGCCGGGGACTCACCGCAACCGGCACAGCCGGAGCGTTTAAGACGCGGTGGTCGGCCGATATCGGGGGCTGCACGTCCAACGGTCAGGATCAGTTCATTATTCGACGCGCTGCACCGGACAAGCCACTTGATTCGTACGTTCCGCTGGGCGTTCAGACCGCTTCTTCCGGCCGAATAATGGTGACACTCAAGATTAACGCGGCACAGTTTTCCGGCGAGCGACGGAATGAACAGTTGCGAATCGGCTTTACTGACGACGACAACAGCACGCCCCGCGTTACGGCCCGCATGATCTTCGGCAGGGACGGACAGGGAAGCACTGTTGTCCGCGGAGAAGCGTTCGGTGAAGGCAGCGAAGTACCCTCGACGACGCTGGCGCAGGGAGGCCGACTTGAGACACCGACCGTACTGCGTCTGTCCGTTGATCTTGACGCCGCCCGATACACAATCTCGTCGCGAACTGCCGACAGCCTGGATTTCAGGAAACACGGATCCGGAAAAATTGCCACCGATCGCGTTGCTCGTTTTCTGCGTCTCAGCGTTCTGAACGACTTTGCCTCAGAGGGTGAGTTTGTGGCGATTGACAGGATCGAATTGCAAAGGCCGTAACTCTCAAAACGTCGCCTGCCGCTCTTCCGTCACCTGATAGGCGCGTGAACGGAACAAAAAGTCGATGATGCTGCCTTCATGGGGCTGCAGCCAGTTCAGTTTGCTGGTCGGGAGCGGACCGATATTCAGCCGGTCAATGTGTGTTGCGTCCGTAAGATCTTCGATCAACTGCTCATTATTCGTAATGCCGGTGCATACCAGAGTCGGCCCTATCTTCGCCAGCATCTGATCCTGAGGACACTCGACAACCGTCGAAAACGGGAACATATATTCCTTGCGTGCGATGTCACGCTCCGGTGTGTCGCAATGAACGATCATCGGACGCAGATACGAGCAGCGTTCCAGTTCGATCAGACGCGGACCATATTCTGCTGTCATGTCCGTCACACCGTCTTCGCCCAGATCGTCTTCGATCATCCCCCAGACCGCCTGCCCCTGGCCTTCCACGGTGAAGGCAGCCAGTCCAGCCTCAGGATCGGTCGGTGGCTTCGCTTCGATCGGTCCGATCTTCTCGGCAATCGCCTGAGCAATTTCTTTGGTGTGCCGCGAAGCCCAGACTCCTGAACAGTTGATGCACCCCCGACCGCTGTTGATATAGATACTTTCAACCATCAGGTCCAGATATTGTTCCCAGTCGTCCACACAGTCATCGCCCAGCAGGATTTTCGAAAACCCCGGTCCATGAGCCTGCACCGAGGGATTACCTCGGTATCGCTCAACCGTCGGCGTACCACCAAAGATCATCGCGCGATCCGCTGCTGACAGCAGAGCAGCCCCTGCCTCCGCACCACCGGGATACATCGCAAACGCTTCCTTCGGAATACCCGCTTCGACGAACGCCGCCATCATCCGGTAAGGTGTCCATGGTTCCTGCGGACCTGGTTTCAGAACAAGCCCCATCTGCAGTGGAATCGCCGGCAGCCACAGCGTGTGCACACCTGGCGAATTCGACGGCAGCACAGCACTGAGCGCTGACGTCTGCGCCTGATAGCTCAGAACCACTCCACGATCTTCGATTCCGCAGCCGCGGGTCAGAATATCCAGATCCAGGCCACGCGTCAGGCAGTCCAGAATCTGTTCCATGTTCCGCAACACGAACGAGTTTTTCGACATATTGTGCCGACACATGTGCTCGGGCAGTCCGGTACTGGCCGACTGCTGATGAGCAAATTCGTCAGGGGTCTGAGTGCCGTCACCGATCGGCAGCGTCGCACTTTCATAAAGGTCCGCCGCCTTTCCCAGACACTTCAGCAGCTCGCTGCAGGGAATCTCACGAAGAATGGCGCGAGCATTGCTCGTCTTCTTCATGTCTCTCGTAATGATTCCAGCGTTGGTCTGACTGACCTTCGCGATCGGCTCACCCGTGGCGAAGTGCAGGACTTCGTCAAGATCGAAGGAGTCGTAGGATTCGCCCCAGCGGATGATGGGAATATTGAGCATGAATTCTCCGTGTCATTGAAGGTTTCGTTGGCCTCATAAAAGTACGCATAAGCGACCAGATTATCAACAGTGCCGCAAAAGCAGACAAAGTCAGTGAGCCAGGTTAAGGAAAGAAACGCCGGGATTGGGCATTTCGACGGTTCTGACGGTGACGGAAAATCCTGTCAGCCGCGCCCTGATATTTGCGCCCGTGCAGGGACATCTTTACTTCAACCCGTTAAAATCGCGTGGTCCTGCTGGCGAGGAGGGCCTGTTACTGGCTCTTCATACGACGTCCGCCGAAGACCGACTCAAGAATGCTGTATGGTGGATTTGTTTCATGCGGATCCTCAGTCGTTTCAGGATCATTCTGTCGACGGGTCTGCTGCTGCTGGCCTCGTTCTCATGCACAGTCTGCGCCGACGAAGAACAAGCAATTCATCTCCGCTTTGAAACGGCACCTCAGGTTCAGCGCGGCAACTACCGAGCACACGGAGTCCTGCAGGCGACGTTGTCTCCAGGTGACCTGATCGTGCCGCCCTTGCAGAACAGAGCCAGCGGAGAATTCGACGGAAGTAGTGCTATTGTGTATGCCGTCCCGGGCAACACCGACGGATTCGCCGAGAACTTCACGTGGGAAGGTTTCTTCCTTTCACCAGCGACGAACACCTTTCAGCCGGAAACCGGAATCGCTGACCGTCTGCTGACTCAGTTTGCATTTGCCAAGGGTGACTGGACGCGGCTGGCAATCGGACTGGTGGCCGACGATGAAGGCGATCCGCGACTGTGTGTGGAGCTGGAAGGTTTCGAGGGGCGAAGCTTTGGTATGGGTGATCAGTCGTTCGTAGCAGACCGCTGGCATCATTTCGCACTCGTACACGAAGGTACAGCTGCGGCTGCCAGAATTCGCTGGTATCTGGACTACCAACTGACAGGCGAATTGTTCCTTGGCGGACAGTCTGACCAGAATACGCTGCGTCCACCTGGCCCGGCACCATTTACAATCGGCGCCCGGCTTAAGAATGGTGAGCAGGTCAATCGCGGATTCCATGGCTTTGTGGACGAAATCCGCATGGTCCCCCGACCGTTAACTGTCAGTGAGTTCCTGCGTACCGACGCCGCACTCCTGCAACAGACTGTCTCTACAGACGCGATGCAGGCAGAACATAACAAAGCGTTCTGGGATGATCGACATCGCCGGGCTCAGGAACAGGCGGCGCAGTGGACTGCGGAACGATCGGCTTCATGGTCCATCGATGAATACTTCGACAGCTCCAAACCGGAAATTGATGACCACGCATTTCTGCGCCGACTTTCGCTGGCAGTGCGAGGACGCATTCCCCGCGTGGACGAAGTCACTTCTTTTATTGCAGACCCCCGACCGGATAAACGCATAGGGATCATCGATCAGATGCTGGAATCAGACGAATGGGGTGATGGATGGGTCGGCTACTGGCAGGACGTGCTGGCCGAAAATCCGTCAGTGGTTTTCCCGACGCTTAATAATTCAGGTGCTTTCCGGCAATGGATTTACGAATCCTTTCGCCAAAACAAACCCTTCGATCAATTCGCCACCGAGTTAATCCTGATGGAGAAAAACAGTTCTCATAGCGAGACGGACGACGGCCCGGCCGGGTTTGGTGTGGCGACGGGTAACGACGCACCAATGGCAATGCGGTCTCACGTGCTGATGAAGGCTTTCGCCGCTGTCGACCTTACATGTGCACGGTGTCACGACTCACCTGTTGATCGTTTCCTGCAGGCTGATCTGTTTCAACTGGCAGCCTATCTGAAAGGAGGACCGCTGGTCATTCCGAACACCAGCGTGGCAGCCGTCAACAGAACGCACCAGCAGGGCGTGATCACAACGTCATTATTCACCGGCCAGAAGATTCAACCGAAAGGACTGTCGTCGCACTGGCTGAACAAACGTGAAGATGCGTCCAGCCTTAGATCAGTTCAGCCAGGCCCGCGAGCACAGTTGGCGGCACTGATCACCTCGCCACACAACCGACGATTCTCAGATGTATTTGTGAATCGAATGTGGAAGCGTTTCTTCGGCACGGGACTGGTAGAGTCCGTTGATCAGTGGAATAATTTTCCCGGCGCGTCCCATCCGGAACTCTTCCATCACCTCAGCACAGAATTCGTTACGACGGGTTACAACGTGAAGGCGCTTGCGAGAACGATTTTCCGTTCACGGGCGTGGCAGCGACAACGTCAGCGTCGGAGACGTATGTCGGGCGAACAACTGGTTGATTCGTTATTTATTGCCGTAGGCAAGGATTTTCGAGCAGAAACACTCGGCGTTCATGCCACAGACCCCGGTGCTGTTCACCTGCCTCAACCGCACCGGGCCTGGCAGTTTGCGTCATTGCCCAATGAGCGAGATCGGCCGGCACTGGGAATGCCCGTCAGTCAGACGATCGTGAACGTAATGACAGCGTTTGGCTGGAGTGGCAGTCGCCAGAAGCCTCGCAGCGAACGCGAACTAACAACATCATCGCTCCAACCACTGATGCTGTTTAACGGACTGATGTCTCAACGCGTTACCCGACTGTCTGAGCAAAGTACTGTGACCCAACTTTGTCTTCGCGACATCTCGGCGGCAGAGCTCGTCGACAACCTGTTTCTGACCACGGTAGGACGACCTCCTGACCAGGAAGAACGTTCAAAATTCACCGACGTCCTGCGTCCAGGATTCGATAACCGCCGCACAGGGCAACCTGCCAGGCCGATCGAGCCGTTAAGTACGTTTCAACCTGACTGGCGAAAACACCTTGAAGCAGAGCAGACGCGTCTGATGCTTGACGCGCAGGAACGTGTGTCTCGCGGCGAGCCACCGACAGTAAGACTGGCTAGCGATTTTCGAGAACGAGTAGAAGACGTGCTGTGGGCACTCATCAACAGTCCTGAATTTGTGGTAATTCCATGAGACGGTCTGCCGGAAAAACGCGTCGCCATTTTCATCAAGTCGCTGCCACCGGTGCCATGTCATTGACGTGTACGGCAGCGCAGACTTCGCAGTCGACCGTCCCCCGCGGAAAAGCAGAATCCTGCATATTGATCTGGCTGGGAGGTGGAATGTGTCATGTCGACACTTTCGATCCGAAGACGATCGGTGACCCCCGGACCAACAAACCGGGCTCAGCGTATAGATCAATTCCCACAGCGATCCCGGGCGTTCGAGTCTGTCAGCATCTGTCACGCACGGCAAAGCTGCTGGATCACGGAATTCTGCTGCGTACGCTAAACCACCCCCTGAAGGTGGATCACGCAGATTCGACCAACCTGCTTAAGACTGGGCGCAGGACGAGTGGTACGATCATCTATCCTGCCCTTGGCTCGCTGGTCAGTCATCAGCGAGGCCCCCGGGATCCGACAGTTCCGCCGTACGTTGTGGTGGGCTATCCGAATGTCACCCGCGGCCCCGGTTTTCTTGGCAGCCGTTACGGCTATCTGTACCTGACGAATCCCAATGCAGGTCCGGAATTCATGAAACGTCCCCCCGACGTGGACGGGATACGGCTTCGTCGGCGAAAAGACCTGCTGAGACTGTTACGTGCGAAGGAAGTGACTCGGTCCACTGCCGACCATTCTATCCGTGAATACAACGACGCCATCACTGAGGCACAGAAGCTGATGGACGGCTCGTTCGCAAAGACGTTTGACCTGACGACCGAGCCGGGCACAACGCGAGAACGATACGGCAGCGCATTCGGTCAGCGATGCCTGCTGGCCCGCCGCCTGGTTGAATCGGGAGTTAGATTTACAGAAGTCGCGTACGATCTGAATTTCAGAAACGGCACAGGCTGGGATACACATCGACACGGCCAAACGGCTCAGTACCTGCTGATTCAGGATCTGGACCACTCTCTTAGTGCACTTATTGAAGACCTGCATCTGCGTGGTCTGCTGGATGAAACACTGATCGTCGTGGCCACAGAGTTCGGACGACCTCCCGACTTCGACGGCCAGGGCGGACGAGGTCACCAGTCAGCCGCATTTAGTGCGGCACTCTTCGGTGGAGGCTTGAGAACCGGACAGGTAATCGGCGCAACAGACGATCTGGGCCGCAGCGTTGTACATCGCCCAATCTCAGTCCCGGACTTTCATGCCACCATCATGACCGCACTTGGAATGAACGCAGCGACCGAACTGTACGATGGCGATCGTCCCATCCCGATTACGGACCACGGTACGGCGATCCGTGAATTATTTACTTAACAAATGAACTCAGATGAGCATCGGCAACTGTACATTATCGCAGTGGACAAGTTCTCTCGTACTATCTGCAGGCGCCGGCTGATCTCAGGCTGAGTGATTGCTTCACAGCGAACGTACCCGGTTGTATGCTGTGTCTCTGCACCCTGAAGACCTCTGATTCTCGGATGCCGGCGAACTCCACTTCGCAAAAACGAAGGACAGTCCGCCTCACAGTGACGCAAATCTGATCATCTCTCCTCCCTCCCCGACACACCAGGAGCACTAATATGCGAACACCACTCAATAAACACTGGTCTTATGTGCAGACCGTTCTGATCCTGGCACTATTTCACCTGACCGCTCCGACAGCATTCGCCCAGGCCAAGCCGCCGGCCGGATTTACGTCGCTGTTCAACGGCAAGAACCTGACAGGCTGGAAGGGCCTGGTAGGAAATCCCAGAACTCGTGCAGCGATGTCACCGGACGAACTCGACGCCGCACAGCAGGAAGCCGATAAGGTCATGCGAGCTCACTGGAGTGTCGTCGATGGTACCCTTGTCTTTGATGGCAAAGGGAAGAGCCTGTGCACCGCCAGGGACTATGGCGACATAGAACTGTACGTAGACTGGAAAATTCTCAAGGGTGGCGACAGCGGACTTTATCTCCGCGGCTGCCCACAGGTCCAGATCTGGGATACGGAATTCCAGGATTACTTTCGCCATGGAGCTGAAAACGGATCCGGATCGATGTGGAACAACCGGAACCATGCACGATTTCCGCTGGTTAAGGCCGATAACCCGGTTGGGCAGTGGAACACGTTCTTCATTAGGATGATTGGTGAACGCGTGACCATCAGGCTGAACGATCAATTGATCGTCGATGACGTCGTACTGGAAAACTACTGGGAACGCGGACTGCCACTCTATCCCCGAGGCCAGATTGAACTGCAGAACCACGGCAACACGTTGTACTTTCGCAATTTGTATGTTCGCGAACTGCCGTCAGACGAAGTAAATTCAATTCTCGCTGCCAAAGACGCACAGAAATACGGAAGCGTCTTCAACGGTCATGATTTCAGCGGTTGGGCGGGTGATCTGGAAAACTACGAAGTTGTTGATGGCACAATCAGGTGCAAGGCAGGCAAAGGCGGTAACGTCTTCACGAAGAAACAGTACTCAGACTTTATTGCACGACTGGAATTCAAGCTCCCGCCTGGCGGCAATAACGGCCTGGCAATTCGTTACCCGGGTGAAGGCGCACCGCATCTGGATGGACTCGAACTACAGGTGCTCGATTCCGAACATCCGAAATACGCAAAGCTCGACCCACGACAGTATCACGGATCAGTGTACGGACTCGTGCCGGCTCACCGCGGACATCTGCGGCCGTCCGGCGAATGGAATTTTCAGCAGGTGACTGTACAAGGTACAAAGATCAAGGTCGAACTGAATGGGTCGACCATTCTGAATGCAGACCTGAGTGAAGTCACCGAATCGAAGGACGGTGCAGTACCAGCAGGTGTGAAAGCCAGAAGTGGCCATTTCGGATTCGCGGGCCACAACGACCCTGTCGCGTTTCGTAATCTATCCATTCGCGAACTCCCAGGAGAACCGGCCACACCGCCGTCGCGGAATGTCGCGGTCAGCCCCGCCGACGGACCGATCAAACTGTTTAACGGTCGCAACATGGAGGGGTTCTACACGTGGATTCGGGACGAGACGTATTCGGACCCCAACAAGGTATTTACGGTCAAGGACGGAATGATTCACATTTCGGGGAATGGTTATGGTGGACTGATCACGAACAAATCTTATCGCGACTACCACCTGATTGTGGAATTCAAATGGGGCGAAAAGACCTGGGGCAACCGAGTGGATCGGAGTCGGGATTCCGGCCTGCTGCTGCATTGCTGGGGACCGAACGGTGGCTACAACAACACGTGGATGGCGTCGATCGAGGCGCAAATTATCGAAGGTGGCGTCGGCGACATCCTTGTGCTGACGGGGACAGATCCGGAAACCGGACAGGTGTTACCGACATCACTGACGGCGGAAATCACAAAAGACCGAGATGGCGAAAAGGTCTGGAAGAAGGGTGGTGAACGCACAACGATTTCGTCCGGACGCATCAACTGGTTTGGCCGTGACGTCGACTGGGCCGACACAATCGGTTTCCGGGGCCGTAATGACGTTGAAAGTCCGTTTGGCGAATGGACGCGTATGGAGGTCATCGCAGACGGAGGACACCTGCTGTACAAAGTCAACGGCGTAGTTGTAAATGAAGCGTTCGAGGCAAAACCTGACTTCGGCAGGCTGCTGCTGCAGACCGAGCAGGCGGAAATGTTTGTTCGCCGCTTCGAGCTGTGGCCACTGGGCCAAGCGCCACAGGACTGATGAGGAACGCAAGTTGATCGGTGCGATGTCCCCGACCATGTCGACGTCTTCAGTTAACGGCCTGTCCAGTTCCGTGGCAGTTGCAGTGACCAGACTTCACTGCTGAGAGGTTTGGCGTGCCCACCGGCAATCCAGATGCGATCATTCATCACATATGCGGAATGCTCGTGACGTTCTTTCCAAGATTCTGTGGTTTGCAGCGTTTTCCAGTCACGACCATTGGGCGAATACCAAACGTCTCCCCAGTTCGTCGACGGGTTATTCGACCAGCCGCCAAAGATCCATATCTGACCGCGATACACGACCGACGGAAACCAGAGTCGCTCGTGCCAGGGAGCATGAGCCGTTTCCTGTCGCCAGGTTTTTCCGTCTGCACTACTCCAAACGTCGTTGAATGCCTTGTATTCCGGTACATAATTCCCACCTCCGAAGACATATATGCGGCCGTTCAGGACTGCCGCCTGGTGATAGGCCCGCGCCGACCACGGAGCCGCTGCAGTCTCCTGTTGCCAAGTTACACCATCAGCTGAAGACCAGACGTCGTTCTTGAGGCTGTCGTTGTCGCCGAAATAGTAGTTTTCAGTGCCACCCAGCATCCACATGCGGTCTTTAAACACCACCAGTCCCGCTGACAGCCGGGGGGACCAGCCGGCGGCGGCTGTTTCCTGCGTCCATGAAGTGCCGTCGTTTGAAGACCAGACCATGTTGCTGGCCGAATGTCCGGGCAAACGACCATTGTACCACCCGCCCATAAACCACATACGATTTCTGAACGTTACCGACATCGATAAATCGCTGTGCTTCCATGGTGCGTCGTTCAGAACGGGATTCCACGTCTTTCCGTCGGCTGAATTCCACACGTCGCGTGGCGGGGCCTCGTACGAATTGAACCATCCACCAAAGATCCACAGCTTATTGTCAAAAACAAGTTCCCCCTGAGAATCTCGAGGCTGCCAGCCCGCAGCTTCGGTCACTCGCACCCAGCTCACGGTGGGCGCTGCCTCAGGTGAACCTTCACCGTCAGAACCAAAGGAGATGGCTCCCGAGCTGACAGAAACAACCGCGGTGACGGCAAGGGACAGAAATATCCGGGTCATAATATTTCCTTTACTGATCGATACGGACGAATACTCCCTGTTTTGTAGTCGGTCAGACACATGCGGTATACTCAGCACACTTGGCATTGCGCACCCCAGCAGAAATCCACTCTGCTGCAAACACGACTGTGTATGTAGTTGAAAACACCCGTGAGACGTGCCATAGTCCGTCCCGTGAAAAAACGCCTGGAGCACTACATGCTGCTTGGAACCTCACGTATTTTCAGCAGATACAAATTCTGAATCGCGGCTTCTTGCTCCTCCAGACTAACTGGATGATCCTATGATACGCAATCTACTCCTGGCCTCCACCTGCCTTTTCCTGACGGCCCCGTGTCAGGCGGAACTGAAGATGAGTTCCGTTTTTGGCGACCACATGGTGCTGCAGCAGAAACAGCCCATCCGCATCTGGGGCTGGACCAGTCCGAACCAAAGTGTATCAGTTGCAATTGCGTCTCAGAAAGCTGTTACAAAGGCCGACAGCGACGGTCGCTTTCAGCTGAATCTGGAACCTGTCGCCGCCGGTGGCCCGTATACACTAACGGTCGCGGCAGATGAAACGAGGACCTTTCAGGATGTGCTGATTGGCGAAGTGTGGCTGTGTTCCGGACAGTCCAACATGCAATTTGCCGTGTCATCGTCGAACGATTCAGAGCTGGAAGCTCTGGCGGCAAATTATCCGGAGATCCGACTGATTTCCGTTCCTCAGGTGGGCACTCAGGAGCCGCAGAACGATTTCAACGGTGAATGGACAGAGTGCAATCCTGAATCCGTTCGCAGCTTTTCGGCCGTTGGATATTTCTTCGGGCGTCAACTGCATCAGACGCTGAACGTTCCGATTGGGCTCATCGACACGGCGTGGGGGGGATCGGCGTGCGAGGCATGGGTACGGCGAGACCTGCTCACTGACAAAGATCTATATGGCCCGTTGATTGAACGATGGCAAAAAACCGAGGCAACCTATGACCACGACGCAGCCACAGCCGCCTGGAAAAAACGCGTGGAAAAATGGAAGGTCAGCAGGAAAGGTCGTCAGCCGCGGGCTCCTCGAAATCCATTGATCGGCCAGCATCGTCCGGCGAATCTTTACAACGGCGTACTGAAGCCCGTGCTGGGCTACACCATCAAGGGGGCGATCTGGTACCAGGGCGAACACAACACAGGGCGAGCGTACCAGTATCGAGAGCTTTTTCCGTTGATGATTCAAAGCTGGCGCGACGAATGGGGTCAGGGTAATTTTTCGTTTTACTGGGTCCAGCTGGCGGACTTCAAACCAGAACAGCCTGCGCCGGCAGACAGCGACTGGGCCGAGCTTCGTGAAGCTCAGACGATGGCCATGAGCAAACTGCCAAATACGGGCGAGGCGGTTATTCTGAATCTCGGCGAAGCAGCCGACATTCACCCGAAAAATAAACAGGATGTTGCAAAACGGCTGGCTCGCTGGGCCCTGGCAAAGGACTACCGCCTGAATGTGGTGTATCACAGCCCGATTTACAAATCTCTGGAAGTCAGTGCCAATAAGGTTGTCCTGACATTCGATCATGCTGGCGGTGGTCTGGACACATTCGATGTGACAGAACCGATCGGGTTCACGATCGCCGGCAGAGATCAGGAATTCGTCTCGGCTTCCGCAAAAATCGTCAACGCCAAC
>Ga0315331_10000494_pt1 | contig 27401 bp, 18 predicted proteins | sample M160m34915metaG_FD_203456 | JGI IMG/M metagenome (GOLD analysis project Ga0315331, IMG submission 203456) | Ammonia-oxidizing marine archaeal communities from Monterey Bay, California, United States - M1 60m 34915 | ecosystem: Environmental > Aquatic > Marine > Intertidal zone | place: USA...
GTATCTGTCTTCACCTTCCCGCAAACCTGCTGACACAAGTCGGACCCGCGCACCATGACAATTTCGACCAGACGCTTTCATATTGCGGACTTTGCAGACATCGAAGGCGTTCCTTGCCCCTGCGGGACGGCACGGCGAGCGTTCATGGATGTCGACGAATTTCCGGGAACGGTTCACGTCACTGAGATCAGCGAAAATGCCAGGAAGCACTACCACAAGACACTGACGGAGACATACTATTTTCTGGAGTGCGGTCCCGACGCAAAAATGGAACTGAACGACGAGATCATTGCCGTCCATACAGGAATCAGCGTCGTAATTCCGCCCGGTGTCCGCCACCGAGCCCTGGGGCGAATGAAAGTGCTGATTGTCGTACTGCCGAAATTTGACCCGACTGATGAGTGGTTTGATTAAGAATCCAGAGCCTGCACACACATGCGGTCTCTGGACGTCTGGCAGTACTTGGTGTTCGGCAGTTTTTGCCGCATAAAATGCAGCAAACAGCAACGACAAAGGGTAAATCCGGTCTTGTCCGTGAAGACCGAACACGGATATAGTCCGCGCCTCTCCACCCATTCTTCGCCCCCGTTGCATGGAAGCAATTGTGGCTCGCACTTCATCCTCACAACTCTTTCCCGCGCAGCGACGATATGCGCCATGGCTGCTTGCAATTGTGGTGTTGCTGTCCGGGTGCCAGGGCAAAAGCCTGATTGACGACAATCCTGTGTTCGCGGAAGCACCTCCCCGCAGGTCGCTGACCAACAAGTCAACAGTCGCTTTATCGGATGACACGGAAGACGAGTCCCGGATTCAAACTGTCAGCTTTGCGGGTTCGTCGGAATCAAAGATCGTTGGCAATACGGTTGTTGCTGAGGTCAATGGTCGTCCAATTTTTGTGGACGATTTGATCGGCAGTCTGCGACTGGCGATCGAAGCGGAGGAAAGCCTTTCCGATGAACAGCGGCAGCAGATTCTGCAGAAACAGATAAAGGGACGCCTTGATAATTACATCGAACAGGAAATTGTTGTTCAGGCTTTAAAGCAGAAGATTCCGGAGGATCGCCAGCAGGTGATTGAAGAATCTCTGGAAAAACCCTTCGGCGAAGTCATCGCAAACATCAAAAAAGACCGCAAGCTAACCACCGACGAAGAACTCAATCAGGTTCTGTCGGCTGAAGGCCTTTCAGTCGATCTGCTGCGGGAAAGCTTCTTCCGTATACAGATGGTAAACGGATATCTGTCCACACTTGCAGAAAGCCCGGACACAATCAGTCGTGTGGAAATGCTGGCATATTACGACGGTCACAACGACGATTTCACAACGAAAGAACGAATTCGCTGGCAGGAACTGGTTGTTCTGTTTGCCGGCAATGGTGGCCGTGAAGGTGCTGAAGACCGGATGACGGAAGTCGTCAAGCAGTTGCAGGAGGATGTCGGTTTTGCAGAACTGGCAATCAAATATTCGGACGCACTGAGCGCCGAAAAACGCGGCGATATGGGATGGCTGACCCGCGGTAGTCTCGCCGATAATGCACTTGAACAACAACTGTTCAGCCTGCCATCGGGTGGCATGACAAAAGTCCATGTCCGCGATGACCGCTTTGAAGTCTACCGTGTTGTCGACCATCAGCCCGCACGGACAACTCCGTTTCAGGAGGTGCAGAAGGAAATTGAGCAACGCATTCGAGCGGAAAAATCCAGGGCGGCCCGCCAGAAGACGATGCAGGATCTTCGAGCCGGGGCTTCTGTCGTCACGATGTTCGACGACCAGCCCAAAAGTTAAAGAGCTGTCGAACTTTGCCACAGAATGGTGTCAGAAGACCCGTCAGGCACACAAATACTCTGCTGCACTGCATGGGGATATAAGGCAGAATTCCGCTGTCCGATCCGGCACACTCGGCTTTTGCCCTGATCGTCGTAATCCGAAACATCAGCGGCACGACACGGCATTGGGTATTTTCCCTGACTCGCGACTCGGGTTTTGGGAGAATAACAACAAGGAACGCTCACGTTCGGGCACACGGGCCTGAATCGCCGACACACAACGACAAAAACGTACAGCTCACAGATCGGACTGCCGATCATCCTACTTGGCAAACAAAAGGATTAAAGAGCCGCAATCCCTCTTCCAACCGCACATCAGACATTTCGGATTACCCCGACGGAGGTCTCAAATTATTTGCGTAGGCCCGGACCATTCATGAGTGCACGCTCAGCGTGACTCGGTTCTCGCCTGACTCGCTGCGTCTCCACCGTCGCAGTACCCGAAGTGTCTGAATTACAAACGGCCGCGAGAAAGAATTCTCCGCGGCCGTTTTTCTTGTTTATGCCGAAATCCACTACGTCGCCACGTATTTCCACTATGACGCGTCTGAGCAGTACTGCACGGCGGCTCTGACCAGCGGTCCCATTTTCGGGGGACTGGCTTCGAAACTAATCGCAATCCCTTCCGCATGCAACGTCTGACTGCACGTCGGCCCGATGGAACCCACAACTTTCGTGCTGGCAGAGCTCAACCAGTCGTCGCGCTGATTCATCCGGTCGGCGATCTGCAGGACATGACGAACCTGTTGAGCGCTTGTGAACAGCAACACGTCGATCCCGCCATCGATCGTTTGCCGCACGGCGTAACGCAGTGGCTCGACATCGTCCGGCAGCGCCCAGCGGTATACGGGCATCGGTAGCACACGGGCGCCACGCGACGTCAAACCATCACATAGTTCAGGATTTGGTGTGCCATATTCCTGAACAGCAATAATCTGATCACTCAGGTTAATCTCCGCCTCATCAACAGCAGACAGCAATTCCCTCCATGTATTTGGTTCTGCGGCCTTAACCGCATACTTCAAGCCATAACGACTCAGTACAGACGCCGGCTTGGGGCCGCGAACCAGCAACGGCAATTGTCCCATTGCCTGCAAGAGACTTTTTTCCAAATCCTGAGCTGCCGCCACTTTGAGCAGCGCTTCGGTACCGACTCCGGTCAGCAGCACCAGGTACGACACAGTCCCTGAAATCACCTTATTAATCGCCTCAATGGCAGCTAAGTTTTCTTCAACCGGCACCTCCTGCATGGAAGGTGCCATCATCGCACAGCCCCCCAGGCGTTCAATCAGCGCTCGCATTTCCGCGGCTCTTCGGCTCTCAAAACTGCAGATGACGGGCCGTGCGTTCATGCGTTATCGAGCGGCCCGACGAAAGCTGCGGGAAAAATAATCAACCACACCGGGGGCGTCGATCGATGAGACCAAATCCAGATTCGACTGCCCGGTCACGACCTGTCGCCGGTCGATAACCGTCATCCCGCGAGTCAGCTGTCCACTCGTCTCCACTTCGCCTCGCAGCGCATCTACAGAAAACGACTCTGCTTTTGCGGCCACCGCCAGCGCCGCAATGCCGTGCAGCGGGATGCCTTCAAATCCCAGTTCCTGACGATTTGCCCGAATAGCGTATTGCAGCATCGATGACAATACCCCGCCATTCGTCGTGGATTGAGTAAGCTGAGACAGCATGTCGACATCTTCGAACGTCAGCACCGGCGTTCCACTGATGTCCAATGGAATCAAGGTCTTCAACGAAGGCAAACGAAGAATGGCCGCAGCCGATTCCGGATCACACCAGATATTGAACTCTGCAACAGGAGTGACGTCGCCACAGGCATTATTGACGCCGCCAAGTGACACGATCGCATCCAGTAATTCAGGCAACTCCGGATCCAGATCGCAGGCAGCCGCAAGGTTGGTGAGTGGCCCGAGTGTCAACAGCTTCACCTCTTGCGGAAATTCGCGGACAAGGTCCACAATCAATTTTGCTGATTCGCGTCGATTGTGAAGATCCGGTATGTCAACCGTGACATCACCCAGCCCGTGACTGCCGAAAAAACTGTGTCGTGTGGGAACGGCCTGAGACGAAAGACGCGGCGCCACCACCGGCAGTTCAGACTGTCCGATTCTGGGATCTTTGACAGGGTCGATCAGGTCAGTCAGAAACTTCAGGTTTCGTGTGGCCTGCCGCCCGGAGACCGACCCTGCAGTCGCCGTAAGTCCGATCACCTCCAGCGACGGGTCCACCAGAGCGGTCAGGACCGCCAGGGCGTCACCAATGCCTGGATCCGCGTCAATGATGATTTTCTGAGGCAACGTGCTTCTTTCGTGCGTTTATCGACGCTGTTTCCGCGGGCCCCTGCCAGCGGAAGAATCCCGGTCTCGTTCAGGAATGTGTAAACCGAATCAAATGTACCTGTTTCAGCAGTAGAATGGCGGATCTTTTCCGGTTTGATGAACCCATAACTGTGCGTCACTGTAGAGAAAAATGCTCTATGATAGAAGAAACGATGGCCTTGCCGCTGCAATTCCCGTGCAAGGAGGCCAATCTTCTTGAACGCCCCGGATTTGCTGTTAACCTTCTCGAGATTTTGCGCGCTCTGCCGCTGCGGCCCGCCTGCAAAGTTACTCGCTGCCGTTGGGAAATGTCCCCGGAACGCCGACAGCAGTCACTCTGTGCGATCGCCGCATTGGGGACCGAGCAAACATCACGGATTTCAGAACAGCAGGAACACCGGTCAGACGCGTCTTTCCGTGCGATCGATTTCAAGTTGTGAGTACACCCCCAAAGGCTTAACAAGTGCCCCGTCGAGACGACATAAAAAAGATTTTGATTATCGGCTCCGGTCCCATCGTCATCGGACAGGCGTGTGAATTCGACTATTCGGGGACTCAGGCCTGCAAAGCTCTTCGTGAAGAAGGGTATGAAGTGGTGCTGGTCAATTCCAATCCAGCCACCATCATGACGGATCCGGACACCGCTGACCGCACCTATATCGAACCGATCACGTGGCAGTACGTTGAAAAAATAATAGAGCAGGAACGTCCTTGCGCCCTGCTGCCGACTCTGGGCGGCCAGACGGGCCTTAACACCGCGATGGACCTTGCTCACGAAGGCGTGCTGGAAAAATACAACTGTGAGATGATCGGAGCTCAGGAAGACGTCATCAAGAAAGCGGAAGAACGCGAATCTTTTAAGGAAGCGATGACGAAAATCGGAATGGATGTCCCCCGAAGCTTCGTTGTTCATAATCTGGAAGAAGCGAGGGATGCAGTCAAGGAGATCGGTCTGCCGATCATTATTCGCGCCAGCTTTACGCTCGGCGGCACGGGCGGGGGGATCGCCTACAACTTCGAAGAATTCGAAGACCTCGTGCGACAGGGTCTGACTCTGTCTCCTATCAGCGAACTTCTTCTGGAAGAATCCATTCTCGGCTGGAAAGAGTACGAGATGGAAGTGATGCGTGACTGCGCTGACAACGCCGTCATCATCTGCTCGATCGAAAACTTCGACCCGATGGGCGTACATACCGGCGATTCCATCACGGTTGCTCCGGCACAGACGCTGTCTGATAAAGAGTATCAGCGAATGCGGGATGCAACGCTGGCGTGCATGCGTGAGATCGGTGTGGAGACCGGCGGTTCGAACGTGCAGTTCGCGATCAATCCGGACAACGGCCGGATGGTGATCATCGAAATGAATCCGCGCGTCAGCCGATCCAGCGCACTGGCGTCCAAGGCGACAGGATTTCCGATCGCAAAGATTGCGGCAAAGCTGGCTGTCGGTTATCGACTTGATGAGATCAAGAACGATATTACTCGGGAAACTCTGGCGTGCTTCGAGCCCACGATTGACTACGTCGTCACGAAGATCCCTCGCTGGACGTTCGAAAAGTTCCCTGAAGCCGATCCGACACTGACGGTGCAGATGAAATCCGTCGGTGAAACCATGGCGATCGGCCGCACGTTTCGGGAATCTCTGCAGAAAGCTCTGCGGGGACTGGAGATCGGACATTTCGGACTCGGCGGAGGCAAGAAGGACTTATGGGACACGGATCGTCGACCAGGTGACGACGAGATTCTGAACAAGCTGTCCGTGCCAAATGAAAATCGCATTTTCTACCTGCGATATGCGATCAAAGCCGGCATGTCGGTCGAAAAGCTCCATGAAACGTCCGACATAGATCCGTGGTTCCTGAGAAACCTGCAGCAACTGGTGGAACTGGAAAACCAGATCCGTGACGTCAGTCGTCTGGCAGATGCGTCACCGGAACTCGTTCGCCGTGCGAAGGAAAACGGTTTCTCTGACGCACAGCTGGCTTTCTGGTGGGATACGTCGCAGGTTGAAGTGCGAACTCATCGCAAACAACTGGGTATTGAAGCCACATTCAAGCAGGTGGATACCTGTGCGGCCGAGTTCGAAGCGTATACACCTTACTACTATTCCACATACGAACAGGAAGACGAAACTCCGGCGAAGGACCCGCGCAAAAAGCGGATCATGATCCTGGGCGGTGGCCCCAACCGCATTGGCCAGGGGATTGAGTTCGACTATTGCTGCTGTCAGGCGGCCTTCGCTCTAGAAGATCTTGGTGTCGAGAGCATCATGGTCAATTCCAATCCGGAAACCGTTTCCACTGACTACGACACTTCTGACTACCTGTTCTTCGAACCGTTGACCACAGAAGACGTACTGAACATCTGCGACCGGATGCAGCCGGACGGAATCATTGTGCAGTTTGGCGGCCAGACCCCCCTGAATCTGGCTCGTGGCCTGGAGGCCGCCGGCGCCAACATCATTGGTACGTCGCCGGACATGATCGATGCCGCTGAAGATCGCGAACGCTTCCAGGCAATTCTGGAGAAGCTCAATCTGCGCCAGCCACCCAACGGAATTGCGACCACCACAGAAGCCGCACGGGCCGCGGCCGACCGTATTGGTTATCCCGTGCTGGTACGACCCAGCTATGTGCTGGGCGGGCGGGCCATGGAAATCTGTTACGACCAGGCGTCACTGGTACGGTACATGACCGAAGCTGTTGACGTTTCACCGAATAAGCCGGTGCTGATCGACAAATTTCTGGAAGACGCAATTGAAGTGGACGTCGACGCGGTATCGGACGGAGCAGACACGGTTGTCGGGGGCGTCATGGAACACATCGAAGAAGCCGGTGTCCATTCCGGCGATTCGGCATGTGCTCTGCCGCCGCATTCCCTGCCCGGTATCGTGCTGGACGAAATTCGCACGGCCACACATGCTCTGGCAAAGGAGCTGCAGGTATGCGGCCTGATGAATATCCAGTTCGCCGTCAAAGCAGAAGACGACGGTCATGCCGTTTACATTCTGGAAGTCAATCCTCGGGCCAGCCGTACATCACCGTTCGTCTCCAAAGCCACGGGCCGCTCGTTGGCAAAGATTGCAGCCAAAGCGATGACGGGTGTGTCATTGAAAGAGCAGGGGGTTACGGCAGAGATCGTACCCAAATACACGTCGGTCAAAGAAAGTGTCTTTCCGTTCAACCGTTTCTTCGGCGTTGACATCGTGCTGGGGCCGGAGATGCGTTCGACCGGCGAGGTGATGGGCATCGATGCCGATTTCCCGATGGCGTTCGCGAGGGCACAGACGGCCGCCGGTGCCAATCTTCCCAGCACTGGCAACGTGTTCATCAGTATTGCGTCGTCGTACAAACAGAAGATGATTGAACCGGCGCGTCGCCTGCTGGCCCTGGGGTTCAGCATCGTCTGCACGTCCGGAACGGCACGAGTCTTCAAAGATGCCGGACTGGACGTGAACACCGTAAAGAAGCTGCAGGAAGGCCGGCCCAACCTGCTGGACCTGATGGCCAATCAAGAGATCCACTTCATCTTCAATACCCCCAGCGGCAAAGGCGCTCGCACGGACGAAGGTCGCATTCGAGCCGCCTCAGTGGCGTACGGAGTTCCGTGTGTAACGACATTACCCGGCTGTCTGGCAGTCGTCGATGCTCTGGAAGCACTCGCAGCACAAACAGAACCCAGCGTTACGGCACTACAGGACTGGGCGGTAGAGTAGTTCCGGCAGCCTCTCGCCTTGCTGTGGCGGCGTTGCACGTTTTTTCTGCCGGTGGTTTCACTGGCTGTGGGTCCCGAAGTGTGGCCACGAGCGTCGGCATTTATACGGTTAGCCGCAAAGACGGCTACGGGCTCTTGCGGCTGCGCCGCCTTCCCTTACTTCTTCATCAGCGCCAGCACTGTTTCCACCATTGTTGCCACACCTGTTCGCAGGGTCAGTTCGAAGTCCGGATAATAGATCGGTGAATGCAAGGACGGGGGCGTTTGGCCGGCCGCCCGGTATTGTTCCAGGCGTCGTTCGCTGACACTGCCAAGACGATACATCAGAATCGGTACGCCGGCTTTGCCGTACAGACTGAAGTCTTCGGCTCCCATGACCGGCTCAACGTGTTCCACATTATCCTTACCCAAGGTGCCTTCCAGCACAGAGCCCACACGGGCGGCAAGATCGTCGTCGTTGTAAAGAGAAGGTGTGCCTTCCGATACGGTGACGATCGGTTCCGGGGCCCGTGCACCGATCGCAACCGCTTTCGCCTTGCGTGCGATGCCTTCCAGCAGGTGTTTTCGCACATCGTCAGCGTAGCTGCGTACCGTCAGTTGCAGTTTGCATTCGTCGCCAATGATATTGTGCTTCGTCCCTCCGTGAATGGAGCCAACCGTCACAACGGCCGGTTCCAGCGGTTTGATCTCACGACTGACAATCGTCTGCAGCGACACGACAAGTTCGGCGGCCTGCATGATCGGATCGACTGTTGTATGCGGTGCCGATCCATGACCGCCTCGTCCCTTCATGGTAATATCCACGCTGTCCACGTTAGCCAGCGAATAACCACTGCGATAACCGACTTTTCCGGCCTGCATATCACCCGCCACATGCAGAGCGATGGCCATGTCCGGTTTTGGAAATCGTTCAAACAGCCCGTCTTTCAACATGGCTTTCGCCCCACCAACGCGTTCTTCTGCCGGTTGCCCGATCAGCATCAGGGTCCCCTGCCAGCGGTCTCTGTGTGCCGACAGATAACGAGCTACGCCCACAAGATTAGTCATGTGAATATCGTGTCCACAGGCGTGCATAACGCCTGTCCGGCTGCCGTCAGTATTCCGGACAACGACTTTCGATGCATATTCACGCCCGGTCAACTCAGTCACTGGCAGGGCATCCAGGTCCGTGCGCAACATCATGGTTGGACCGTTGCCATTCTTAAGTAATGCGACAACGCCATAGCCTCCAACGTTCGGCGTGACCTCAAATCCGGCAGTTTTCCATTCCTGTGCAATCCGTGCCGATGTCTCCTTTTCTTCGTATGATAATTCGGGATGCTGATGAAAATGAAAATACAGTTGAACCAGCGAATCCATATTCGCTTCCGCCCAGTCGTTCACATCTTGTCCAGAGACGATGGACTGAGTCAAACAGAACAGCAGCAACGCGCACGTCGTCTTCATGATTGAGAAACCTTGTTGAGGGCAGTTAAGAAAACGCTTCAGAACGGAAACCGCTCATCGACCGACGATTCTGCCAGTTCGACAAGAAATGTAGAAAGGCGGTCAACAATCACCTGCATCAATCGTTCTCCCTTTTCGGCCGTCGCGGGATGAGGATTGCCGGAACCGGTATTCGTGGTCAGCAAATGCCATGCGCGAGTTATGCTGACCCAGCCATTGTTGATGGCGTCAAACCGAGTTGCATTTACGGCTCCGTCGTCGGCTACGGTAGAACCATCGTCGTTCGTCAGTACAAAGTCATTGAAGAACGCCAGGCCCAAAGCTGTCTCCATTTCACCTGCGTGATCACCAGCGTCTTCAAAGATCTCCTTTTGAACATCTGCCGTGATTCCCCGAAACCAGTCACACAGGAAAATCTGCACCGGTGTTTTGCCGTGCAGTTCTCTGAGCAGCGGTTTGAATTCGTTGCCGCCGTGGCTGTTCAGAATCACCAGCTTGTGAATACCGTGCCCGTTCAGAGAATCCACAAGGTCCTTGATAACGTAGCCAAGAGTCGATGGATTTACGTTCATCGACAGCCGACATCTGGCCTGATTCGTTTCTGTGCCGTACGGAACGGCCGGCAGCATCACGACTTTTGCGCCGCGATTCCAGGCCACCTCGCAGACTCGTGAACCGATCGCGTCGGCCTGAAACGTGTCTGTGCCATACGGCAGATGCAGATTGTGTGGCTCCGTCGCCCCCATGGGCAGGACGGCGACGCTGTATTCGCAGTCTTTGACCTGAGTGTAGTTCGTTTCTGCAAGAATCCACGGACGCATAGGAGGGGTTCTTTGGCGGCGAAGGGACAGAACTGACCAGACTGAAACTATCGTAAAAGCCAGCGACACAAAGGTTAGCGATACCGTTGGTGAGTGTCTTCCGTCGCGGAATCATTCACGCGACAGCAGGCGGCACGCAGCGATTGTTCGCCAGTGAAGAGCCAGTGGCATTCCTGGTTGGTGGAAAAATCCGTTTGACTGCTACGGTTGATACGACCCGCCGGACGATAACAAGCTAAGAGCAACAGGTTTTCAGCCGTAAAGGAATTGATAACTCCCTGCTCAACAACAGTTTACTGAAATTTCTGGCCGTTGTGAACGTCTTGACAGCCCTGAATCTTTGGCCTAGTCTGCCTGAGATCTGCCGTTTTCGGACGGCGTTCAGCAGCGAATGGAGTCGCTCGATGCCCGCCTTTAATGATCCCACCCACCCGACAGCCCCGGAACCGGTGCCTTTTATTGATCTGGTTGCTCAGCACCAGACCATCAAAGAGGAGGTCCGTGCGGCCGTTGATCAGGTTTTTGAAACACAGCACTTCGTGCTTGGTGAAGAAGTCGACCAGTTAGAGGCAGAAATTGCCGATTACTGTGACGCTCGCCATGCCATTGGATGTGCTTCCGGCACGGACGCACTGGTCTTATCTCTGCTGGGGCTCGGAATTGGCCCGGGCGACGATGTCATCACCAGTCCCTTCACGTTCTTTGCAACCGCCGGTGCCATCCATCGCGTTGGTGCTCGTCCGAAATTTGTGGACATTGACCCGGTGACATATAACCTGGATCCGCAACAGGTTGAGGACGCGATTGACGAGAATACAAAAGCCATCATGCCGGTCCACATTTTTGGGCAATGCGCTGACATGGAAACTCTGTGGCGACTTTCCGTTCGAAATAACATCCCCTTGATTGAAGACGCCTGTCAGGCGATTGGTGCGGAATACCGCGGCAGACGCGCCGGCGTACTGGGGACTGTTGGCTGCTTCAGCTTCTTCCCCACCAAGAATCTCGGCGGAGCAGGCGACGGCGGCATTATCACGACTGACGACGCCGACTTGGCAGCGCGACTGAAACGTTTGAGAGTTCACGGGGACGTCGGCGGATACAATCACGTGGAAGTTGGCTTCAACAGTCGCCTGGACGCTCTGCAGGCCGCCATTCTGCGAGTAAAGCTGCGGCATCTTGAAAACTGGTCAGAGGCAAGGCGTCAGAACGCTCGGCGCTATTCAGAGCTGTTCCGCAGTCTGAATCTGCTGAGCTCCATTGATCCCCCTGTGACGGCTGCTGACCAGCGGCATGTGTTCAATCAGTACACACTGCGAATTCGCGGCGGCATGCGTGATTCCGTCATGCAGCATATGCGTGACGCGGGCATCGGCTGCGCAGTCTATTATCCGATCCCGCTGCATATGCAGAAGTGTTTCGAATATCTCGGCTACAGTTCAGAGAATTTCCCTGAAAGCAACCGAGCGGCGGACGAAGTTCTGTCGTTGCCGATCTTCTCTGAACTGACAGACGAGCAACTGATTCGAGTGGCCACCGTGTTGAGTGAAGCCGCGTCGTCCGTCACCGCCCTGCGGTTTCCGTCAGGTGGTACCACTGGGCGGAAAGCCGCCTGAGGACGGCGGTTGTTCTTCCTTGGCAATTGGCGCCGTCAAGTCGAACGCAGCGACTCCTGTGGATGGGTTTCGCACAGAAGGTGTGCGAAAGATTCCGGACAATGTGCAGCGATCTGCAGCGAATCCGCCACCGGTACGTCGTGGAACGCTCCGTGCACCCGCGGTGCGCGAAGCGAACAACGACATAACATATGAAGAACTCTGCTCAGCCGACTCATGCCTGTTCGTCTGAGGTAGCTCTCGCGCGGCGTTTTGCCACATGCGAATGTGGGTGTCACTGGCGGTACCAGGGCACAACATCCCCTAATTCAGCCGCTGACAAGGCTCTAACCACGAGTGAAGTTGGCTCGCAGCCACGCATTCTTTCGTCGTTCAACTTCCATTATCCTGGCAAAGAAACCGCCGTTGGAACGTGACTGGACGGCTGTCCGCGCACCTCGGCTTTTGGATGCTCGACGTTTGCCGGCTTCCGCTTCACTTCCGGCGGTTACTGAGAAAGCAATGATAAGCGCTACGGCTGTTGTTAGAACTCGTCGCATGGGTACTCTCTTTTTCATCGGTCATGTGTTTCTTGCAGGCGCGGAAGCGTAGACCATCACTTCAACGCATGTATGTCAGGATACATATGTCGAGGTCGACTCTGACGATTGCTCAGATCAGGCTGAAGGGCAACTTGATGGCCGAACCTGCAGAATCTGCCGATGAATGTTCACTCTGGACGGATTCTGCCGACAGGCGGACGTCGGCGCACGGACAACAGTACAGAACTCAGATCGTCCGGTCCGGCGTGTCAGACCCGAAACGCAGGACACTGACTCACTCAGACGGCTGGCTCACAATCCTACGATGCAGGCACAGATGCTGCGGATTCCACGCCGGCAGCATTCAACACCTTTGCCAGATTGACTGTGATCTGGGTCGTGTGTTGGGGTGTCAACGGTGGCAACGGGGGAGCCGTGCATCCGGTACAGATCCCGCGCAGTCGCATGGCAAGTTTCAATGCCGGTATCAGATTCATTTCACCCGAAGGATCCCGGTAAACATGTTCGAAAACCTGTTCAACAACATTGCTGAGCCGCCTTATTTCCGATTCATCAGCACGTTTCGACGCTGCGAACAGATCAACATAGGTGCGTGGCAGCAGGTTGCCTCCACCACAAACACCACCATCTGCTCCGGCCGCAACGGCCTGAGGAATCAATTCTTCCGGGCCCATGAAAACGGCGAAATCAGAATCATCACAGAATGCCGCGCACAAATGCTGAAAATAATCCAGCTCACCACTGCTGTCTTTCACACCCACGATATTTGGATGGGCAGAAAGTTCAGTGACTGTGTCCAGCGCCAGGTGAATTCCCACACAGCCTGGCATGTTGTAGAGCACCAATGGAAGCGGTGACGAGTCTGCAAGTTGTCGAAACCAGTCGGCCACGGCGTTCTGACTGGTGGCGAAATAGTATGGAGCCGCCGCCACGATCGCCGCCGCCCCGTTAGCTGCGGCGTGTTCTGCCAGATGAAGGGATTCTGCCAGCGACGTATCGGTAACGCCAACCAGCACGGAGACGCGACTGGCAGCAGCTTCACAGACGACTTCCACCATTTCATAGCGAATCTGGTACGTCAGAGACGGACCTTCGCCTGTCGTTCCGAGAACAAACAGGCCGTTCACACCGCCGGTCAGAAGGTGCTCCACAATGCGACGAGCCGCATCGACGTCCAATTGGTCCGGTCGCGTCAAGGGGGTAACAACGGGAGGAATAATTCCAGAAAACCGGGGCATGAAAGGAAATCCAAATCGGTGCTGACAAGTACGTTAAACCTCAAAACGACAGACGCCGTTTACTCTGATTCTACCCGCCGGAATCCGTCAAGGCCACGATTGACCTGAGACAAGTATCAGCAAACAGGACATCGGAATCCGACGCTCACGTCTGGCCGACGATTTCCGAATCAACGGATTGCATGAGATGGGTCACCAGTGAGTAATCTCGGGGCCCGGACGGTAATGGAATTGGGCATCCGGGCTCGTATTTCACGTGACTGTATTGCGGCCGTCTGTTCCTCTACAATCGGCTTTGCGTGACGTGACGTCGATTCCCGGAATCTTCGCACCGGAAGGGGTGCTTGATGTCGAACAGTGATACTGAGTTAGTCGTGGCAATTCCCAGGGAAGCGGACCCGAAGGAAAAACGAGTCGCGCTGGTGCCCGCAATGATTCCCGCATTGACCAAAATCGGGCTGCAGGTGCGTCTGCAAACAAACGCCGGAAGGGCGGCAGGATTCCCTGATCAGCAGTATCTGGACAAGGGAGCGAAAATCGAAAGCGATCGGACTCAATTGCTGCAACACGCGGACATCGTTCTGCAGGTTCGAGCACTGGGTGGGAACGATGGCGTCGAAAGTGACGATGTGTCATTACTTCACGACGGACAGGTACTGATCGCAAGTTGCGATCCGCTGACTTTTCCCAACAGTGTTACAGCGGTCGCCGAACAGGGCGTAACGGCTTTCTCTCTGGAACTGGTGCCACGCATCACCCGAGCTCAGAGCATGGACATTCTGTCGTCAATGGCGACAGTCGCCGGTTACCGCGCCGTGCTGCTGGCAGCGACAGCGGCTCCCCGCATGTTTCCGCTGATGATGACAGCGGCAGGAACACTCAAGCCTGCACGCGTACTGGTCATCGGCGCCGGGGTGGCAGGTCTGCAGGCCATCGCAACAGCAAAGCGTCTGGGAGCGGTCGTCTATGGCTATGACATTCGTCCCGCCGTTCGCGAACAGGTTGAAAGTCTGGGCGGCAAGTTTGTGGAACTCGATCTGGAATCGGAGCAGTCTGAGACTCAGGGCGGCTACGCAAAACAAATGGATGAAGACTTCTATCGTCGCCAGCGTGAAGCAATGAAGAAAGTCATCGCCGACTGCGACATTGTAATCACGACAGCTGCAATCCCAGGCAGAAAGGCGCCGATTCTGGTCACGACGGAGATGGTCGAAGCGATGGCTCCAGGTTCAGTGGTTGTCGACCTGGCTGCCGAACGAGGCGGCAATTGCGAAGTCACGAATCCGGGCGAAACGATCGACCATAACGGTGTCGCCGTTCTCGGACCGTGCAATATGCCCTCGGATGTACCGGTTCATGCCAGCGAGATGTTTAGTAAGAATGCGGTCACGTTTTTACAGTTGATGATCGAAGACGGCAAACTCAAAATCGACCTGGAAGATGAGATCATCCGCGATACGCTGTTGACTCAGGGAAACGTAATTACCAACGGTCGCGTTCGCGAATTGCTCGACATGGAACCGCTGGATCCGGCGGCCAGTTCTGAGAATGGCGGAGACTCGGCCGTGACGGATGAGTCAAGCGACGAAAGTGTCGTCGCGGGCGATTCGGCAGCTCCATAGTCGTTCTCTTCCCGTACGGAATGTTCCGCGAAACTTCAAATCATTCAAACCCCCTGTCCCTCGTTCATTGATCACTTAAACAAGACGGATAATCGTTTTCCGAAAGACTCAAATGTTGTTTTCAACTCTTGCCATGCAGGAAGTCGACGGCGTGGTGAAAGCCCTTGCAGGAGCCGTTCAGCAAAGCGGCGGTGCTGCTCCTTTGATTCTGCTGCTCACGGTCTTCGCGCTGGCCGTTTTTCTGGGCGTCGAAATCATTACGAAGATCCCGCCGACACTGCACACGCCACTGATGTCCGGATCGAACGCGATCTCCGGAATCACTTTGGTCGGGGCCGTTCTGGCGACTGGTGCCGACAACGGGACCTGGGCTGGCATACTTGGTTTTTCCGCCGTGGTGTTCGCCACAATGAATGTGGTCGGAGGCTTTGTCGTGACCAACCGCATGCTCGCGATGTTCAAGACAAAGAAATAGTTCAGCCCGATACCTCAGATTCTCTACTGTTCACACTTTATTCAATAAGCGGAACCAAGTCTCGTGAGTCCAGATTTGATCGACCTTAGCTATCTGCTTGCTGCCAGCCTGTTCATCATCGGATTGAAGGGGCTGACAAAACCACGTACCGCGGTGCGCGGCAACCTGCTGGGCGCTCTGGCGATGCTGATTGCCGTGGTTGCCACCATGCTGGATCAGAATATTGTCAGTGTGACCGGGTTGCTGATCGCCATTGGTATCGGCTCCATTGCGGGCACCATACTGGCTCTTAAGATTGAAATGACAGCGATGCCGCAACTGGTGGCTCTGTTCAACGGTCTTGGAGGCGGGGCTTCCGTACTGGTTGCTGGTGCTTTTCTGGCGGGCCGGGAGTTTTCAGAACGTGTTACTTCCGGTGCCGGCTTCGCCGATGTCCTGACGGCCACCGCCGCATCGGGCCTGATCGGTGCTGTCACCCTGTCTGGCAGTCTGGTGGCCTTCGCCAAACTTCAGGAGCTGAAGTTCGTCAAGGACGTGTCGTTTCCCGGTCAGAAGCTGGTGAACCTGCTGCTTACGGTCGGTGCAATCGGCCTCGGCTGGATGTTGGTTACACAACCGGAACACGCTCAGTTGTGGTATTGGGTGATGGCCGGTGTGGCCCTCGGACTCGGGGTCCTTCTGGTCATTTCGATCGGCGGGGCCGACATGCCGGTAGTGATTGCCCTGCTGAACTCATATTCCGGCCTCGCAGCGTCTGCAACGGGCTTTGTACTGAACAACAATCTGCTGATCATTGCCGGAGCCCTGGTCGGCGCATCGGGACTCGTTTTGACTCGCATCATGTGCAATGCCATGAATCGTTCGTTGGGGGCCGTCCTGTTCGGCACGATGAAGTCCGGGGGAAGTTCTCTTTCCGACGATGAAGTCTACACCAGCGTCAAATCCACGTCGGCCGACGAGGTCGCCATGATGCTTGAGGTCTCTCAGACCGTACTGATCGTACCGGGATACGGGATGGCAGTCGCTCAGGCTCAGCATGCGGTCCGTGATCTTACAAATCTGCTGCTGAACCGGGACGTGGATGTGCAGTTTGGTATTCATCCCGTGGCGGGCCGAATGCCCGGACACATGAACGTCCTGTTGGCCGAAGCAGACATCGATTACGATCGCCTTAAGGAAATGGACGAAGTCAATTCCATGATGGATCAGGTCGATGTGGCCATCGTTCTGGGAGCGAACGACGTCGTCAATCCGCTCGCACGTACTGACCCGGACAGCCCGATTGCAGGTATGCCCATTATCGACGTCGACAAGGCCCGTACGGTAATCGTCGTTAAACGCAGCCTGAGTCCCGGGTTCGCCGGTATCGCCAATCCGCTGTTCGCCGCCGACAACGCTCTCATGCTGTTCGGCGACGGCAAGCAGGCCATCTCAGAGATCACAAAGGCATTTGACGACGCGTAGCAACGGCGGACACATCGCGGACACATCGCGGACAGGGCATGGGACATCAGACGGAACTTCCTGGCGACTCGCGGACTCTTTCCTGTTGAAAACAGAAGAGTTCCGGGAAACAGGCAGCAATACCGTCTGCTAGCGGCCCTATCCCGTGGCGTTACCCGACTGCACCCTTCCGCCGCTCTACGTCGTCGGGCCGTCCGGTTGTGGCAGAACCTGCACATCGTGGCCATTGTGACATACTGTCACGCTGCCGCTCCCGCGCTGGCAGGCGTGCAAAGCAATCGAAGTGGCTTCCTGCAGTGTCCGAAACTGAGCCACGTAGACGATCCCGCTGTTGTCTGCAGACAGACAGAGTACTCGGCAGCAGTTTCACCAGTCGAAACAGGACCGTTCGGTAGAGTATTCACGTTTCGTCCCCTGATTCCTGTGGCCGCCATCTCTGAATTCTTCCAACCGATTGCTGCTGCCGGATGCGACCGTGAGAGGGACGTCAACTGCGCACAGGAAAGTCGAATGATCTGGCCTGGGCCAAATCAATCGCATCCGGGGAAATCGCTTGAGGCGTTGAGAGTTGCACAATTTCCCGACCGCGACATGCATTCTTCCACGCTGCACGGGCCTGCTCTGGAAATCTGTGCGCATCACGAAATAATCAGCGGCTGGGCTGGTCAACACGGTGATAAAACGGATCTGTCCTCAGGAGGCTGCCGTGGTGCCCGTTTGAGTCGACGGTGTCGAACAGACGTTGGACTGATCGCTGAGTGATGTATCGCAGACCACCCGATTCCTTCCGCCCTGCTTGGCCTCGTATAAGGCAGCATCCGCATGAGAAAACAACGTCAGGCCGAATTCACCATTCTGTGGGACCCCACAGCACAGTCCAATGCTGACAGTTATGGGAATTACGACGCCTTCAAAGCTGATGACAAGCTTCTCTATTCTTGACCGAATTCGTTCGCCGACAATGGCCATTCCGTCCGTAGCAATGTCTTCCAGAAGAACGACGAATTCCTCTCCACCATATCGAGCCAGCGTTTCATCCGCACGTGTTACGCCGTCAAGCGCCTGAGCAACCTGCTGCAGAATATAATCGCCCGCCTGGTGGCCGTGCGTGTCATTCACGGTCTTGAAATGATCGATGTCAACGACCGCGACTCCCATCTGAACTTCGCCGCGCCGGCACTGGTGGACCAGCTCCTTCAGTCGCCGGTCAAAGAAGGCACGGTTGGCTGTGCCCGTCAGCGCATCGGTGGTCGTCTGTTTAACAAGATCATCCACCTGCATTTTGAGTCGGCCATTCTCCGCGACCAGCTCGGTCGGTATGACGCGAGACTCGTCGTGCATCATTTCAGTAAAATCTGCAAGTTGATCAAGTGCTTCCTCAAGCAGCTCATCCGGATCCGGTAGTAATGATAGATCGATGTCGAACAGGCCGGCAGATTCGTCCAATTTCGTTCGGATAGCGGTTGTCAGTCTGTCAACGTCAGTCTCACCGGAATTTAACTTCACCAGACGTTCCTGCAACACGACCAGCGCGACGCCGCTGTCTTTGTCGCAAAGATAACGTGCAAATGCGTCGGCAACTCCCGTCACGTCTGCCAGTCGCTGGGTCTCTTCATCCAGATGCTGTCCAGACGACTCCGGCAGCAGCGAATTAACAGCATCCACACACCGCCGTGGTAATCCGGAATGCTCCAGCATATCTACGGATATTTCATGATGCGTGGCCCCGTAGGTTTCACGTTCAACATCCGTCAGAGACCGATCACTTCGCTCAGCCTGTTCAACACAATGAATGTATCTGTCAGCGTCCTGGTTCAGCAATCCGAGTTGGCCGATGCCGGCCAGCAGACTGATTGTAAAACATTCTGCCCCGACATTCGCACCGTAGGATGCCCCAAGCACTTCGCCGGCCGATGCCTGAACAAAAGAGCGAAGCCAGAAACGTTGAAAATGACTCGCGGATGCCTCAGACTCCTGCACGTCAATCGACAGCGAAAAACTAAGGGCCAGCGGAATCACTTTTGCTTTACCCAGCAGCATAATTGCCAGACGCAGGTCAGCGACTTCACGTCGCAGTCCGTAGCGACTGGAATTGGCAGCCTTGAGAAGTTTGCTGGCGATTGCGGGGTCGGCCTGAACAAGTTCGGTGACCTTCTGAATGCGCACATCCGAATCACCGAAAACTTTCAGAATCTCCGCTGCAATTGTTGGCAGCGAAGGCAATCTGGTCAGTGATCTCCTGTGGTTCGACATCAGCTCGTTTCCAATCGTCCGAGCCAGGATGGCAGACTTTTCTGGCACATCCGTCATCGAAGCAGACACCGATATACTTGCCCGAGTTCTGGACAATTCTTATAGAAACCCTGCCAATCTTCCGCAATAGTGGCGTTTGGCCGGCCACCAACAGGTTTTCCCTGCCACCTAAGCTAACACGTCCGAGAGAATCGGTTTCCGATCACCCGCTCAACGTTGCGGGACTGCAAATGACAGCGGAACACAGCGTCCCGGTTACTCGCGACTCAACGCCTCGTCCAGGTTCAGCAATGCCAGACACGCGGACGTCCATGCTGCGTGCTCAGTCGGATCAAGATCCTCACGGCGTGTTGATTCACCGACCGACAGCAGTTGAACCGCCGCTCCCCCGTTGGCGCGGAATTCTGCTCGACTGCGATTCAACCCTGCGGACACCACATCAAGTTCGGCGTCCGTCGGTGAACGTGCCAGAATGAGTATAAAAGCATGCTGGATTCGTTGTGTATCATCATCCAGCTGCTCGTGCGTAAGCAGATTCTGGGCAAGGGCACGTGCCGCCTCCACCCAGGTAGTTTCATTCAACGTCAGCAGAGCGTGCAGCGGCGTGTTGGTTCGCGACGTATTGACCGTGCAATACTGCCGAGAGGCAGTATCAAAGAATAGAGTCGGAGCGATAATGCGTCGCCAGAAAATGTAGAGACTACGGCGATAGAGTTTCGCTCCTGTGTCCTGCTGATACTTTTTCTTTCCGAACGTGGCTTCTTCCCAGACCCCCGCCGGCTGATATGTGTTTACAGGGGGACCGCCAGCCTCTGGATTCAGCAGCCCGGATACGGACAACGCCTGGTCACGCAGCATCCATGCCGGCATGCGATATCTCGGAAACCGAGACAGCAGGCGATTTTCGGGATCTATTTCGGAAAGCGTCAACGGGCCGTCGGCAGTACCAGCATTTTCCGAGGGGTGACGCACTGAAGACTGCCGGTAAGTATGGCTGGTTACAATGGTTCGGATTAACCGTTTTACATCCCAGCCGCTGTCCCGAAAGTCGGCTGCCAGCCAGTCCAGCAGATCTTTGTGCACAGGGTATTCTGCCTGGACTCCGAAGTCTTCCGTCGTCTTCACCAGACCCACACCGAACAGTTGCTGCCAGAAACGATTGACCGTCACACGAGCCGTTAAGGGATGTTCGTCGGAGACTAACCAGCGAGCCAGGTCCAGGCGATTCCTGCGGTCGCCACCGGAATTTACGGCAGGAAGACTATCGGGCGTCAGCGCCGTGACCTCATGGCCCGTCACGTCATTGTACAGACCTCGATTGAGTACAAAGGTCGGTCGCCACTTGTCCTGATCAGCCATGACCATGACTTTGGGGGTCGCTTTGCTGATGCCGTCCAACTGTGCGGCCAGCGATTGCCGGCGTCCATTGAGTTCTGCGTACTTTGCATCCTGCTGCAGGAATGCCGTGCGAATGCGATTGATCTGCTCTTTCGTGCGACGTGCAGGGCTGACGTTCAGGTCCGCTGCCAGTGCTTCGCTGCCGGATTTGGACGGCCCTGATACCTCACCGGGCCTGCGGCCGGCCAGCAGTTCTTTTTTCTCCCAGTCGGCCTGGCCCGGCTGAATCTCTTTTGCCCTGGTGGCCATCAAGTCGACGACCGCTTTTGACTGCATCCGAATTTCATTCCGACGACTCTTCTGGTCAACGGTTGGCACGGCAAGAACCGGCGCCGTCTGAGGGTCGCCTCCGCTCCCGGTTACCGGAGTCTGGTTGAAGAAAGCGAAAATCTGGTAGTATTCCTGCTGAGTCAGCGGGTCATATTTGTGATCGTGACACCGGCAGCAATTGAGCGTCAGGCCCAGCCAGACCGTGCTCATCGTTTCGGCCATGTCCATGACATAGTCAACTCGATTTTCTTCCGCAATGCGTCCGCCTTCGCCGTTGATCATATGGTTGCGACAGAAACCCGTCGCCAGGACCTGTTCAGACGTGGCATGCGGCAACAGGTCTCCGGCCAGTTGCAGAGTTGTAAACTGATCAAACGGAATGTTGTTGTTGAACGCCCTCACGACCCAGTCGCGCCACGGCCACATCGTGCGTTCGCGGTCACCCTGATAGCCGTTGCTGTCAGCATAGCGAGCTGCGTCCAGCCACTCCCACGCCATACGTTCACCGTAGGCTTCAGACTTCAACAGACGTTCCACCAGTTTCTCATAAGCATCAGGCGACTCGTCACGTGTAAACGTCTGGATCGCGTCTATCGCCGGAGGCAGACCGGTCACATCGAGAGTTACTCGTCGCAGCAACGTATGACGTGCGGCTTCCGCGGACGGCCGCAGTTTTCGCTCTGCCAGTTTCGACTGCACAAAGGCATCAATAGGATTGCGTACAAGGCGGTCAGCAGAATCCGTGGCAGGAACAGTCGGAGCCACCAACGGTTCGAACGACCAGTGTCGCCCCCACGCCGCTCCACCAACGACCCAGTGTTTCAGGTTCTCTTTTTCCACCGTCGACAGACTGCGATTGGAATCCGGGGGCGGCATCATTTCGTCGGGGTCAGTGGAAAGGACGCGCCGCAGCAATTCACTGTCGATCAAAGACTCACGGTCCAGTACAGCTGCGGCACCGACTTCGGTATCGAGACTCAGGTCTGCCTGGCGTCGTGCCGCATCAGGTCCGTGACAGAAAAAACAATTTTCAGAAAGAACAGGCAGGACATCTCGCGAAAAACGAACCTCGTCCGCTTCATCTGCCACAGCAATGAAGTGGCAGAATAGAACGAAACCCAGGATGAGGAAAAATCGATGCATTGCGAAAGACAAGGGATCATCAGGTGTGGGCGGAATCCGGGAAATACAGGTCTTCCAGGTCGAAAAGCAGAGAAGAACCATCATAAGCTTCTCGTCCCGCTTCCTGTTTGGCTCGACACCACATCTCGGGAACCACCTCCCGATGCAGGCGCTGCTCGCGGGGTAATCCAAAATACCAGTGTACGCCAGATTGACTTCGGTCGCACCACTGACCGAACCAAAGATGCAGAACAGCACCGTTTGCTCACACCAGGGCCGCGGTCACAGGTGGCTGCGACGGAACGACCGCAGCAGGATCGACACCCCAAAACAAGCACCCCCGGTGCTGCGCGAACATTGCCGCAGGCAATGCGCCACCGACTATTCGTCAGAGGCAACGGGCGGATCTCTGTCGTAGTCAGCGGCTTTCTCGGCCGCTGATTTCTGAGCGACCACAGTCGGCGAATCCGTGTCTTTGTCGTCTTCCGCGACAACCAGTGTTTTTTCAGGGACTGGTACGTCAACGGTGTCATTCGCCGCGGGCACTGTCGCCGGTTCTGCTGCAGGCTCTATCAGTACCCGCTCTCGCAGATTCTGTCCCAGACTCAATCTCCAGATACCGTCCGGGTCCTTCATCAGAATGTGACGTCTTGCAATTTCAGTAAGTTCGGCATCGATTTCGGCCGCCAGAATCCGGTCTCCGACTCGCAGTTCGGGCTTTTTGTTTTCCGCCTGGTTCCAGAACCAGGCAACGGGCTGGCCGTCCAGGCCAACAGCACCGGTGAATCGTGTCATTGCGGCTGTGTCGTCAGTGACCTTCAGCGTCAACGTGCCAACGGCTGACATGGCAGGTTCGCCACCGTCAGTGACCTTAACCTTTACCGAGTATTCACCTGGAGTGAACGTCCGGGGCGCGGTCCATTTCAGAATATTTCCATCTTCGTCAAAGGCCATGCCCTCCGGATTCTCATCGCCTTCCAGCGAGTACTTCAGATTGCCCGTCGGTCCGTCGTCCTGAGCAGCGACGGTCAGAATGAATTCACGTCCCAGTACAGCGATGGCGTCCTCAGGCAATGTGATCTCCGGCGCATCGTTCGGCAGCTTGATCGTGATGGCCAGAGTTTTTTCGACTCGCAGATCTTCGTTGTTCTTCTGAGTCAGGATGACGATGCTCTCATACTTGTTTGGTTCAATATCTTTGTCCGTCGCCCATTCCAGCTCACCCGATTCGGGATTAATAGACATACCATCAGGAGCATTTTCCAGAGCAAATACCGGCACACCAATATCTTCGTTCATGTCTTCCGCGCGTGCTGTCATGCTTACGGATTCGCCAGGCGCAATGGTCTTGTCAATAACGGAGGCGATCCGCGGTCTGAACTCGCGCGGCGGTGTCGGCTTGGCAAACGGTGAGGAATTCAGAAAGTTTTCGTAGTCCGAGAAACTCACATCTCGCCGCCCATGTGCCACGGGAAACAACTGAATATTCTCCCCAGCAGCATGCTCCGCTGCAGTGGTTCCCTGCTGCCCGCGTTCGATCGTCCATTTGCCCTTGCTCTCGCTGTCTATAGCGGTGACGTTCACCATTTCTTTGCCCAGTTGAGCAAGAAAGGGAGTCTGTGCGGGGAATCCGGCAGCAGACTTCACCGTCAGTTCTGTATCCGTCTCAGATATTGACTGCGGCAGTTCACTGCGGACAAACACGTCGTTGCTGTCGGAGCAGCCGACAACACTCATGCCCTCTGCTGTCAGTAAAATTTCCATGCGCGGGTTGCCCTGCGAACCTGTGCTCTGAATATCCAGATTCGCAATGCGATGCATCAGGCCGGCCTGTTCAAACAGGTATAGAAACCGGCTGAGACCTGCAAGGTCCGTTTCTGCTTCCACGTCCACGTTAACAGTCAGGTATTGGTTACGACGGTTGTCCGTCCTGCCAGGGTTCACCTGCAATTGTGCAAACTTACACTGTTGCGCAAGATTGGTGATCCAGATCTGATACAACCACTGCGCGTCTGAGATCCGTGGCGGCAGGCTGCTCGCACGACCCTGGCTGATGTGTTCTTTCGCCACCAGCAACTGCATATGCTTACGCTCTTCTCGTTCGAATTCGGCGGTGACATTGTCCAGATTTCGTTGCGCATCGCGGACCGGCCCCATGACGACGTCGTCGACCAATGGTCGAAGCACGCCCAGCCCGAGGACTCCGGCAAGCACCAATGCGAGTACTTTTGTTCTTTGCTTATCGTCCATTCTATCTGCCTCAGGCTTTCTTCTGCTTCGCCGCCGATTCTTTTGCGGGCGTTGGAATGCTGACTTCCAGAATGAGTTCCGTGGGATAGTTAGGATCTCGTGGATTCTGTTGAATCGGGTTCGCCGCCACTTCGTAGCCGGCATCGGTAAGAACACGCATCAGATCTTCGACGTCGCGGGATGATTTGGCGTAGCCCTCAGCATCAAAAGAAGCGACATAGTCCCCCTTCCGCAGACTGAACTTGAACTCTCTGATAAAGACCCGTTCCGTACTGCCCATGATCTCCTGAATCTTTTTCAGCTCATCCAGCCAGCTGATGTCTCGATCCATCCATTCGGTCAGCCGCTCGTCCAGCAGAAGATCGTTCTTGCCCAGCTTGTAGGCATCCTTCATATCGGCGGCTTCATCGGCCAGAGCTGTGGCGTCTTTATTGAGGGCAGAGACTTTATCGGATCTCCATTTCCAGCCACCGGCCAGCAGCAGCGCGGCAATGCCAGCAATCAGAATCGTCTTAAGTCGGCCATAGTCTTTCTTCTCGGGCGCCTTTCTGGGATTCGCCAGGTCGACTGCATCCACCGACGCGGTCCGTGCATTCGCGATCGCGCCAACGACAGCCAGCATGTCTGACGCGGCCAGCCCGTCCGTAAGATTTCCGTTAACAAGAGTGCCCTCGGGATCGACACGCACGACTTCTGCGTCGTTCAGACGTTTCGTGATCGAATCGGGAACTTTCGCTGAGACGTCGGGACTACCGATCACAGTCAGACGCCTGACCGAGTACTCACCGATGTCTTCAGCAGCAGCAAGACGAGCACGAGACACTTCTGCCCGTACCGCCTGTTCGATACCGTCCAGCGACGACCATGACGCTCCACTGTGCGAGAAGGCCACGTTGTGACCGGTCATGAAGATCATTTCAATGGAATCGGACCCAAGCGAAACCACAGCTTCCACAGCCTGATTATCGACCTTCTTCGCAAGCAGCCCGGCGTTGACAACCGCTTCCGCGATGCCGAAAGAGCTGATGCGAATTCCGGACACTTCCAGACCAGCGACCGCTAAAGCCTTGTGAACATCGTCAACATGCGTTTGAGGCAGCGTTACGAGCAGCACATCGCGAGTCGCGGCACCGGACGTGACAGGCAGAGGTACAAAGTCGAGACCAACCGATTCCACCGGCACAGTCAGGCGTGTGGCCGCCTGCATACGCACCATGTCAGGAATCTCATCGTCCGACAGATTCGGCAGCTCAACACGATTAAACGTCACCTGATGGCGTGGAAAAACAACGATCGCTTCGGTCGCGCTGATTTCTGAAGACGAAAGTGCCGTCTTAAGCCTTTCGCCCAGTTCAATGGCTGTCAACAAGCCATTTTCACGGTCGACTGCAACGGATGTGCGGACCTGCACTGACGATCCGGACGTCGAACCCACAGCAGCAATCAGGCGATCGCGATCCCATTCAATGACAAGTGTCTCGGCCATATTCTATTTCCTGAGCGACGGGCAATGGTGCTTGTGCGTATTAAACACCGGCAACCCCATGGTGGTGTCGGTGCTAACCAAACACAATATCTGGTCCGGGGTTATGACGATTGGGATCTGCGTTTCAACAGTCTTGTGACGAAAAAATGTACGCTTTGCATGCATCCTGTGTCCGCCTGACAGCAGCGGACTCAGGATTTCTGATTGGCAGGTCGATTTTGGTCGTTGACACACCGTATTGCGACGGTTGTCTGGAAGTTACTGGCTGGACTCTATGGGGATCAGCATGTTTGGGTGGTAACCGCGTCCCAGAGACGTCAGGTCACGAACGGACAGGATACGAGGCGGGTACTCAGTGGCATCAATCATCGCTTCAAGCCGAGTACTGGGGCCACCAGCATCAAAATGACCAATGGCCTGAAAACGATAAACGTCGCCACCCGTGGTGATATACGGGCCAATATTACGCAGAGTTTCCAGATCGACAAGTCCTTCCGCCAGAATCCACGCTGCGGTATTGCGGCGGGCCGTAATACTGGAAGACGAACTCTGCAGATCAATCGGCGGTCGGGCTGAGAGAATCGCGTCCGGCAGATCGGCAGGAACATCAAGAGCCAGCCCCGGCAGCACCGTCAAAACCTCAAGCCGAGCCTGATTGACGTTGATCCGGCCTTCAATGTAGGCGTCGTCTGTCGTCGTCAGCATGCGTTCCAGATCCGGCAGCACATTTAATAGCGTACCGGCATCTTCCGGCCACGGACTCTCAAAGGACTGGTCCACACCAGTGAGCATTTTGGTGGGATTGGAAGGACCGCCGATCAGTTGATAGATCGAAGTGAACTGATACGTCGACACAACCGTGAGATCGATGTCGTTCCGTGAAATCTGATCCTGAATCCCGGATTCCGCTTCCGGTGTGCCAGGCGTCATGTATTCCGTTCCCGCCAGGCGCACGGCCACGATATAGCTGGCAGCCTCTTCACCGAACTCCTCTTCAATAGCGTCGTAAAGTGACGTCATTTCGCCCATGTTGATATTAATCTTCTCTTCGCCATCAGGCGTTGTGTTTCGTTCACGACTGCGAGCAGTCAGGTAATCTTTCCAACCCAGATCCAGAATGCCATCAGCATTGTCAAAGGGGGGCGTTTGTTCGCCGTCGTTCTCGTTGGCGTCCAGAATTCCGTTGTGGTTCGCGTCCTCGCCATAGAACAGGTCCGGCGTGACTCCCTGAACCTTCAGCAACTCGTCAATGGAATCCATCGGGCCGTTCTTACACGGATAGGGAACGCTGAGTCCTTCGTACTCGTTGGATTCCGCACCGCCCGGTCGGCGATCTTCATCGGAATCAAGCCAGTCCAGAATGGCATCGATGATATCGTCGGTCATGTTCGGAATACTGGAGGTGGCCAGATACACCAGACCGAGCTGTTCTTCTGCCGGCAATGCCGATTCCAGTGCGTCCAGTTCCAGAAGCCTGTTGATGTTGAATTTGGCGTTCTCGTTGCCCAGTCCGAAACGAATGCT
>Ga0315331_10000495_pt1 | contig 27384 bp, 17 predicted proteins | sample M160m34915metaG_FD_203456 | JGI IMG/M metagenome (GOLD analysis project Ga0315331, IMG submission 203456) | Ammonia-oxidizing marine archaeal communities from Monterey Bay, California, United States - M1 60m 34915 | ecosystem: Environmental > Aquatic > Marine > Intertidal zone | place: USA...
CCAGAGGCCCGTTGGAACGACGGATTTCGCTCACCGCCAGGAATACCGGGGCCGTCGTAATAAACGGAGTCACCAGTCCTGGCAGGCCAAGCATTCGAATCGCAAAGGCTGTGACCGACGCTCCGCCGACGCCCGTTCGCTGAATCGTGACCGACATCAGAGTCAATGCCGCAAAGGTGATGAACACGGGAATCAGTCAGTCGCCAACGATGGCCTTGCGGGAGAACCTGAGCAACTCACCGACAGCTGCGTCCAGCGTCCTGTACCGTCTTCGCACGCTGAACGCGTTTCGGACGTCAGATCTGTTCAGCACCCGGACCGCCCAGATGCTGAAGGGAATGCTCAGCATTGCTTCAGCAGTGAGAGGAAGCAGTCCGAATACGGCCCCCGCCATGGACCGGCCGGGCGATCGAAAGCCACGCATGTTCCATGCAACAAATGTGACGATTGCCCCGACGGCCACTCCGACAGGAAAGAAAGGTGTCGTCTCGTCGTAATAGGAGTGAACTACTCAGACACTCAATCTCCGTGAGCAGGCCGCCAATCACCGTCAGTCCGCCGATGGTGGTGATGTCTGCACATGCACGGGACTACCGGAGCCTGCGACGCTCTCAAATACATCTGATAGAACGTGCGTTTCTTCGCCGGCGGTACCAGGGCTGCCGGACGCGTCAGTGTTGAGCAACGATTTCAGTTGCTGTGACTGGCGTTCGTCATTCGTCTTTGGCGACCGACTCAAGAATGAGTCGGGCCTTGTTGCAGTCACCGGCGAACAACAGGTCCGTTGCCTTCTTCAGTTGGACGCCGCGTGCTGCGTTCTGTGAGAGCTTCTTTTTCAGTTGATACACCATGACCGGAAGTCGGAGGTCGTCAGCGCTGTATGCTTCGTTGTTTTCGGTGTGTTTCCGGACGTGTTCCAGATAGCGATAGCCCGATGCCTTTGTCGGCTCAATCATCGTTCCTTCGCCATAGTCATTCCATGTTGCGATCTGGATAATCCGCGACCTGCTTTCCTGAGCCATGTTCAGCGTGTCGGCGAACGTTGCTCCGTCGCGATCGTCGATGGAGCCATAACTGTCGTGTAGCTCCGCCTGTTCATAGATGTCACGGAATTCCGGGAATGCGACAGAGATGACGAATTTGTCTGCATCGGGTCTGGCATGTAAAGACTCCAGATACTTACGCCAGACATCGGGTACGATCTCCACGCCGCCGGTCACCGGAGGCCAGCCGTACGCACCATCCAGCCCGTTCTGCTGCACCAGATGCGGCAATCCGAAAAGCAGCGGACGTTGATTGAGTTCCGTTACCATCCGGGCCCATTGATTCTTCTGGAAATACTGAGGACCAAAGATAAGCAGGACGGGGCGACCTTTGATTTTCACGTACGCGTCATCACTGAAGCAGTTGTCTGTCAGCCATGCCAGGTCTTTCTGTCCCTGAGCGATGTCCTGCTGGTCCCGCAGCAATTCTGCTTCCTTCATGTATTTGACGGTTTGATCCTCATAACAGACGGCGTACTGTAGTCCCGCTTTCCTGACATGTTTGATGAAATGTTGTGTGTTGCGGTGCACGTCTGGGTAGTCCCGGAAGTGTGCCGTGCCATACCAGTCGATAATGACGCCATCGATCCCCGCAAGTTTCATCAGCAGCACCTGACATTCCAGCGCATCCGCGTCGTTGGAATCATAGAGGCCAATCAGCGGGTAATCGTGCGATGCGACTTCTCGCTGCCCGTCTGCCCGGACGCGATCGGGATCGAAATGATTCATCGTCCAGTGCCAGCCCCAGTGACCGCTTACCGGTTTTGAGGCGTACCACGGCATGTAATGCACCAGCACTGTTTTCGAACGATCCTGCGCTCTGAGATCTGGTGACGGGACTTGTGCCACCGCGGCGACAAAAAGCAACAGGAGGATGCTTCGAGTTCTAGTCAATGTAGGGAGCTTTCTCCGGATCGGGCCGCGATGACGTCAGAGTAGGTGGAACGTTATTTCGCGTCGGTATCGCTCGGATGGACGTGGCCAGAATTACTTCCATATTGATCCCTCAGACCTACTGCTCTGGTAAGGAAATCGGCAACTGCCCGAAGAGCAGTCGCATCTCCCGCAATCATAACGTCGGACAGTTCGATGGGAGCTTCGTCATTTTCTGGAGATCAAGACCTCTTCATGAGATTATTGTTCTGATGTCTACTGACGGAAACTCGGACCACGGTAACACGATTTTGCCCGGTTTTCCGGGAACCAGTTCTGAAACAATGCGAAAAGACGGCCGATTTTCTGATCGATATTTTCGGGACACACACGATGTTCGCTGTTTTTTTACGTAGAAGCTCCCGATAACGCATGCCTTATGTGGTGAGCCGTCATCTTCATCGCGGCTTCCGTAGCCTGGAGCATCTCGGCCACGTCGGCGTACGTGTGCTCTGAGTACTTTCCTTTGATGCAATTCTTACGGTGTACGAACTGATCTCCCATGCCGGCGTCTTCGTATTCATTTTGTAACGGTTTGATGATTCCTTCCGATGGCGTGAAATCAAGGGGGCGATCAGGGAGAATACAAAGACGCTGCGACTCCCGTCAGATGTGAAACTTCAACTCCGGAAGAATAACAGGGTCGCAAGGGCACAACGATGGCACCGCGGGACGGTCGATAGATCTGCCCCGCGGCTGTCTGGGTTGCTCGGACGAATCGGGTTATATCAACAGAAGGTTTTTGACATGGAATACAACGTTCTCGGTCGTACGGGGGTGAAGGTGTCGCAATTGTGTTTTGGCACGATGTCGTTTGGAGGCGACGCGGACGAAGCGACCTCGGCCGCGATGTTCAAACAATGTCGAGACGCAGGGATTAACTTTTTTGATTGTGCCAATGTGTACACAGCGGGGCGCTCTGAAGAGATTCTTGGAAAGTTGATCGCCGATTGTCGGGATGAACTGGTGATCACCAGCAAAGTGTTCGGCCAGATGGGGGACCACGCCAATGCCGGCGGTTTGTCTCGCCGCCACATTGTGCAGGCTGTCGAAGATTCGCTGCGGCGTCTGAATACTGATCGGCTGGACCTTTATTTTGTGCACCAGTACGACGCGGATACACCAATGGAAGAAGTCGTCGACGTGCTGGATGAATTGGTTCGACAGGGGAAGATTTTGTACCCAGCGGTGAGCAACTGGTCTGCCTGGCAGACAGCGAAAGCACTCGGAATTGCTGAGCGGAAAAACATGGTTCGATTCGCCTGCATGCAACCGATGTACAATCTGACCAAGCGGCAGGCGGAAGTGGAGTTGCTGCCGCTGGCCGAATCAGAGCAACTGGGTGTCATTCCCTACAGCCCCGTCGGCGGCGGACTGCTTGCCGGTAATTACTCAACGGGCACAAAGCCAGACAGTGGTCGACTGGTTGAGAATTCGATGTATACGAAACGCTACTACGAGGATATTTACTTTGAGGTCGCGGAGCGGTTTGTTTCTCATGCGAATGAGCGGGGCATACATCCGGTTTCGCTGGCGGTTGCGTGGGTGGCCTCTCATCCGGCGGTGACCGCCCCGATCATCGGTGCCCGCAATCCTGAGCAGTTGCAGGCATCGCTGGCGGCAGTTGATGTGAGCATGACTGCGGAATGGCGTGCAGAAATCGACGCTCTGTCGCCGACTCCTCCGCTGGCAACTGATCGCAGTGAGGAACGCTCGTAGTGCCAGTGAGCTCGGGTTGCGCAGTGTTCGCAATGATCAATGCTGCGTGATTACAGGGGAGCATTGAACCGGTTTGTTCTGTGTCTGCGTCGGTCGTGATAATTTATCACACTGACTGCTGATGTTTCTGTCAGAGCCGGTGCGGCGTTGTGCGTAACCCCTTCCGGATCTGCAGAGGCGTCGTCCCCGGTTGTATACGTGTATGCGACCGTTTAATCCGGCCCCGGCGGGAGTTCCGCAGTGTGAACAGCGAACGTGAAAATTTCTGCTCAGATTCGTGACGATCCGGTTGTTTGCCCGAAGCTGTGTCGTGGCAGACGATCGCGCCGCTGGCCCTGATCGTCACCAGTACTTCGCCGTCGTTGATGAGCGAGACATGATCGATTGCGCCGCCGGTCGTTCTGTCTGTTCCTTCGACCGCACTGGCGTTTACATCTAATTGCTCGGCTTCCCGTAGGCTGCTGCACGCATGCAGGATCCCGTCATGGTGTGAGAAACGAACGTAGGTCCCCCAGCGACCTGTCTTGATCTTTGTTCTCTGCTCACCACTTTTCATGTCCCCAAGGCGGATCGTGCCGCCTCCGGCTGTCGCTGCCAACGGTCTGCTGTCAGACGAAAACGCAGGTGAGCGAACCGGATTGTTTTGTTCCCACAGGTCGTACAACTGCGTCGCGGATGCGATATCCCGGACGATCAGCGAAATCCGGTCAGCCAATGCGACACGTCTTCCGTGATTGCCGATTCGTTATCTGCCACAGCTCATTGAGCTGAACAAAGGGTGGCCTGCGATCTTTGAATGTGGTCGGTCCAGGCTGTGAGTATCGCGAATGGTACTCGGTAATGCAGGGGCCGGAATGTCCGGGAGAGGGCAGCCATTTGGAGGTTCCGGTTTTATCCCAACGGTATTCGATCTATCCTAAGTGGCGCCGGAACGCATACGGCATGCGTTCCGGAGGATTGATACCGTTGAAAGTGATTTCCTGGTCGAGAGGTAGACATGAAGTTACTCCGTAACGCGTTGCTGGACGGATGTTTTCTACTGGATCTGGACGAGCGGGAACTGCCCTCCGTTTTTCAACAGGTTGTCAAATATCTGGTGGCGCGCGGTACGGTCGTGGCGGCCGAGGCGGACCAGCTGGAGGCGTCTTTAAATGAACGTGAACGTCTGGTTTCCACGGCCATTGGAAATGCGGTTGCCGTTCCCCACACCTATCTGAATGCTGTTCGCGAGCCGACCATCGTACTTGTGCGGCTGGCTCATGCGGTGAATCTGGGAGCACCCGACGGCGTGCCGGTACGCTTCGTGTTTGTCCTGCTGGGACCGACGGGAGCGGCTGCGCAGCATCTGGATTCGCTGGCGAATATTGCTCGGCTGGTGGCCAATGAGGAGTTTAGATACGACGCTCGTGTTGCCAAGACGCAGCTTGATCTTCTGGCGGCCCTCGATCGCTTCGATCGGCGGACAGCGACAGTACCGGCACCAAAAGAAGAAAAAGCGGATGGTCTGGCGTACACCGGTCGGCTGTGCGGTGGACTGATGCAGGATATTCGTCGTCGGCTGCCTCATTACGCCAGTGATTTTCGTGACGGGTTTCATTCCAAAAGCGTGGCCTCCACACTGTTCCTGTTCTTCGCCTGTCTGGCGCCGGCGATCACGTTTGGTGGCATCATGGCTGAGCTGACCAACAACCATATCGGCGCTGTCGAAATGATCGTGGCGTCCGCCTTCTGTGGCGTGACGTACGCGCTGTTTTCGGGACAGCCCCTGATTATTCTGGGCGGTACAGGCCCGTTGCTGGTGTTTACGTGGCTGTTGTACGTTCTGTGCGGTCAGTTGCAGATTGAACAATACTTCCTTGAAGTTTTTGCCTGGGTCGGACTGTGGACAGCGCTGTTACTGTTTGCGCTGGCAGCGACTGACGCCAGTTGCCTGTTGAGGTATTTTACAAGATTCACAGATGAAATTTTTGCGGCGCTGATTTCGATTATCTTTATTTATGCTGCGGTTGAGGCGCTGGCAAGTATTGTGTCGGACGTGTACCAGGTCGAACGTACCAGCCACGACAAGGCGCTGGTGCCTCTGATTCTGGCAATGGGGACATTCTTTATTGCTTTCGCATTGTCGAGGATTCGCAGCAGTCGCTACCTGCTGCCACAGGTTCGCGAGTTCCTTGCGGATTTTGGTCCGACCATCGCACTGGCAGCCATGACTGTGGCGGCCGTGACGTGGTTTCATGATGTTCAGACGACGACACTGCCCGCTCCCGATGCGATGCGACCAACGATGGAACGAGCATGGCTGATCAATCCGCTGGCAGCGCCCCGGTGGGTGTGGCTGGCGGCGATCGGACCTGCAATCCTGGCAACCCTGCTGCTGTTTCTGGACCAGAATATTACCGCGCGTCTTATTAACAGCCCTGACCATAAACTGCAGAAGGGAGATGCCTATCACTATGACCTTGCTCTTCTGGGCGGGCTGATTGCGATCTGTTCGATGTTCGGGCTGCCCTGGCTTGTGGCGGCAACTGTTCGTTCATTGAATCACGTGCGCAGTCTGGCGACTGTGGAAAATGTTGTGGACAGGAGTGGCGATTCACGCGAGCGAGTTCTGCATGTTCGGGAAACTCGAGTGACGGCGCTGGCAATTCACCTGTTGATTGGGCTGTCGGTCCTGGCATTGCCGATGCTGAAGACGATCCCGATGGCGGTGCTGTACGGTCTGTTTCTGTTCATGGGTGTCGTATCCATGGCGGGCAATCAGTTTTTTGAGCGGCTGCGATTGTGGTTCATGGACTCGTCTCTGTATCCGACGTCGCATTACATGCGACGTGTTCCCGTCTGGACGATTCACAAATTTACGCTGCTGCAGCTGGGTTGTCTGGTCGTGCTTGGGCTGGTGGAAGTGTCGCCACTGGGGATTCTGTTTCCGGTGTTCCTTGTGCTGCTGGTTCCTGTACGGATTCTGGCAGGCAGGTACTTTACTCCGGAGGAACTGGCGGCTCTGGATGCGGAAGAAGAACCGGAAGACGAGGAGACTCACTGGGCCTGATCCGGGTGGCAGTCGCGCGGCAGACTCACGGGGCCACAGTTGTTTTCCGTCAAACCTCGCATATTTGCAACGACTCCATAGAGCAAGTGTATTCGTGACCGGGCTGGCTTATGATCTTCGGGAAAGTGAGGCGGGAGAGAGGGAGAGGCAGGGAGAGGCAATATGTTGAGCATCCTTGGGTCTGCGAATCCGTGTCGTCGCGGCGTTGGTCGGCGAACTGCGATGAGTATTGGCGCGCTGGGAACGATATCTTTGAGTTTACCGGAAGTGTTGCACCACCAGTCACTGGCTGCCCGCACTCAGTCGGTTGGTTCAACATTTGGACGCGCGAAACGTATCCTGCTGGTGTATCTGCAGGGTGCGGCGTCTCAGTTTGAAACATGGGATCCCAAACCGGAAGCTCCCAAAGGCGTGCGCGGGAAGTGGGGGGCGATTCAGACCTCCGTTCCAGGGACGGTCATCAGTGAGCAGCTTCCGAAGCTGGCGGCACTGGCGGATCGTCTTGGAATCGTGCGGTCGATGACGCATCCCAACAATAATCACTCCAACCTGTATACGCTGACAGGATACGCCGCGACGGATTTTTCAAGCGAGACGAATCCGTTCGACAATCGACATCACCCCTTCTTTGGCAGTGTGCTCGACTACCTTGAGGATCAGCGGGCACCGCATGAGACTCCGGAGCTTCCCCGGAATATAGGACTGCCGTTTCGTTTGAGCACGTACGCGCCGTTCAGTCGACGGTCCGGTCCGTACGGAGCGTTCCTGGGACACGGTTATAACCCGGTCTGGACGGAGTTTGACGGGAAGGCGACGAAGACCGCAAACCGGGTCAGCTTCTTTCGACGACTGGCGGGCGTGGATGTTCAGGATCCGTATCTGGGCATTACTCCGAAAAGTCGTCTGCGTGTGTCGAAGGCGGCGCAGCTGCAGCACGGGCTGACGATCGATCGACTCGATAAACGACGCAGCCTGCTGCAGCAGTTCGACGACGAACAGCGACAATTCGGTGAAAGCGATCCCGCTCACAGCCTGGATCGTTTTCAGCAGATGGCGTTTTCACTGATCTGTTCTGAAAAAATGCGTAATGCACTGGATGTCGGTATGGAACCGATGGCCTTGCGCCAAGAATATGGAATGACATTGTTCGGGCAGTCCGCTCTGACGGCTCGGCGACTGCTGGAAGCCGACTGTCCTTTAGTGTCTGTGTTCTGGGACGAATACAAAGTTGTGAACACTGCATGGGATACGCACTTTAATCACTTCACTCGGATGGGAAATGAATTGCTGCCTGGGTTTGATTCCGGCATGAGCAGTCTGTTGCTGGATCTGGAGGACCGCGGCCTGCTGGATGACACACTGGTGATGTGTCTGACGGAGCACGGCCGCACGCCGAAAATCGACAACCTGAATCGTGGTGGGGGACGGGGACACTGGTCTCAGTCCTACAGTGTGATGTTGGCCGGTGGCGGCATTCGGCCAGGCACTGTCGTGGGAGCATCCGATGATCAGGGAGCCTTCGTTAAGGAACGTCCCGTCAGCCCCGAAGACATCCTGGCGACCATGTATCACCTGAAAGGCATCGCCGCGGATACTGTCATTCCCGACCGACTGGACAGACCTGTTCGCCTGACAGAGCATGGTCAGGCGATTTCTGAGCTGGTATGACTTCTCCTCGGTTCCTATGACGCATTCCGGCCTCAGAGAGTGCTGAGTGATTTCGTCAATTGTGGCACATGACCGTCAGCCAAACAGCTCAGTCAGTGGCTGTCCCCCGTGCATCACCGGCACGGGGCGCCCGAATGTGTCGTGCATGCGCGTTTCCGGAGCGATGCCGAGGGCATGAAAGATTGTGGCGGACAGCGTTTCCGGACTGACGGGATTGTCGGTGGGATAGCCCGCGTCTTTGTCAGACGTCCCATAAGTGATTCCGCCTCGAATTCCGGCTCCGGCCAGAACGGCGGGGAAACAGTGGCTCCAGTGTCCGCGTCCCCACTGAGCATTTGCAGGCTTTGGTGTGCGTCCCATCTCGCCCAGGCAGACCACCAGCGTTTCGTCCAGCAGCCCTCGATCGCTCATGTCCGCAAGCAGTGCCGAAAGCGTCTGGTCAAGGCCGGGCAGCAGATGCTGACCGACGTCATGAGATCCGGTGTGGCTGTCCCAGCTGTATCCGTCCGGGCAATCCCACAGCACTGTGACAAATCTGGCACCGGCTTCCAGCATGCGGCGTCCCATTAATGCTGACTGTCCGAACAGATGTCTGCCATACCGATCCCGCAGTGCCGCCGACTCACGACGGATATCGAAGGCCGCTCGCATCTTGTCTGATGTTACCAGTTCAACGGCGCGGGCCCGGGTTCGACTGTATTCGACCACCGACCGCGCCTGATCCAGTTGTCGACGAGCTGCGTCAAACTGCTCCAGCAGGCTGACGCGGCGAACGGTTCGGTTCACAGTCATGTCGGCCTGTACATCAAGGCCGCGAATACGAAAGTCGAGCTCCTTATCGATGCAGTCTCGGAAGTACGGGTTGTCGTCCTTGCTGCGTTTTGTGATTCTGGTGGCCAGAGGATTGAATGAGCGGCCCAGCCATCCGGCGTACTGGCCGGAACGATCGTAGCCCTGAATGTGCCCCAGTGGATTAGGCAGATAGACATAACTCGGAAAGTCTCGTTGTTGTTCCGGCAGTTTATCGGCATCGGCATGGTAATCCAGATACTGTACGACGGAACCCATCGCGGGCCAGTCCTTCTGCGTCGCATCAACGTTGGCCGCACCTCGATCTGCCGGCGGAAGTGGATGGCCGGTTTGTATGTAGTGGCAGGCGTTGTGGTCATTGTGCGGATGGGTCATCGTCCGTAGAACGGCAAACCGGTCCGAGATTGCTGCCAGCTGCGGCAGCTTCTCGCAGATCTGTAGTCCTGGCGTGCGCGAAGCGATGGGCTGATAGGGGCCCCGAATGCCGGTTGATGCATCCGGTTTCATGTCGAATGTTTCCAGCTGGCTGGGGCCGCCAAACAGAAACAGAAACATGACCGACTTAGCACGAGGTTGAACGACGTGGCCAGCACCTTCTGCCCTCAGTAAACAGGTCAGGCTCGTCCCCAGCAGTCCGGTTCCCGCGGCCTGCAGTATCTCCCGACGTGAATAACCGTTGCAGAGTCGTTGTGGCTTCCCCTGAATCGTGAGCATGACATCACCTGGCAATGATCCGGCAGTTGAATTCAAAGACGCTGCGGGTGCTAAAGGAATCGTGGCGTGCGTTGGTTCCTTACACTCCAGTATAGCAGTATTTCGGAAGAATACCGGTTTTTCCAGGCTGCCGTGTGGTCTCTGCGCGGATCTGTGTTGCCGATGGATCCGAATGCCGCCGGTGCACGCTGCCTGAAAACTGAGCACTTCGTCAGCGGGCCACTATTCGGAGCGGCTGGCGGTACCGCAGCCTGTGAGACTCAATTGAGTGACAGTGCAACGGAATCGACAACAGGCTGCAGCTGCAAAACTGGTGGTTGTTGGTTCACAGGATGCATTCGGTCAACCAACAACCGAATTCTGAACGGTTTCGGCTTACCGGCCGGCCGCATGAATACCGGCCGAAGTGTGATGTCTGCTTAACGCCAGACACGTACGTGATAAAAGCCGTCGGGGCCGCGGAGTGTGGCCTGTGCAACCAGTTGGCCGCTGCCCACGCACGTCACCACGCGCCCGCTCATGCTGAAGCCGACTCCCACGAACGTACCCATCGGAGCGCTGCGGACGTGGCCTTTATATCGACGTTCCACCATCATTTTCGCCTCGGCTTCGGCCCACATCTGCAACGGTGATTCCTTGATCTGTTCAGGATCTGAGGATGTAGATGCCGATTTGGCGGAAGCAGCCGTTGTCACCGCTGACGTCGTTGCGTCAGCAGACTTGGTTGTCGTGGTGCGTGCCGACGTATTCGTGGTGTTGGCCTTCGTGGTAACTGTCCGTGTCGTGACGTTGGGTACGGTTCGTGTTACAGGTCGGTAGACCATATGCCGAGTTCGCCTTTTGGCGGCGTTAACAGGGGTGACAGCGATCAGTACAGCCGCCAGTAAAAGAATTGAGCGAATCATCGTTTTGAATCTCCATAATCAGTGATGCGGGCGAACCATTGCCGCCGAAGACACCAGACCCTAGCGAACCGTACCCTGTCTGACCAGTGTCCTGCTCTGCCCGCGATGAAGAGACGCCCAATCCGTTTTCTGCCAGTGCATGTTCTCATTCAGAGGAACTGTGTCGTGACTTACTTTCGACACCTGGTCGGGCTTCCGCTCTCAGCGTTGTGCGATTCGCTGTCAAGCGGGTGACCGATCCCTGCGACACTATTTCATGTGTCGATCGACGAACTCGAACGCTTTCACATAGGCCCGGTCGATCAGTTGCGGGTCTCCGCCGACCAGTCCGTGTTCACCGTTGACGATACTGATCAGTTCGTGCTCAACCCCGTGCTTTCTGAATTCTTCAGCCATCATCGTTGACTGCTCATACGGTACATCCGTGTCGTTCGTACCGTGAATCAACATGGTCGGCGGGTAGTCCCGAGTGACATTTTTCACGGCCATATAAGGATAGAAATTCTGTGCTTCAGTGATCGGATTCCAGTTGGTGACCTGCTGCGGCCAGATTCCGCGCTGACGGCAGAAGTTGTAGAAGGTGCCACCGTTACCTTTGCGTTTACGGGCATCTGAAACGGGCGGTCCGGTCACCTGAGCAAATGCATCTTCTTTCGTGACCTGTACCCTGTTGTGGCGGCGGTGGGGGCTGGGTTTGCTGTACCAGTCTCCTACCAGGTCACCATAGCCCCAGAATGCGACCAGTACAGTCGGGCGTGGCTGGACGCGGAATCCGGAAGTGAGCGTCAGGCACCCTCCCGCCGACCCGCCCATGACTGCGATGCGACCTGTATCTGCATGAAACAGCGCCGCACCGTCTTTCCGAATCCACCTGAACGCATCTTCGATGTCTTCAATAATTCCCGGCAGTTTGGTTTCGGGAGCCAGGCGATAGTCGATCGAAACGATGATGTAACCTGCCTCAAGCATTCGCTTTTTCACGCGACCGCTGACACCTGCCCGACTTCCGTTGATCAGTGCGCCGCCATGAATCCAGACGATGACTGGTCTCAGCGTGTTGTCGTCAGCGCGATGAACATCCGCTCTGATCTTAAGATTGTCGACTTGTTTGTAAGTGTACGTGGTCAACTTTGTCTGCACCTCTGAGGCGAGTACGTTTTGCGACAGAGTTACCATAACAAACCCCAGTGCTGCATTCTTCACAATCTGTCGCCGGTCAACATGTGCAGTCATCTTGAAAATCCCATGCCGGTCGGGGGTGCTGCGGCAGTTTGAACTTGTAGAGACTGAAGCGAATCTGGTCCTCATCAGACTGCAGGCGGTCGAACATCAGAGTCAGTGACATACCGTTGTCGGCGCGGCTATAGTAGAAAGACCGGGCGATTCGGGGCCAGTCATATGTCCATGTGTTCAGGCGAAAATCTACATCGACGTCATATCCCAGATCAGCAACAGCCCGAGCGCGATAATTTCCTCCGCCGGTCCAGTCCGGATGTCCTTGTGGCGCGTCTGCGCGGATCCAGGATTCTACTGCATTACTCGTGTTGTGCCCACGAAAGTGCAGTGACACGTCATTCATGTAGTTAGCGAAGAAGATGATGGCGTAGTTGCGAGGACCAAACAGAGATGCGTCCTCGGGTGTACAGCGGAATTCGCAGTCCACGTAGTATGGCTCATTAACTGTGTATTTCAGGGTGCTGGCGACTTTCCATGGGCTGTCCCGGGCTCGTCGCACAAGGACGACTGATTTTTCGTCGGGCAGCTGATGAAGTGTGTAACGGCCGTGCCGAGGCGTGAATTTACTGTTCGAACTCGCATGTCCGGAGATAATGTGTTCAAAATTCCGACCGGCCGAAGCTCCGACAGTGTCGGGATCATAGGCATCAAAGTCGGCAGACTGTGCGACGTTGAACAGCGAATCAATACCGCTGAGTATGTCGGGAAAATCAGAGTTGTCGGGGAACAGTACAGACAGTTCGCCCCGCTTAATCCGGATCGATTCAGCCTGTACACTCTCCTGGGCGGATACTGTCGAAATTGCCAGGGACACCGCGAAAATCACCCAGCTTGTTCTGAATATGTTCATGAATGTCTCGAATAGCATATGCCAGCGTCACCGACTTTCAACGGAATTATTCAGGCCGACCGGTCAGGTCGCAACCGAGGTTCTGCTGCAGCAGCCGATTTGCCAGACATGGGCAGCGTGCGGAGCCTCACTCCGACTTTAGACTCAACACCAAAGGTCATGCCTCCGAATCCATGTCGACATACAGGTGCGTCAGATCCCTCGTCCCTGATTACCGTCTCGGTTGTGTCGGGAACCGTCTGCCGGATACCAGTCTTTCCCAAAGAAGAGTGGTTCGTGAAACTCACTGAACGGTTCGGTGGCGGACTGGTTCGTCAGATGGCAAGATGGCTGCGTCAGTAGAACGCGTGCCGGTCTTTTTGTTTCGGGGGAAACGATGTCTTCCAGTGAACTGAACCAAAGCACAGTGCTCAACCCGGTGGACGAAGTCTGTCGGGAAAGGTTCGAGCTGTCATGGATGATGGGCGACAAAAAGACGATTCGTGAGTGCCTGCCGGACTCGGCCGCCGCACGATACCGGCCCACTCTGGAGGCGTTGATTGCTGTCAAGATGCAGTTGCAGTGGAAGGCGGCGTCTCGAGCCCGGGCGTTCTCAACGGACGTCGGCAGAAATGAAACGCTGCTGATGATGCCCACACCCGTTGAGGAGTATATGGTCGAATTTCCGGAGATGAACGTTGCGGCGGTCAGGCGGCAGCTGATTCGACAGGAGTTTCTTATTCGTCAGAGTGTGGGTGATCACCCGCAGCCGGATGATTATCGAAATCGTTTTCCGGAGATTGATATCGAGCGTCTGCTGTCGCCCGAGGAACTTCGCGGAGCGGATACATTGCACTATGTCGCTGGTGAATCCGCTCCGAAGTCGCCAGGGATGCCTGATTCAATCGACGGCTACGAGCTGCTGGAGCGGCTCGGCGCCGGAGGGATGGGAGTTGTTTATCGTGCTCGACAGCTGGCTGCCGACCGGATTGTGGCGTTAAAACTCATTCGCGCGGAACGCCTGCGGAATGTGTCAGAATCAGCTCGGGCGGAAATCGTTGAGCGGTTTCGGATTGAAGCACAGGCAACAGCTCGGCTGGACCATCCCAATGTTGTCGGCGTTTTTGAAGTCAATACCAGCGATCCGGCTCGGCCCTGGTTTTCAATGCAGTTTGTACAGGGGGAGAGTCTGGCCGAACACCTTGTCGGCGGACCTGTGGCGTGTCGACAGGCTGCCGAATATTCGCGTCAGATCGCCGGTGCCGTGGCCCATGCTCATGCAGGGGGCATTCTTCATCGAGATCTGAAACCGCAGAACATATTTCTTCGTGCGGATGAAGAACATGTCCTGGTGGGCGACTTTGGCCTGGCAAAACTCGACGTGGATGACGTCCATCGGACAAGTCATGATAGTATTCTGGGAACGCCCGCGTATATGTCGCCGGAGCAGATTCGCGATTCATCCTCCGTCAGGGAAGCGACTGACATCTGGTCCGTCGGAGCCACCCTGTACCATCTGCTTACGGGACGACCTCCGTTTCAGGCGGCCACTTCCGTTGAGACTTTGCGGCACGTTCTGAACTACGAGCCGACTTCGCCGCGTTTGCTGAATCCGGCCGTGGACCGGGATCTGGAAACCATCTGCCTGAAGTGTCTGCAGAAGAATCCTCAGCACCGTTACGCATCCGCCTCCCTGCTGGAAGAAGATCTCGCACTGTATCTGAGCGGCACGCCGATTACGGCCAGGCCGGTCAGTCGCATCGAGCATGTCTACCGGTGGTGTCGGAGGAATCCGGTTGACGCCGCCTTTGCCGGCGCGGCCGTGACCGGAGTTATTGTCGCCCTTGTCAGTCTGATCGTTGGCTATCGAACAGCCGCCGATGCGCTGGAGGAATCGAATGCGAGTCATCTGCTGGCCAGACAGACCGTTCACGATTTATTTACAGAAGTCAGCGAAACTGTGCTTCTGGAAATGCCTGGTATGCAGCCGCTGCGACAGCGTCTGCATGAGCGAGCGCTCAGTTATTACCGCCGGTTTGTGGAAACAGGGCACGACAGTCCTGAGCTGAGAGAGGAAACGGGGGAAGTCTGGTTTCGCATCGGCCGAATTGAAAAGGAGCTGGGCAGGCCCGCTGACGCAGGGCTTGCCTATCACCAGGCGCTGACGATCCAGCAGCAACTGATACGTGAACAGTCGACGATTCCTCGTCGTGTTGCGTTGTCATCGACGTGGAATGCGATGGGCAGTCTGCACATTGCTCAGGGACAGTGGAGTGAAGCGGCAGATGCGCTGCTGAGAGCGCTCGAACTGCGTGAGGCTGTTGTTCGAGAATCACCGTCGAATGCTGAGTTCAGGCGGCTGCATGCCAACACCATCATGAATCTGGGAGCCGTTCATCGAAATCGGAGCGAGTTTCCTGACGCTGTCAATGCCTTTAAGAAGGCCAACCGCGTGCACCGCTGGTTGCTGGCTAACGCATCACTTGATTCTGATACTGATCGCCACGTGAGGCGTGCGCTTGGCATGACTTTGTATAATGCTGCCAACGCCGCCTTCGGTATTGAGTCAGCGGACATCAGCAGCGAGGTACTGGTGCCGTTAAGCGAAGCGGTTGATTTGTTTCGGGAACTGTTACACGATCAGCCGAACAGTTACACCATCAGACGTTGGTTGATATTCTGTCGGCAGCTTCGGGCCGAAGCCTATCCGGATGTGGAAATGGCCGCGGCGTCCGCCCGGGAAGCAGCGGCGGAAATGCAGCAACTCGCAGTCGAAAATCCAGCCGTCCCGTCACTGGTCCGGGAGTGGGTTCAGCTGCAACTGCTGAGTGGGCGTCTGTACTCTGAGTGCGGCAGGAACGACGATGCGCTGATGCGTTTTCAGGAGGTTGTTTCGGTCCTGGGGCAGCGAACGGACACCTTGTACGCCGATGCCCCGCGAGATCTGGGCATCGTTACTGCAGAAGCTGCTCTCGCCGCATGCCAGCTTGCAGCTCCTGACGCCCTGCAGCGCCTGACCGACGGAAAGCAACTTCTGCAGCGTACTCTGGCACAGACTGCCGAAGATGAAGACACCACACAGCTGCTGAAGTTGATTAACGCCGCACTTGAGTCGTCGAAGGAATGATGCCGTCGTCCGCAGTCGATAAGAAAGGCATCACCGATAATACTTTGCGGTCTGACTGTTTATGCGTGACGGTCAGGCAAGTTCTAACGATTCAGCAACTTGCAGGGATGCAGACCAATGCCACGTCTGGAAACCGTTAGTGAATTTATGCTGTTAAGCGTGCTTTGCACGGTGGCGGCCCTGTCTTCCACATGCGCTGCCTCAGAGCTGGTGCCTGAGGATGCTGTCAACAACGCTGTGTTGTATGAATCGAGCGCTGATGATACCGCGGTCGAACAGGTGCAGTTTCGTGGTTTTCAATCTCCATTCTTTAACCGTCCGACACTGGCGACAACAACACCGCAACGGTCTTCTCGCTCTGCAGACCGGCGATTGCAGTCCCGCCAGCTGTTTGCTCAAGCTCCGGCGACACCGCGCCGGCGACGGCTCTCGCGCACACCGGACATGCTGGGAGACAGCTTTCAGCCTCCTTTCCTGCTTACGCTGCAGCCTCAGGGCACCGGGGGAACGTTCGTGAAGTCGCATCTGTCGCTGGCTGCCGGAAGCGCTCGTGCCAAAGTCAGCGAACACAACAAGGCTCTGCCGCACGACCGCATCTATTTCAACTATAACCATTTTCAAAATGCGGTTCAGCGTACCGCATTCATCGACGGTGTTACGCAAATCGTAGGTCAGACAGCCAACGTCGATCGGTTTACGCTGGGAGGCGAGAGGACACTGTTCAATGGTGACATGTCGATCGCAATGCAGCTGCCGCTTACGAGTTTTCCGGACGCTGATGTGACCCTTCCGGGACTGGGGCCGGCTGGCCGTTTTAAGTCAGACATGGGGATCGCCGGCAATCTGTCGGTGGTTGGGAAACAGTTACTGGTCAACAGCGAAGACCTTTTGGTGTCCTGCGGACTTGGCATCGAATTGCCAACTGGTGCAGATGCGTCAGTGCTGTCCGAAACGAATCTGTTCAGTGTGGAAAATGAGTCGTTATTTCTGCAACCCTTTGTTGCGTTGACTCTTGATAACGGTGATGCTTTTGTACATTCGTTTCTGCAGCTGGATGTTGATGTCGGAGCGAGTCCGCTGACAATCACCGATCTGACGGGCGCCGCGGCCACAATCGCCGCGGGAGAAATCACACAGCCGACTCTTGTTCACTGGGACACCACTACCGGGATCTGGCTGGCCAGGTCTGAGGAAGCCAGGGGAATCACCGGGATTGCTGCGATAGCGGAGTTCCATCTGTCCTCCGCTGTGTCGTCTCCCGAGCAACTGTCCGGAGACGTATCAACACTGACCGGACCTTCCGATTTTGTACTGGCTCCGGGGAGCAGTCGTTATACGGTCTCGTATGTCACGGCGGGTATTCACGCTGAGATCGGGCAGAACCAGAGCCTGCGGGTGGCTGGCGTGTTTCCTCTGCACAACGGTGTCCAGCAGTTCTTTGATTCAGAGGTGCTGGTACAGTTCGGACGTCGCTATTAAGCGGGCCGTTCCTGTACATGCAAATGAATTGAATGTTAGCGTCTGAGTTGACTCACATCCGTATTAATTATTGAATGCAGTTGCGGCGTTTTCGTTCCGGGTACAGCGTTGCTGCTGCCTCCCCGCAGTCCGGCGATCAACAGATGCGCTGGACGGTCTGTTGCGCACCTTTTGAGCGTTTCGTCAATGCTTCGAATTACCGTCCGAAACTCCCAGCAGAGTGATGACTTCACGCTGCCCCATGGCAAGCAGGCAGCACTTGGACGACTGGTGACAGCGGCCGAAGGCGTACTGGACGTGTGGTTGAAGGACAGCACATGTTCCAGAAGTCAGCTCAGGATTACTGACCAGTCTGACGGCCTGGTTCTGGTCGAAAACCTGAGTGTTAATGTGGCTGTTCACGTTCCAGGCGGTGCTGAAGTCGGACCGCTTGGAACCATCACGCTGGTCTGTCCATTTGCTCTTTCTGCAGGGGCTACCGAGGTGACGGTGCAGCGCTGTGCGGCGGATGCCGTGGTACCTCAGTCTGCCAGCGGTACGAAAACGCCGTCGCTGCATGCTGTGAAGGGACAGGTGAATCCAACTCAGTTCTGGTCGGGGAACTCTGCAAAGCCCAATGTTGAACTCTCACAGGCCAACCTGCTTGACTGGTTCTCGGCACTGATCGCCGTACAGCGGTCCGTCGCCGGATCGACAGACTTCTATCGGGAAATTGCCGACGCAGCCGTGGAACTTATTGGACTGGACTATGGACTGGTGCTCCTGCTGAACGACGGGACCTGGTCCTGTGTCGCCGCTAACGGCATTGAAAAGGTGGCTGCGACGTGGAGCCAGACGGTTATCCAGCAGACGATTCAGGAACGTCGTACATTCTACGGACCACTGGACGATCTTGGCCCGGTCCCGAGCCTGGCTGCGCTGGATGCTGTCGTGGCCGCCCCCGTACTTCGCGTCGATGAATCTGTGGTTGGCGTGATCTATGGTGCGCGTCGGATGTCGGGTGGCCAGTTGTTCGACGGAAGTACAAGGGAGGCCGGCGTTTCAGAACTACAGGCGCAGCTTGTCCAATTGCTGGCCGCTTCTGCGGCGACCGGGCTTGCTCGTGCTGAAAACGAGGCCGAGGCGGCCAGGATTCGTGGTCAGTTCGAAGACTTTTGTTCGCCGAAAGTCGTCCTTGAACTACACAATAATCCGAGACTGCTTGAGCCTTCAGAACGCTCCATTTCTGTCATGTTTTGCGATATTCGTGGTTTTACGAAGCTTTGTGAACGTCTGAGTCCGGCGGAGGCAAACAACATTACGGCGCAGATTCTTGATCGGATCGCCGAGTGCATATTGGGGTCTGACGGATTGATTATTGATTTCTACGGCGACGGTATTGCCGCGATGTGGAATGCTCCGTGCGTGCAGAAACATCATGCTCGGTTGGCCGTGGATTGCGGCACTCAGATTCAGCATACGTTGTCGCAGCTGAAAGCTGATTCGCGACATCCGCAGCAGCAGAAGCTGCGTGTGGGAATTGGTGTCCACACCGGGATCGCTGTGGTTGGTAATGTCGGAGGCACTCGTCGGTTGAAATACGGCCCGCGGGGTACCACCGTCAATATGGCCAGTCGCATTGAAGGTGCTACAAAGCACCTTGGTGTTGATTTTCTTATGTCAGCTGAGACGGCTGCTCAGGCCGGTGTTACACCGCCGGAGGGGCGTCGCATCGGTCACTTTCAACTGGCTGAAACTGACAATACTGTCGAACTCGTTCAACACCTCGGAGCGAATTCGTCGCACTACTCAGCGGATGAACTGCGCACGTTTGCATCTGCTGTGACTATGTTCGAAGCCGACAGGATTCGGGATGCTGAGAAGCTGTTGGCGGCCTATTTGAGGTCCAGCTGTGTGGCAGATAGGGATTCGGTGGCGCGTGTCCTGATTGATGAGATACAGATGAGGTCGCAAAATCGAGGCGATACACATCCACCGCATATTCAAATTCATAAGAAATAGCCTGTCGAAATGTGTTGACCTGCCGCCGAGAAAACGGAACGGAGTGCGCATCGGGCAGGTGCCTGCTGTGCGTCTTCTTACACCGGCACCAAAAAGAACATGATGGATTCTGTTCCCGCTCACGAATTGAAGTTCCTGGCGTTGTTCGTCAGCACGAGGTTGCTACCGCCGATAGTGGTGCTGATCAGACTGTGGGTGCGGGAGATCAAACATGCTGCGTTTCAGTTTTCCCGGGCGTGCGGACGGCACGCGTCTCGCAATATGTTTCACGAGTACCTGCTGACGGAACCCCTGGATGTTCGCGAACAGGTGAAGGCGACCGCCGGCTATGTCCGACCGCCCCAGGGACCAGCGACCGGGAATTGGGATAGAGCATGACGAAGACTTCATCAAACAACATCAAGTCGGCTGATCGTGACTTTTCAGAATCAGGGTGCCGAAAGGCTCGGCCTCTTCCCACAGCTGCAGCAACTGTTGGGTAATGTGTAACGGGGCGACGACGATCATCGCTTCGTCCATAAGGTCGTCGAGCGTGCAGTCTGAAGCAGCCTGTTGCTGGTCGCGTTTCCCCATACAGACCCCGTTTGGCGGGGTTGCCTGAGTCATATCCGGATTGTACTGGATACACGCCTCGCATGCCCTCATCCGCAGCTACCTGAACCCATGCACCAGGCCGACCGACGTGATTGTGTCGATGCGTGATCACGCAGGCCGTTCGCTGATCTCGCGCGATGTCGATGGCCATCCCTGATGGCCCGGGCCGCTCCTGCGGGACCGAAGCTCTGGCCGCAGTCCGCAACTGCAGTTGTCATACCAGTTCGTACGACGCCGGTCTCTGCATTACTGACGATCGACCCGGTTGCCACAAAACGAAGGTAGTCCGGAATGCGGACGATACCAACTTGCCGTGGCCCGTGTGGATCAGAACGAACGCGCCTTCCTGAATCTGCAGTCTGGATTCCGACAGGCACATTTCAAGTTCGTCCGATGAGATGACGTATCCCGCTGGCAAACAATCGTTTCCACGCAGCGTGCAGACATCCAGCAGAATGCCACGAACAAAAAAACACATTGACGTTTTCGACACTATGTTTCTTCAGTCCATACGGATCCCCGAAGTCCGACAGCTTGCTGCCGTTCTGGAAATCGTCTTCGCCGTTAATACGGCCACCCACCTGACCGAGTCCGTTGAATTACGTGCCAACCCGGCCGATCTTACCGCTGTACAGTTCATCATTCGAGACCATCTGATTGGGACCGGCTGGCAGGCCGGGAATCGTCAGGCCGAAGTGCCGTTTGCCTGGTATGGGGATGCCGTGTTCGTAGACTCGACCCGGCTGAAAGGTCCGCCCCGTCCTTGCAGATTGTGCTGACCGGGCGACATTTTCAGGCGTGATGCGGTTGGTCGCACGTTGGGGATGGTCCGCGCCGAGTTCCAATGGCCCGAATATGTCGCCGATCGGAGTTTCTGTACCCTGCCCCGTCAGCGCCTGTCGCTCACGTCGCAGCACTGGCCAGCACCGCTCCGGCAACGGCCCCGACTAAGATTCTGCAACCGCTTACTGCCTGTAATAATGTTGTCATGCTTCCTGATCTCCTCCTGTTATCGTTGGTGGCGAACGAAATGCCTGCAGCCTCGGGCCGGCCACTGCAGCAACAATCATGGCGAATATGAATATACCGATTAAGCAACTCACAACACCCTCCCGGTTTTCGTTGTCCCAGTACCCCTTTACGCCCAGTCCGAAGAAGACGACTGCAGAAACGACATTCATGGTGGTTAGCCAGGTCGGTGGCTGGAGTTCGTCAGGAAGCCAGCGACGGTCCATCCAGATCACGACAACACAAACCAAACCACATGCCAGGACGCCGGTGAAAAGATTGACCGGTGTCAGAATCGCAAGCAACAGCCGTGGTTTACTCTTTCTCACAACAGCAGCGGTTGGGCTGGTGGATTCCATGTCACCTGCCGAGATGGTCGACGTTGCCGCGCCGGCGACTGCCGTCGCCGTCAATTGTGCGTCCGGAGGCTCGACGTCAGCGGACTGCCGTACGAACAGCCACCCCAGAATGGACAGAGCCAGCGGTGCGCACCAGCACAACACTCCACGCCGCAATCGTTGAGATCTATCGGTGGTCCATTCCAAGAAGAAGGATCGTACGATTTCGTCCGCAATGGCACAGGCGATCTCAATCGTTCCGTACAGCGTTCCCAGCATCGTCAGGAACGCGCCGGACACGTATAACGGCAGCAACAGCGGATGTATTTCCGTGACAAATCGAGCTTGCAGATTCAGCAGACTGTCCTCATCGGGCACGACTTCTTCGGGTCCCAGTATCATCGCTCCTGACGCCACGAACACCGCGCTGAATGCTACGACAAGGGTGAAACTGATTGCACAGTCGACCAACGGTGCGTTGATCCATTTTCGGACTTCGTGATTCGGATCATCTGCGATCTGTTGCAGTTGTGCGGAAGTCGCTTTGCCCGGAAGAACCCCCCAGCTTTTTGCTCTGAGCCACGACGTATACGCCAGGTAATCGAATCCTGCGCCGCCGATGACTCCGACGTAGCGCGTCGTTTCTACCCAGACCGAATGCCTTGCGATCTCCGGATACTTCCCGGGCAGCCATTCCGGATACGACAGCGGCTGCGGTACGACGCCCATAATCAACTGCAGCCAGTCCGGACTATACAGCACCAGTGTCAGTGCGGCGCAAACGACCAGTGCTGTGACTACGAACAATTGAATTCGTTCCAGCAGCGTATAACCCCCGGCAGCCGTGAGAATTATGATACCGACCAGAATACCGGCGCCCCAGAGATAGTCCATGGCTCCGTTAAATATTCCGCGGGTGCCGGTGAGCCACGATGTCAGATTGCCCAGAACTCCCGAATGAAAACTGATCCAGATCGGCATACAAACCGTCATCATCAGCAGCAGTGCGATCGGTAGCCATCCGCGGGGCCCCGGCAGATCGATCATACGTTCATAAGGGTGGACACCGGTCAAAATCATGTGGCGACTGGTCGACACCACCAGCCCCCACTTCAGCAGAGAAATGATCGTGAAAACAAACAGAATGTGATAGCCGAACAGTGCTCCGCCACGGGTCGAAAAAATCAGCTCGCCAGTCCCAATCGTGAGCGATGCAATGATGGCACCCGGGCCGAAAACGAGTAGCCAGTCTGTCAGAGTACGAGGCAGTTGAGGTCGGTCCGGAGAATTGGATGCGGGTTCTGTCGCGTTCATAATGGCTCACTTGTTGCACGTTGTGGACACGCCCCGCGGTGCAATCACCGGAATTCTGTGAGTTGTACTTCAGCCACGTGCCAGTGCACCTGATTATACAACCGTGCCTGTTCTCCGATACTGTGCAGCCGGAATGACGAGTCTGGCAGAGTGTGTCATGTTTCGGAGGTTGATCCGGACGGAAATGTCCTGCCGGCGAGAGGCTTTTGTGTCTGTCAACTCGGCACCCGAGGGCCTGTCTCATTTCCATACTGGCCAGTTGATCGCCCGTCGTCTGGTGTTGTTGCTGGTTCTTGTTCTTTCGGTACCGAAAGAACTTACCACTCGCTGTTTGGCTGACGAGTATGAAACGCGAGTTCGTTGAGTTCATGATTTCCCATCACCGCGCGTCTGTACCTGTCCTCAACGGTCGCCCTGTCGATTTGGATAGCGTCGGCGATCTCCGGATTCTGTCGATGAAGTCTCCCGCGGATACTACGTGACGATCCATGTCTCGAAAGCCATAGCCGCTCCGTGTTTCCTGAGCCGTGCTGTTAGATCGTTATTGCCACCATGCCCGGTTTCAGTATCTGCGACCCACCGTTGCCGGGTTCCGTACTGACCACCAGCATACTGATGATCATCGAAGGAATCGGTGATCACGTAGATTCCGGTGACGCTGGACAGCGCCGCCCGCCATGACGGGGTCTTTTCGCTGATAATCGTTCTAAGCTGAGAGAACGTTCGCAGGGCATTATTGAACCCCGGGAACGCTCACGTGGTCATCCGTTCACTGCGAATGGATTTAACCGGAAGATCCGCACCATCATGCTTGCCAACACTCCGGTGGACGTGTTTCTCTTCCGGTTATGTGCCGCACGCAACACATACAGGATTCAACGGGGCGTGGAATTAAAAGACATTCGGCCACAAGGAATGTGCGATCGGGGGGGCGGACCGTAAACATAAGTTCCCTGAAAAGGACCTTCGTCTAAACAATACGCAACTGTTTTCCTGTATTCCAATTGACGCAACATGTTGAAGAGCGGTCGGTTATCGTGAATTGACAGCTCCGCGGGACGGATCGGTCGGCTGAGACTCTCTTCGAAGTCCGGACAAAACCGTCAACGGCCTGTCGTGGAGGTCTTTGGTCGCAGTTCCAGTGAGATCCCGGCCCAATCAACAAAAACACAGAAATCTCCTGCACGAAAATTTCCCCAGCCTGCACTCATTTGATGAAACCGGTTTAAGACTCTATTCGCTGCGGCAGTTGACATTTCACCAATTTAATTTCAAGAATGAGGTTAGTCATGAGCCAACTGAAAACGATTACTAGTGTGTGTGCTGTTGTCCTTGGAACCGCGTTGAACGCTCAGGCCCACGTCAATCCGGAGGATGTGGCGGAAAGGTGTGTGAAACATGTAGACAGTGTGGCGGAGCGTGCCCAGACTGTTATCGCCGATGATACGCAGGAGTGTGCCCAAAAAATTCGTCGTTTGATCCGTGCGGGGCGGGTTGAGGCGGCGCATGCTGTGGCTCGCAAGTGTGCTAAGGACGCACAGCGTGTCGTCAGACTCGCGGCGGTTGAAATCACAACCACCTGCGATGGTTGCGTTCGCTATCTGGACAGTGTCGGTGCTTTTCAACTCGCTCGGCGCGTTATAAACTACTGTAAAGATACTGTTGCGGGTTTTGACGAACTGCTTGCTCGCCAGCAGCAGATACTCGTCGACGCCTTGAGGGGGTAATCGCTCTGCCCAGGAACCTTCATGTTAAGCGACATTCGTCACGGCCGGACACTGGTCCGGCCGTGACTGAGCCGCCGCACCAGAGTGATCCAATCGATGAGGATCTGGCTCTGGTGCAGCGGCTTCTCGCGCGTGATGAAGCTGCCTGGACCGATTTTATTTCCCGCTATGATCGGCTGGTGCAGTCACGGATTGCGACTGCCTGTCGGGAAACGGGTCGCAATGTCGGAATGATCGAACTGATCGATGAAATCAGTGCTGAGGTCTACACGGCCCTGACCGAATTCGACATGAAGATACTGCGAAGTTTTGCAGGAGGGAGTCGGTTGTCGACATGGCTCTCGGTGATCGTTCGTCGCCTTGCTTTGCGGCAAATCTCCCGACTGAATCGTCTGCCCGTCAATGTCGACCCGGAACTGTTTCAGAAGTTGCAGGTGACCGATGGGGATGAGTCGGCGGATCCGGAACGTCTGCAGCAGATTGCTCAGGCCCGGGTGCGGTTATCTCCGAACGATCAACTCGTTCTGCGTTTGTTTTATGACGAATCGAGATCTTACGAAGAAATTGCCGAACTGCTGAAGATCAGCGTCAACACCGTTGGTCCAAAGCTCGATCGTGCGAGGCGTCGGTTGAAAACAGTCCTTGAACGCCCTCCCGACGGCTGATGTTATCGTAGCTTGTGACTTTTTATCCCAACTAATTTCTTTGCAATCACTTCTATCCTTCGTGCAACCATGTCCGTGGCTTCATCCAACCTGATCAGTCTGTTGCGTCTGCTGGACAATGATTTGTCAGCAGACACAGCGATCAGGCTGCGCCAGCGGCTGGAAAACGAATCTCAGTTTGCGGACCAGTACCGCCAGCTTGTGAGGGTGGTAAAGGCCGCCGCTACGCCCGAAGAACTGCTTGAACATGTCGATGAGACGGATCCATTTGACGTCGCTCGGTTCGTTGAGGGCAATCTGTCGGATGCAGAACTGTCGAACTTCGAGCAGCGATGCTGGGCATCGGAGAGTCTGCTGAGGGAAGTCGTTTCAGCGTGGAAAGCGACCCAGGACGTAAGTCTGCTGGAAACTGTGGCCGGGAGTGAGGCTCGAGCCCGTGCGATCGTTTCCGGGTTAGCAGATGTACCGGAGTCAACCGGGCTGTCGACGGTGAAAGAGGCAGCCGGCAATTCGTCTTCCGGGACAGGCAGTTCACATCCGGTAACAACTCCAGCCGAAGTCCGCCTGAAGGAATCAGAAGTTGGTGATCTGCCATACTTATTCGTGGATCCCGTGCCAGTGGTTATCAAGAGGTCTCATCGTGATTCCCGTCTTGTTGCTGCTGCTGCAACCGCCGTCCTTGCGGCGCTCATTGCTGTGTTTTGGTACTGGCAGCCCGTTACTCAGGAGTTCGTCCAGTCTGATGAAGACGAGATTCCGCGTATCGAGTCTCCACAGACAAAGAAACCACGCGACCAGCGTCAGGAAGTCGTTCAGGATGATTCGAGTGAATTGCAAATGCCGAACGACTCAGTTCGACAGTCACCGCAGGGTTCGCCGCCGCTTAATAAGCCCGATACAAAGATCGTTGAGGATACTCGTCCGGGAATGAATCCAGGACTGTCGCCCCCGCTGCCTGTCAAGGATGACTCTGCTACGATGCCACTGGAAGAACAGGCAGTGCTTGTCGTCAACTGGTCGAAAACCGATGGCGTGGCCGCCGCAAGATCAGCGCAAACAGATATCTGGAGTGGTATCCAGAGCCGATCGGCCTCCGGGCTCTGGACGTCGAATGATCGGTCGCAGTTGCTGACCCTGTCATACAGCCGTGTTTCGGGAGAGCTTTCGGGTGGCGCGACAATGATTGCCGATGCGAATTCATTGATCGAAATCACTGCTCAAAATACGGACAGCCCGGATATAGAATCCACCAATGATTCATTACTCACTCCACTGCTGACGGTTCATCGTGGCCGGCTGGCGATTGAAGGGCTGAAAGCCGGACAACGGCTGCTCGTTCAGTTGGTCGATCGGATGCTTGATGTCGAAGCTACTCGGGACAACACCACGATCGCTCTGGAGCGTGGTGTCGGCGAAACCGTGCTGGCTGCCTATCGCGGCTCCGTACGGGCTGACGATCGCGGATTTACAACCCGTTCATGGGGCCGATTCAGTGTCTCGGGTGAGGTCACAGCCTTTCGTCCGAAAGAAGAAGAGTCTACCGAGTGGTATCGACCTCCAAGAGACCCGGTCTTTCCAGCGGCGACAGTGTGTGCGGCGTTCAACACGGCTGCTGACTTTGCACAGGTGGCCGTTCAGTTTGAAACATCCACCGATGATACTATCGGCACAATTGCTTCTCAGGCGGCCCTGACCTGTGCCGTTGGTGCAGCGCAGACGATCCCCACGGCCCTGGCCGGCCGGCTGGCTGGTTCAGCAAACGAGGCACATCGGAATGCGCTGATTCAGTGGCTCGTCAGCCGCTTCCGCGAAAACGCAGTTGTTGGTGAAAAAGACCTGCGATTAATCTGCCGTATTCAAAAGATTGACCCGGCCACGATGGCCGCGATGCTGGGCTGGTTTCGTGCGGCAATGCTTAGCCAGCCTCCAACATCAGCGCAGTTAACCGAACTGGTGCGTGGACTGCGTGATACATCGCCTTTGTTTACCCGACAATGCGCCAAGACGTTTCTGCAGCAGATCCTTAACGATCCGTTATCTGAGTATTCGGCGGCGGCTCCAGGGAATCGTGCCGTTTCCAGCATCATTGGCAAAGTCAGAACTTGGCAGCAGTCGAATAAGTAGCAACGTATATGGCGGTCAGAAAACAGGGCGCATAGGGCATCCGAAACGCAGCGAACATTTGAACAGGCCTATAGGAAGTCCTGCCAGAAAAACAGTGTTTT
>Ga0315331_10000499_pt1 | contig 27323 bp, 28 predicted proteins | sample M160m34915metaG_FD_203456 | JGI IMG/M metagenome (GOLD analysis project Ga0315331, IMG submission 203456) | Ammonia-oxidizing marine archaeal communities from Monterey Bay, California, United States - M1 60m 34915 | ecosystem: Environmental > Aquatic > Marine > Intertidal zone | place: USA...
TCGAAATTTCGGACGGCGACACCATCAGCGGTCCGGGCTGGAACCTGGATGCGGTCTTTACCCCGGGGCACATGTCCAACCATCACTGTTTTACGCTGCGCGAAGGCAACATTCTGTTTTCCGGGGATCACGTCATGGGATGGAACACCACGATCGTGTCGCCGCCGGACGGCAACATGCGCGAATATCTCGACAGCCTGCGCGTCTGCATTGGCCGCGACGAAGCGATGTATCTGCCCGGACACGGCCCGGAAATCAAAAAACCCAAACCGTTCGTACGTGCCTATCTGAACCATCGGTTGATGCGCGAAGGCGAAATTGCAAAGTGCCTACAAACGGGAGCGACCACGATCGAAGAAATGGTCCGCCGGATGTACAAGCACCTGCCAGAGAAAATGTACGGTGCCGCCTCGCGCTCCGTGCTCGCGCATATGGAACACATGGTGGAAACGGACCGGGCCGAATGCGACGGCGCTGTGCGGATCGATTCCGTTTTTGCACCGGTTCAAGCGGGCAGCTAACGATCTGAATATACGCAGCCGCCCTCTCACACCACCTTCTGGCGTTTCGGATTCGCCATGAAATAAGCGTTTTCATCCGGCTTGTAATAGGCGCGGTCGAGCTTGTACGGTCCGCCGACCACCGTCACCGTCCAGGTATCGTCAGTCTGGGCAGTGAAGCCGTGAATTTCTGCGGGCGGTGCTACAATTGCTATCTCACCGGGCTCAAGCATCCGGTCGTCAATCACCGTCAGTTCCGCGTATCCTTCCTTGGTACCGTCGTCCATTCGGTCGTAAACCGTGTGGTGCAGACGCCCGCTATAGACACCAAGCACTTCCCAGATACCATGATCATGGGGCGGGATGTCCTTACCTTCCGGCATGTGGTCAAAGGTGATCGAAATATCGCCATCGTAATACAGATAACGTGATTCATCGATGTGATTGCCTTCGCGCTTAACCCCGACGGATGTGAGATCTCTCGCAAGAATGCGGCCGATGGGTCCGCGCAATCCCATCAGCAGTTTCGCGCCATCCATGCCGTGCAGCGCCTTCTGTCGTTCGACGTCACGTGCGAGGTCACGGACTGTATATCCGTTAGTGGCAGGGGTCGAACTTGCGGACATGGCGACACTCCTTGGCAGCGGTGTGATTCTATTCTAAGGGTATTCGAGTGTCGGCGACAATCGTCCGGAATGTCGGACGACCGGTTTAAGGGTGAATTTCGATCTCGGTGCCGTCGGCAACCATGGCCCAGATTTCATCCATTTCGCGATTGGTCAGCGCGATACAACCCTGGGTCCAGTCTAACCGCGGATGGCCGACTTCCTTGGCGCTCCACTTGGTCGGCAGTCCGTGAATCATGATCTGTCCGCCGGGATCGACACCCAGCCGCCGCGCATTCGCCCTGTCCTTCCGGTTAGGATAGGAGATGTGCAACGCGCGGTAAAATTTAGAACGATCCGAATCGATCCGGTAGTCGACCGTATAAGTTCCTTCGGGCGTTTTTGCGTCACCTTCCCGGGTCTTATGTCCCTTGGGATAGCGGCCGAGCGCGACACGATACACTTTCAGTACTCTGTCGCCCCGCATCAGCACCAGCCGGCGTTCGCCCTTCAGTACAACCAACCTGTCGGCCTTTAACGGCGTCAACATCGCAACATCGCCCGACGCAGCGGAAGCCGGCCCGCCGAGCGAAACGAAGGTGAAGAATACGAGCGCGATCAAGGTTCGCACGATCAATCCCCAACTGGTTGATGAGACACAAAAAAGACTTTTAGACCATAAGGTTAAGAGAACGCAAACAGTCCCGCAAACGTGAAGCGGTTCTCACGCAGTAGTGTTTCGTTCCAGAACGACAAAAGAATGCGCGAAGTCGTTTTTTTCGGACGCAGGATGTTTTTCCCGGCTGATTTCTATCCAATCCGACCGGTCGAAAATTGGGAACCGGACATCCCCGTCGACATCCGCATGAACCTCGGTGAGATAGATGCGGTCAGCGGTTGCAAGCGCGTCGGTGTACAGCACCGCCCCGCCGATAATCATCGCCTCGTCCCCCGACAACGTCGCCGCATGGCTGACAGCCGCCGCCAGACCGGGCCGCACATCGATCCCTTCAGCAGCAAAATCGGGATTGCGGCTCACGACGATATTGGGGCGGCCGGGCAGCGGTCGCCCAATGGATTCATACGTCTTCCGCCCCATGATGATCGGCTTTCCCATCGTCACCGATTTGAAATAGCGCAGATCGTTGGACAGCCGCCACGGCAGTCCGCCGTCGCGCCCGATTACGCCGTTCTGCGCGACCGCGACGATAAGCGAAATGTCCAAGCTGTCAGACCGCGACAGCGGCCGGGATATGCGGGTGGAACCGGTATCCGTCGAGCGTGAAATCGTCGTAGGAGAACCCGAAAAAATCGGTAACCTCGGGGTTCAGCATCATGGTCGGCAGCGGAAACGGTTCCCGCGCGAGCTGCGCATCGGTCTGTTCGATATGATTCGCATAAAGATGAGCATCGCCCAACGTATGGATAAACTCGCCGGGCTGCAGGCCGGTCGCCTGGGCCATCATCAGGGTCAGCAGCGCGTAGGATGCTATGTTGAACGGCACACCGAGGAAGATATCGGCGCTGCGCTGATACATCTGGCAGGACAGCTTGCCGTCGGCGACGTAAAACTGAAACAGGCAGTGACACGGCGGCAGCGCCATTGTTTCGATCTGCGGCACATTCCAAGCGCTGACGATCAGTCGGCGCGAATTCGGGTTTTTCCGGATCTGGTCGACGACGTTGGATATCTGGTCGACGGTGGTGCCGTCGCCCGCATCCCAGGACCGCCATTGCGCGCCGTAGACCGGCCCGAGGTCGCCGTTCTCATCCGCCCATTCATTCCAGATCGAAACGCCGTTTTCGTTGAGATAAGCGATATTCGTGTCGCCCTGCAAAAACCACAGCAATTCGTGGATCACCGATTTGGTGTGGATCTTTTTCGTCGTGACCAGCGGAAACCCGTCGGCAAGGTCGAACCGCATCTGGTGGCCGAAAACACTGTAGGTGCCGGTGCCAGTGCGGTCGTCTTTCCAGACGCCGGAAGCGCGGACATGCCGCATCAGATCGAGATATTGTTGCATTGCGCTCTTTTAGACCGGAATCCGGCCGGAAAAATATGTGGACGTGGTTCACTTTAATTTAAGGCCGAATCATCGTATATTAACAGGGCTGGCTTGCCAGCTATGGCGATAAACGACTTGTGTAATAAACGTAGTGGACCCGGGGGCAGTACCCGGCGCCTCCACCAACTTTCCGGATTGGCCGGCCCATTCTAGGGGTCCGCTCACGGTACGGGGGCGAAACAGGATCGACACACGTGTAAAGACTTGTCTTTTGCTCGGTATGGTACCGCCGTTAGCGGGCCGTTTTTACAAGTGCCAATGATAACGATTTGGCCCTCGCTGCTTAATTAAGCAAGCGCGGTTCGGAGGGGCGCCGGGCAACAGAAGCCCCTCCACTAATCTCGCAACACCCTTTGTAAACGTTCGGCTTGCGGTTCCAGCCCGCATGCAATATGAGTCCCCGCCATGTCCGAAGATTTGATGGATTATCAGGTACTGGTTGAACGCGCGATGAAAGGCGTCGTGCGCGAAGCCCTGTTGAAGGTCGCCGAAGACGGCCTGCCGGGCGAGCATCATCTATACATCACCTTCCGGACCCAGGACGAAGGCGTCGAGATCACCGACCGCCTGATCGCGCAATACCCCGAAGAGATGACCATCGTACTGCAGTACCAGTTCTGGGGACTAGAAATTTCAGAAGACGCCTTTGAAATTACACTCAGTTTTTCGGGCACCAACGAACGCCTGTTTATCCCGTTCGATTCCGTTGTAGGGTTAGCCGATCCGTCGGTCAATTTCGGCCTGCAGTTTAAGGCCGCGCCGGATGCGGAATTTGCCGAAATCGGCCCGGGCGACCTTCAGGACATCGAAGAGATCGACAGCGCCGACGCGCCGGAAAAAACGGATGACGAAGACAGCGAACAGAAAACCGGCGAAGTCGTCGCGCTGGACGCATTTCGCAAAAAGAAAACCTGACTTTTCACTCCGGGGACCTTCCCAATGGCTGACCAGACGTTTTACGAGATGTTTCCGCTTGGCGAAGACACAACCGAATACCGTAAACTGACATCCGACTTCGTATCGACCGCGGAGTTCGACGGCGAAGAGGTCCTTGTCGTCGACCCGGAAGGCATCAAGCAGCTTTCGGCCCAGGCTTTCGTCGATATCGCCCACTACCTACGCCCCGGGCATCTGCAGCAGCTGCGTAATATTCTCGAAGACCCCGAAGCGTCGGACAATGATCGGTTTGTAGCGCTCGACCTGTTGAAGAATGCCAACATTGCCGCCGGCGGAATTCTGCCCATGTGCCAGGACACAGGGACTGCCATCATCATGGCCAAGAAAGGCCAGAAAGTCTGGGTAAAGGGCAATGACGAAGCCGCCCTCTCCGACGGCGTCCTGAAAACCTACCAGGAAAGCAATCTGCGTTATTCGAACGTCGCCCCGCTGACGATGTTTCAGGAAGTGAATACCGGCAACAATCTGCCGGCCCAGATCGACATCTACGCAACCGAAGGCGGTGCCTATAAATTCATGTTCGTCGCCAAGGGCGGGGGGTCAGCCAACAAAACGTTCCTTTACCAGCAAACCCCCGCGGTCATGAACGAAGACAAGATGATCACGTTCCTGGACGAAAAAATCCGCACGCTGGGCACCGCCGCTTGCCCGCCCTATCACCTGGCGGTGGTGATCGGCGGCACGTCGGCGGAGCTGAACCTGAAAACGGTCAAGCTCGCCAGCACCCGCTATCTCGATAATTTGCCGACCCACGGCAACGAACACGGCCAGGCTTTCCGCGATCTTGAAATGGAACAGAAAATTCTCAGCCTGACCCGCCAGATGGGTATCGGCGCGCAGTTCGGCGGCAAGTATTTCTGCCACGACGTCCGCGTCATCCGCCTGCCCCGCCATGGCGCCAGCGTGCCCATAGGGCTCGGCGTGTCCTGTTCCGCTGATCGGCAGGTTCTTGGCAAGATCACTAGGGAAGGCGTGTTCATCGAACAGCTCGAAATGGATCCCGCCAAATACATGCCCGATGCGGAGCCGACCGAGCTCGCCGAAGAAGTCGTCCAGATCGACCTCAACCAGCCGATGGACGAAATCCGCAAAATTCTGAGCGCGTGCAAGGTTAAAACGCGTCTCTCCCTGACCGGCTCGATGATCGTCGCCCGCGACGCGGCGCACGCGAAGATCAAGGAACGCCTCGATGCGGGTGAGGAAATGCCCGAACATTTTCGCGAAAACGCAGTGTATTACGCCGGTCCGGCAAAGACCCCGGAAGGCTATGCGTCCGGATCGTTCGGCCCGACCACCGCCGGGCGGATGGATTCCTATGTCGAAGGATTCCAAGCCAAGGGCGGCAGCTTCGTGATGCTCGCCAAGGGCAACCGATCCAAACAGGTGACCGATGCCTGCAAGGCCTATGGCGGGTTCTATCTCGGCTCCATTGGAGGTCCTGCGGCGCGGCTTGCGCAGGACTGCATCAAGAAAGTCGAATGCATCGAATACCCCGAACTGGGGATGGAAGCGATCTGGCGGATCGAAGTCGAAGATTTCCCGGCCTTTATCGTGGTCGACGATAAAGGCAACGACTTCTTCGCCAATATCTGACGCCGTCGTCGCGGGTGGTTCCATGGCGGTATTACCCGATGTGCTCGAACCGGGACTGACCACCGTATTTTGCGGATCGGCCGCCAGCACCGCTTCCGCGCGCCAGGGTGCCTACTATGCCGGGCCCGGCAACAGGTTCTGGCCGATCCTGTTTGAAGCAGGTTTCACCCCCCGCACGTTTGAGCCGTCTGAATTCCGGGATCTAGCACTTCTGGGGATCGGTCTTACCGATCTTGCAAAGCATGAATCCGGCATGGATATCGCGCTGTCGTCGAGCGCATACGACTCAGATTTGTTGTTCAAAAAAATTGAAGCCGCCAAGCCGCGCCACCTCGCCTTCACAGGCAAACGCCCGGCGGGAATCTTTTTACGCGAAGCGCTTGGCGCAGGCCTGACGGATTACGGCCTGCAGAAAACCCGGATCGGTGAGACGCTGATCTTCGTGCTCCCCTCCCCATCCGGCGCCGCACGCCAGTGGTGGTCGTCCGGCCCATGGATTAAGCTTGCCGAAATTCACCATGTGGCGAAACAGAATTTGGATATCGAGCAATGAAATTTTGCGTATTCGGGGCGGGTGCTGTCGGTGGGTTTGTCGGCGGTATGGTCGCGCGAACCGACGCCGAAGTCTCCCTGGTCGCGCGGGGCGCACACCTCGACGCCATGCAGGCCAACGGCCTCAAGGTCATCACGCCGGAAGAAGAATTTACCGTGCGCGTACCGGCTACGGACGACCCCGCAACACTTGGTGTACAGGACATCGTATTTCTGTCCGCCAAAGCGCATGCGCTAACCGCGGCAGCCGACATGATGCGTCCGCTGATCGGACCCGACACGATCGTCGTATCCGCGCAAAACGGCATTCCGTTCTGGTATTTCCATGCCCATGGCGGCCTGCGTGACGGACATGTTCTCCAGACCGTCGATCCCGGCGGCAACATCGCTGACGCCATCGGCTGCGATCGCGTCATCGGCTGCGTTATCACATCGAGCAATGCGGTCGTCGAGCCCGGCGTTATCCGGAATATCGGTAACCGCGTCTTTGCGATTGGCGAGCCGGACGGGTCATCTTCGCAACGGGTGCAGGACGTCGCAGCTATTCTGACCGAAGCCGGGCTCGACGCGCCGATTCATGACGCCATCCGCAGCGAGGTCTGGGTCAAGATGTGGGGCAATGTTTCGTTCAGCCCGATGGCGGCGCTGACGATGGCGAAACTAGGATCGCTGGTCGAGGGCGATGATCTGCTGCAGTTGGGCATCTCGATCATGGAAGAAGTTCAGGCAGTCGGCGAAGCGCTGGGCGTTGTCTTCCATCAACAGATTGCCGATCGCATAGAGGGTACCCGCCGCGTCGCCGGTCACAAGACATCCATCCTGCAGGACCTCGAAGCGGGCCGTCCCATGGAAGTCGACGGCATCACCGGGGCCGTCGTTGAGCTTGGCCGGCTGACCGGCATCGAGACGCCGATGATCGATCTGATATACGCCCTGTTGCGTCAGCGGGCGCGGGAAGCCGGTCTCTACCCAGAAATCGGGTACGACCCACTGGCGGGATAGGCGCTTCCCCATCAGAATCTTGCGCCAATTCAGGCATGGTTAATGTAGACATGGTTAATTATAGTAGGTTTAATCCACTCCTGCCTTCTACCGATGGTAGAAACCACAGGAGCGACCCATATCATCAAAGAACCCAGTTCGGGCCTGCCTCTCGGCGTTTGTTGCGTTTGCCTGGCTGACCCTGTCTCCGGTCAGCGCCCACGCTGCGGCATTCGTGCTGGAGATCGAGGCGCTTATAGACGGCCGGGATCAGTTGATCGTCCAGGGAAATACGCTCCAGTGGCATCATCTCGATTTTTCGGCTGTCGGCCGGCATCAGGGCCAAAACCTGCCGAAAATCATAACGACACAGCTCAACGGCGTTACCCTAATGAACCGTGTCGAATGGTTTCCGGATTGGTCCGCTCCACCACCCAACGGGATTGTTCCCGAGGAATTTTCACCCGTTTTCACGGACCCTGACCCCGGCGCTGCCGTTTGCGGAACTGAGTGTTCAGCTTATCGAGATTGAGAGCAGGATTTCGACGACAATCGTGGAACTGCCAACCGCGGCAAACGGCTTTTCGACGATCATTGAATTCAATGACAACCCGGCCGGCTCTTCGGAAATCTATATCGCTCGTCTGGAATTCGATATCGTCACCGAAGCGCCGGAACCCGGCGCGGTTGCCTTATTCGGCATCGGGCTTCTGGGTATCGGTCTTATCCGTCGAAAACCAGCCAAACGCTGACTATCGTCACCCGCTATTCGATCTCGAACACGCCTTCAACCTCGATCGCGACGCCAAACGGCATGGACGCCACACCGATTGCGGTGCGCGAATGACGGCCGGGATCGCCGAACAGATCGATAAACAGTTCCGATGCCCCGTTCAGCACCGCCGAGACTTCCTTGAATTCGGGATCGACGTTGATATAGCCTTTCAAGCGGACGACCTCTTTCACCCGATCGAGATCGCCCAACGCTTCCTTGACGCATCCCAGCATCATCAGCGCGCTTGTCCGGGCAGCAAGCTGGCCCTCTTCGAGCGAAAATTCGCGCCCCACCTTTCCGACGAACGAAATTTCGTTGTCGATTCGCGGCACCTGGCCCGAAACGAACAATAAATCGCCCGCCATCTTCCAGTTGAGAATCTTTGCCACCTTCGGGCTGGCGGCCATCGGCAGCGTGATGCCCATATCTTTGAGCTTGTTCTCGATCGTTCCCGCCATATACCTCTCCTATACGCATTGTCTGCATTTGCCAGGCATTATAGAGGATGGATTGATGGCGAGCGACAGGCCCGTCGTGGTTAACCTTTCGGTCAACATCCAAAATCGCCGAAACCTCGTATTAGTGCTAGAGGCAGAGTGAACCGCACGGAAATTCTATTAATCGACCGGGGTTCCGCGGATTATTTGCCGATAATGGGCCAATAAAAAACATATGACCAGTCGCAAAATCCGCATGGAATCCGATTCAATGGGACGCAACAGTGGCCCTGCGGAGCTCTATTGCGGCGCCCAGACCCAGCTCAGCCTAGAAAACTTTCCGATTGGGACCGAACGCATGCCCGACGCATTGATCCGGGCGTTCGGGATGCAGAAATCGGCAGTAGCGCTGGCCAACATGAATCTCGGTGTACTTGATCGAAAGCGCGGCAAGGCAATTGAGCGGGCCTCAAAGGAAGTGGCATCCGGCAAACTCTTGGATCATTTCCCGCTAGTGGTCTGGCAAACCGGCTCGGGCACGCAGTCCAACATGAAGGTCAATGAAGCGATCGCAAACCGGGCGAACGAGATCCTCGGACAGAAGCTCGGCGCTATGGACCCGGTCCACCCCAACGATCATGTCGATCTCGGCCAATCTTCGAACGATTCTTTTCCGACGGCGATGCATATTGCCGCTGTCGGGCAACTGAACGACCGGCTTCTGCCAGCACTAGCGCGTTTGCGCGCATCGTTGGCTGAGCGGCAGTCGGCATTCTCCAAAATCGTCAAAACCGGGCGCACCCACCTTCAAAATGCGACACCGCTGACCTTGGGCCAGAAATTCTCGGCATTCGTCGCCCAGATAGACCTTGCGGCGGAGCACATTTCAACGGCTCTTCCCGGACTGCGGGCTGTCGCACGAGGTGGCACCGCCGTCGGCACCGGGCTGAATGCTGTGAGAGGGTTCGACAAGCGCTTCTGCGTCGAACTCCAAAAACTCACAGGAACGAAATACGTCACTGCGCCGAACAAATTTGAAGCGCTTGCAGCCCATGATGCCATCGTTGAAATGTCAAGTGTCCTCAACGTGCTTGCGACGTCATTGATGAAAACAGGCAAGGATATCCGTCTCTTGTCATCGGGTCCGCTCATCGGGTCCGCTCATCGGGTCCGCGCGGGGGGGCTGGGAAAGATTTCGCTGCCGGCGAACGAGCCCGGATCATCGACCATACCCGGCAAAACCAACCCGACCGAGGCTGAGGCGCTGACGATGGTCTGCGTCTAGGTCATGGGAAACCGTACCGAGATCACGGTCGCCGGATCGCACGGACATCTTCAACTGAACACTTTCAAGCCGGTGATGATATTTAACCTGCTTCAATCGATCGACGTTCTGGCCGATGCCGCACAGAGCTTCGCCATTCGGTGCGTGGTCGGCATACGCGTCAATGAAGGCCAGATCGCCGGCACGCTAGACCGGTCGTTGATGCTGGTCACGGTACTCACACCGCATATCGGATACGACAAAGCTGCGAAGATCGCCAAGCCAGCCTTCGACGGAAATCAAAGCCTGCGCGACGCGACCATCCAAAGCGGCCATGTCGCGGAACTAGAGTTCGATCTGTGGGTTAGTCCTAAAGACATGATCAAGCCGTCCCGGTCGGGACGGGGAAAGTAAACCGATGTTACGCAAACGATCCGTTACCATTGCCGGTCACCGCACCAGCATCTCACTCGAGGACGAATTCTGGGCGGAACTGATCAGGATCGCCGCTAAGCAGAAGATGTCCATGAACAACCTGATCTCCAGTATCGACGAGACGCGCGGAACCAATCTGTCCTCTGCGATCCGCCTTCATGTTCTCGCAGATCTGAAAAAGATTGCCGAACCGGTTTGCTAACGGCTCAAACCTCTCAGTAAACCTTTGAGGATATCCTCCGGTTTGACCTGCTGCGGTTGATTTTGCTGCGTCCCGGACTCCTGCTTCGCGCCGGGAATCAGGTTTTTGATCAGCCCGCCCACCCCCTGTTGCAGAACCCAGGCTTGCAGCGCCTGAAAATCAACCAATCTTCGCGGATTGTCCGGCGGCCCGACAGCGCGGACACCGAACGCCGGAGCATCTGCATGCTCGGTCAGCCGGAAGTCCGCGGTCATATCCATGTTCCACCGGGGCAGATCGACATAACCGCGTGCGTCACCGGCACCGGCATCCGCCATAAGCGTCAGGTCGTTTGTCCGCACCACTCCACGTTCGATAGCGAAGGTCCCGACAAGCGACGAAAAATTGGTTGAGCCCTCACGCATGGCGGAGCCCAGAACCCCGAGCAGACCTGTAATCTGGTTGACGTTTTTAAGATCGTCGCTCGTCCTCTTGAGATCGAAGCCCTTTATAACGCCATCGACGACGTTAATGCGTCCCGTGCCGTTGAGCGCGCGTATCATGGCAGCCTGGGATTTACCCGATGCCGACAGATTCATGTCGAAGGTCAGAACACCTGTTGCGATGTCGAATTCCACCGCCTGAAAAAGTGCCTTGCCGACATTCGCTTTTACGATCTTCAGCGTTGTAACGGCGATGGGCACCTTGCGACCATCAACCTTGCCTTTCATCTCGAAGCCGCCATCAAACATCGTCCCGGATATCTGACGGATATCGAGAACCTTGTCCTTCAAAACGGCAATTATCTTGGGCTGGTCGACCCGGAAAGTATCGTAGAGAAGTGCCTGGGCGCGAAGATCGATCGTGGCATCGGCAAGGCCGAAGGCGGTGGTATCAATCGGCTCTGTCGACCAGTGCTGTCTCGATGCGCCCGATCGTGGCGGCGACCCCCGCCGCCCGGCGCCTTGAGGTCGTCCCGGCGCGGATGCGCGCCGCGGCGCTTCGAGAAAATCGCTCAGCGGGATCGCCGAAGAGATCAGGGACAGTTTGATTTCAGGACGCACACCCCCGGCGGCATAAGACCCTGTCCCCGAAATTTTCGTAGGCCCGATATTTCCGGACAGGTCCGCAATCGCCAGGTTTTGATCCGTTCCCACTAGTTTTGCGACAAAGCGCAGCGCGCCAAGCCTGCGGTTTGCCGGGTTAAATCCGGGATCGAAGGTTTTTGCGAAACGCACAAAATCAGGGTGCTTCAGCTCCAGACCAATATTCAGCTTGGGCACAGCCAGGGGTGTCGCGATGTCCCCCGACACCCGGAACGATCCACCGGTGACGGCCGTATCGGCATTTACCGTGATCGCGCGTTCGTCACCCTTCAGGCGCAATTTCAGACCGACGCGACCCACGGCAGGCCCGGGTTTGCCGTCACCGAACAGATTGGCAAGCCGCGCCAGTTCCGGATGTTTTGCATCCAGCACGATGTTGAAAGCAGGGGCTGCAGGCAGGCCCGTCGCGCTGCCGGTGACCTTGGCGCGGATCTCGGCGATCTGCAGATCGGCATTGATCTTCAGCTTCCCGTCCGACACATCTGTACGGCTGCTCAGCCGCATTTTGCCGAGTTTACGCGGCGGGATCGACGACGTGATCCCCGCTACCCGGAACAACCCGGTCAAGTCGTCGGATGCAGCGGCGATCGTTCCCTTGAATGCGGGAACGCCGCTTAATCCGGTCGCCGTGCCTTTGATCTGTGCGCTCGTACCGGCAAAGCTTCGCACACTGGCATCCCGCAGGGTGAGGACGCCATTTACCAGGGTCCCATCCAGACGCACCCCCTGAATGGCGGTCCGCTGATAATTGAGACTGCCGATTCGGACGGCAAGATTGGCATCGAAGTCATTGAGCACGGCCAGCGGGTTTTTAGACGATGTGTTCTGTTTACCCACCGTCGCGGCCTCCGCAGCCTGCGGAGACGCCTTCGCCGCTGTCGGCGTGCGCATATAGGCGTCGGCATTGAACTGATCGATAGTGATGCTGGCGCCGAAGGCCGTGCGTTCACGCAGGGCAACGGTGACGCCCCCGCTCATCCGCGAAGCGTCGAGCTGGCTCGCGATATTTTTAATCTGCACCTGTGCGGCGTCTCCGCTGATATCTGCGCTGACATTGAACCGGCGGAGCCGGTCGGCAGGGACCGATGCAATATGGATCTCCAGCCAATTCAGGAGCGTGCGCAGGCTTGACGACCGGAACGACATTTTCCCGCCATAGGAAATCGCCCCGCCAAGAGCCGTCATCTGCCCGGATGCGGAAAGGCGTCCGCCGCCCGGCAGCCCCGCTTCCAGGGTATTCAACGTCACCCGGCGATCCTTGAGCGATGCCACTAGCCGGATCCCGCGCAACCGATCTTTCCCGGCAATCACTTCTTCAATCGCGAGGCTCACATTCGCCTCAACGCCCTCAGGCAGTTCGAATTTCTGAGCGGCTGCCTGCGCCTTAGCCGGCGTATCGGTATTGCCCGCCTTACCGTCGACCGCGTTTGAAGCGCCGGGCCGCGCCGCGTTACCGGTCGGCAATGCGTCCAGATTGAGCGATTGCATACGCAACGCAATATTCGCCTTAACGCCATCCTCAAGATCGACCTTTATGTCCCCCTTTGCCGAGGAATCTCCCAGTTCAAAGACGAGATCATTCACGACCACTGCGGCAGCCGATCCGCGGACGCCGCCTTTGACAGAGAATTTCTGGGTCAAAGGCGCGGATGTGGGCGTCCCGGAAAGCGCGGAAATCAGCGCCCCGAGATCGGCACCCTTCCCGTCAATCTTTGCCACAACAGTGGGTTTGGTTTCGATATCCGTGACCGTTCCCGCCAGACCGATCGTTGTCGCGGTGCCCGGCGTGCCGATATTTACGCGAAACGGCACCGCACCCTTTTCAGCAAACTTGCTCATCCGCGCCGCGAGCGTGAGCGGAATGCCGCGCACCGTCATTCCGCCATCAAACACGAACGTACCGGCGAGCGATTGGGCTGAAATATCGGCTGTCAGTTTTTCCAACCGCTCAATCGATTCCGCAGGCGTGTCGCGATAGACGATGGTGCCGTTTTCGATGCGCAGACGATCCAGCTTGAAGGCGTCCTTATCGGACGACCGCTTTGTATCCGTTCCCCCCGGGGCGGGCGCGACCGCAGCGGAGGATGTCGGCGACGCGGGTGCGAACACCCAGTTCATCGTCCCGTGAGCCATTTTTTCAAGCTCGATCACCGGCTCTATCAATGCGACGGATGCAATCTCGATGCTCCCCCCGATCAGGGGCACGAGTTTGACGCTGACCTCTAGCTCTTTGAGCGACAGCATGGATGTCACGGCGGCGCCGGGCGCATTTGACAGCCGGGCGTTCGCCACCTTCAGGTGCGGAGTCGGCAGAACGGCGAATTCAAGCGCACCGTCGATTTCGAGGGTCCGGCCGGTTGCCTTTTGCACCTCCGCTGTGATTTCCGGCTTATAGGCATTCCAGTCGATGACACTCGGAACAATCAGGGCCGCACCAATAAGCGACACGAGCAGGCCGGCGACACCGTAGGCAGCCTTTTTCATCAATACTCCCCACGCCGGACATGGCGATTAACTCAGGCGATAAACCCGGATGACGGACCGGGGCAATTTTGCCGTACGCAGCGGACAAAATTGTCTATCCTGTGAACATAGTGTTCGCAACACGCCGTTTGAAGGGCAGACCGCGATGTCGGAGATCGTAAACCTAAATCAGTTTCGGAAAAGCAAGCACCGCGCGGATAAGAAAAATTCCGCCGAAAACAATCGCGTTAAGTTCGGCCGGACAAAGGCGGAGCGCGACGCCACCAAAGCAGCTCGGTCTGCCCTTGAGAACAAACTGGATGGCAAAGAAATAACGCCGCAAGACAAAGACTAGAAAACGCTACCCGATCAGAGCGGAACGACTTTTCCCGGATTCATCAAATTCAGCGGGTCTATCGTCTGTTTCAGGCCGCGCATCACATCCAGCGCATCGCCATGCTCGGCCGCCAGCTTGTCGATCTTACCGTAGCCGACCCCATGTTCGCCCGTGCAGGTGCCTTCCATCTCGAGCGCGCGGGCAACGAGGCGTTCGTTAAGCTCAACAGCGCGGCTGAGCTCCTCGGCGTTGTCGGGATCGAGCACCATATCGACATGAAAATTCCCGTCACCAACATGGCCGACAATCGGGGCTAGCAGGCCTGATTCGTCGATATCCCTTCGGGTTTCGGCAATACAATCGGCAAGCCGCGATATCGGCACGCAGACATCGGTCGGCCAGGCTTTCGCGCCGGGGCGCAATTGCATGTTGGCGTAGTGGGCATCGTGGCGGGCCTGCCAAAGCTTGCTCCGGTCCTCGGGCCGCGACGCCCAGTCGAAATCCCGGCCGCCGAAATCATCGCTGATCGCCCGGACCGTTTCGATCTGTTCGGCGACGCCGGCCGCAGTACCGTGAAATTCGAAAAATAATGTCGGCTGTTCGGCAAGGCCGAGATCGGAGAACTTGTTCAGCGCCTGCATCTGAACTTCGTCCACCAGTTCGATGCGCGCGATCGGCACGCCGGACTGAATAGTCAGAATGGTCGTCTGCACGGCGGCGTCCACCGTCGGATAGGAACAGATGGCCGCCGAAATGGTCTCGGTGATGCCGTAAAGCCGCAGCGTGACGTCCGTGATGACCCCGAGCGTTCCCTCCGAGCCGACAAAAAGCCGCGTCAGGTCGTATCCGGCGGACGATTTGCGGGCGCGCTTGCCCGTGCGGATATAACGCCCATCGGGCAGCACCACGCCAAGCGACAGCACGTTTTCGCGCATCGTGCCGTAGCGCACCGCGTTGGTGCCCGACGCTCGGGTTGCAGTCATGCCGCCGATGGTAGCGTCCGCGCCGGGGTCGATCGGGAAAAACAGGCCGGTATCGCGCAGGTATTCGTTGAGCTGGTTGCGGGTCACCCCGGGCTCGACCGTGACGTCGAGATCCTCGGGATTCACGCTGAGCACCGCATTCATCTGTCCGAGATCGACACAGACGCCGCCATGGAGGGCCGCAATGTGTCCTTCGAGCGACGTGCCGGCGCCGAACGGAATGATCGGGGTCCGATGATCGCGGCAGATATTGACGATGTCGATCACGTCATCCGTCGTCTGCGGAAACACGACGGCATCGGGCGCCTTGGGCGCGTGGTAGGATTCGTCCGTACCGTGACGGTCGCGGATCGTCTGGTTGACGGTCAGCCGGTCGCCGAAGCGCTGCCTCAGGACGTCGATTGCTGTCTGTATCTGACCCGCGTCTCCGTCCATCTGTCAGACCTTTCCCAGCTCGGATTTAAGATCGGAGACGAACATATAGCCAGGCGCATGGGTGATCGCGATTTCTGGCTTGGCGTTCAGGATCACCTCCTGCGGTGTCACCCCGCAGGCCCAGAATACCGGAATTTCACCGTCTTTAATGGTGACGGGTTTGCCATATTCGGGATCGTTGATATCGTGAATGCCAAGGGCATCCGGATTGCCGATCTGGATCGGCCCGCCATGGGCCATGGGGTACTTCTCGGTCACGGCTGCGGCGCGCTGCGCATCTTCCGGCGTGTAGGGGCGCATGCTGACCACGAACGGCCCGGTGAACTTGCCCGCACCCTCGGTCGGCTTGGTGGTGCGGAACATCGGCACCACACCGGTTTCCTGGATGTGGCGCGGCTCCAGCCCCGCCGCCATCAGCGCTTCTTCGGCAGTAAACGAGCACCCGAGCAGGAACGTCACTAGATCGTCGCGCCACACATCCGACACATCAGTGGGGTTGGCCACGGGCACGCCGTCGCGGAACACGCGGTAACGCGACAGATCGGTTCGCACATCGGCGCCGGGGGCGCAGTTTTTCGGCTCGGGATCGCCCGGGTCGAGAATTTCCAGCACGGGGCACGGCTTCGGATTATTCGCACAGAACTGCTTAAATTCCCCCACATCCGCCGCCGGCAGGATCACCATATTAGCCTGAACGAAGCCCTGCGCATGGCCGGACGTCGGGCCGTCGTATTCCCCGCTGCGGCAGGCGGCGCGCAGGTCGCCGGGTTGATCGTAGAAGGTCATGGTGTGCCGTATCCTCCACCGCCCGGGGTTTCGATCACGTAGATGTCGCCATCATACACTTCCGTCGAATCCGTGCCGCCCTGTTTGGTGATCGACCCGTCCGCCCGAATGACATAGTTGCGGCCGACCTTCGCTTCCTCGCCGCCATTCATGCCATAGGGCGGAATGATGCGGTGACCGGACAGCATGGACGCTGTCATCTGCTCGCGAAACTTGACCCGCCGGATCACGCCATCGCCGCCGCGATGTTTGCCCGCTCCCCCGGAACCGCGGCGGATTTCGAACGAATCCAGGATGATCGGGAACCGCCATTCGAGGATTTCCGGGTCGGTCAGACGCGTATTGGTCATATGGGTATGGACCGCGTCGGTGCCGTCAAAATCGGCCCCGGCGCCCGCCCCGCCGCAGATGGTTTCGTAATACTGGTAGTTGGCATTGCCGAACGTGAAGTTGTTCATCGTCCCTTGGGACGCCCCCATAAGATGGAGCGCACCGAAAATCGTATCGGTGATCGCCTGGGACGTCTCGACGTTGCCGGCGACGACCGCGGCGGGGTATTTGGGCCGCAGCATGCAATCTTCGGGCACGATGATATTCAGCGGTTTCAGACACCCCGCGTTGAGCGGAATATCGGAATCGACCATCAGGCGGAAGGTATAGAGCACCGCCGCCACCGCGACCGCGTGGGTGATGTTGAAGTTGTTGTCCTGCTGAGGCGATGTCCCGGTGAAATCCACTGTCGCGGAGCGGGTTTCGGGATGCACCGTGATCGCAACCTTGATCCTGGCGCCGAAATCCATCTGGTATTCGAATTCGCCGTCGGACAGATTTTCGATCACGCGGCGGACGGATTCCTCCGCGTTGTCCTGAACATGCTTCATATAGGCGAGCACGACATCGAGGCCGAAATGGTCGACCATTTTGCGCAGTTCCTGCGCGCCCTTTTCGTTGGCCGCGATCTGGGCTTTAAGATCGCCGAGATTGTGGTGGAAATTCCGCGTCGGATAGGGCGCGGTGGTGAAGAGTTCTTCGAGTTCCTTTTCCCGGATACGGCCCTGATCGACGAGTTGGAAGTTGTCGATCAGCACCCCTTCTTCGTCGATATGTCTGGAATCCGGCGGCATAGAACCCGGCGTTTTGCCGCCGATCTCCGCATGATGGCCGCGGGACGCGACGTAGAACAAAACGTTTTCGCCCGCTTCGTCAAACACCGGTGTCATCACCGTCACATCCGGCAGATGCGTGCCGCCGTTATAGGGCGCGTTCAGCACGAACACATCTCCCGGCTTAACCGTCCCCGCCCGTTCTCGCGTGATCGTCTGCACGCTTTCGCTCATCGAGCCCAGATGCACCGGGATATGCGGTGCATTCGCCACGAGCGAGCCGCGGTCGTCGAAGATCGCGCAGGAAAAGTCGAGCCGTTCCTTGATGTTGACCGAATAGGACGTGTTCTGCAGCACCACGCCCATCTGCTCGGCGATCGACATGAACAGGTTGTTGAACACTTCCAGCATCACCGGGTCGGCCTCGGTGCCGACGGCATGCTCGGTCGGCCGTTCCTCGACACGGGTCATCACCATGTGATCGCGCGCCGTAATTTCCGCCTGCCAGCCCGGTTCGACCACGGTCGTGGCATTGGCATCGATCACCACTGCAGGGCCGTCCACCGTCACGCCCGGCGGCAGATCATCGCGATTGAACACGGCGGCACTGCGCTGTTCCCCCGCGGCATACATATCGGCATGGCCAAGCGGATCGCCCGGTTTTGCATCCGCGTCCAGCGGTTGTTCCGCGTCTTCGACATCCTGTCCGCCGCCGATTACTTCGACGGTCAGCGCTTCGACGATATTGCGCTTCTCCGGCGCGACAAAACCGAATTGCTGCATATGGGCGGCTTCAAACGTCGCCAGCATTTCAGCCATCGATCCGAAATCGACAACCAACGCGGTGTCGGTGCCTTCGTAGCGCAGATGCACCTTTGAGATCGACGAAATCTCGTCGGCGGCAACGCCCTGGCTTTCGATTTCCCGGCGGCCGTCAACCGTGAGTTCTTCGGCAGCATTGCGAAGCCCCGCGACGAGATCGTCATTGAGAATCTGCTCAACCGCGCGTTCGCGGATAATACGCTGTTCCGCCAGTCCCATACCGTAGGCCGACAGAACCCCCGCGAACGGGTGCACGAATACCCGCGTCATGCCGAGCGCGTCCGCCACCAGGCAGGCATGCTGTCCGCCGGCGCCGCCGAAACAGTTCAGCGTATAGTCGGTCACGTCATAGCCGCGCTGAACCGAAATCTGTTTGATCGCATTCGCCATATTGTCTACGGCGATTTTCAGGAACCCGTCGGCGACCTCGACCGCCGACCGTTTGTCGCCGGTCTGGGCTTCGATATCCGCGGCAAGCGTTTCGAACTTCTCGCGCACGACGGCATCGTCCAGCGCTTCGTCGGCATGCGGGCCGAAAACCTTGGGGAAGAATTCGGCCTGAATCTTGCCGAGCATCACATTGGCATCGGTGACGCAGAGCGGCCCGCCGCGTCGATAACAGGCCGGTCCGGGATTTGCGCCGGCGGAATCCGGCCCGACGCGATAGCGCGAACCGTCGAAGTGGAGGATCGAGCCGCCGCCCGCCGCGACAGTATGGATATTCATCATCGGCGCGCGCATGCGCACGCCGGCCACCAGGGTCTCGAACGCGCGTTCGTATTCACCGTTATAGTGCGCGACGTCGGTGGACGTACCACCCATGTCGAACCCGATGATCTTGTCGAACCCGGCCATATGCGCGGTCTGGGCCGCACCGACGATGCCGCCGGCAGGACCGGACAGGATCGAATCCTTGCCCTGGAAGAAACGCGCATCGGCGAGCCCGCCATTCGACTGCATGAACATCAGCCGGGCATCCCCCGTCTGCGCCGCGATGAGATCGACATATCGCCGCAGGATCGGCGACACGTAAGCATCGACCACCGTGGTGTCGCCGCGCCCGACGAACTTCATCAGCGGGCTGACCACATGCGAAACGGAGACCTGCGTGAAGCCGATATCGCGGGCGATTTTGCCAACCGCGGCTTCGTGATCGTGATAGCGATAGCCATGCATGAAACAGACCGCGACCGAGCGGATACCGTCATCGAACGCAGCCTGCAGCGACTGCCGCGCCGCCGCTTCGTCTAGCGGCGTCAGCACATCGCCTTCCGCCGACATGCGCTCGTCGATTTCGATGACGGATTCATAGAGCAGTTCGGGCAGTTCGATCCGACGGGCGAAGATGTTCGGCCGGTTCTGATAGCCGATCCGCAACTGATCGGCGAAACCCGTGGTGATCGCCAGCAGGGTACGCTCGCCCTTGCGTTCCAGCAACGCGTTGGTGGCCACGGTCGTACCCATTTTAACCGCCTCGACCAGTCCCTCGGGCAGCGGGTCATCGCCGTCAACGCCCAGCGTTTCGCGAATGCCCTGCAGGGCGGCATCTTTATAGCGTTCCGGGTTTTCCGACAGGAGTTTATGGGTTGTCAGCTTGCCGCCGGGTGCCCGGATCACGAAGTCGGTAAACGTCCCGCCCCGATCAATCCAGAACTGCCATTTTTCGGTCGATACATTCCCGTCGGCCACGATGTGGTGTCTCCCTGTCTTTTCAAACCCGCCCGAAATACCCCGGGCGCGTCCGCTACATTTTCAGCAGTTTTTCCGCATTCGCATGCAGCACTTTTTTCTTGTCGCTGGGGCTGAGCGAGATGCTTTCCATCCAGTCCGTGCCCTGCATATTCGGCGCGAACGGATAGTCGATCGAGAACATGATCCGGTCGATCCCCATTTCCATCATCGAACACACCATGGCGGGATCGGAAAAGTTGCCGGATGTCGTGATGTGGAAGTGATTACAGAATTTTTCCCGGAACGGATAGTCGTTGTCCCGCGCCAGCGCATCGCTAATCCGCCACAGAAGGAACGGCAGGCCTTCGCCAAGGTGGCCGAGCACAATCTGCAGCTTGGGATATTCTTCGAACACTTCGCTGAGCACCATGCGGATACCGGCGGTCGCGGTTTCCACGGTAAAGCCCCAGGCCGCGGTCAGCAGCGAGGGATATTTCGGCAGGTAATCCTTGTAATAGGCTTTCACCACGTCCTGATGCGGAACTGCCGGGTGCAGATAGATCGGCACGTCCAGCGCCTCGGCCCGGGCGAAGATCGGCCAGAACTGTTTCTGGTCGATGAACTCGCCATTGGTCAGGCCGTGGATCATGCCGCCCTTGAAGCCGTAATCCTTTACCGTGCGTTCCAGTTCGTCCGCGGCCGCTTCGGGCGCGGGCGAGGCGAGGGTGGCGAATCCGGCAAAGCGGTCGGGATGGCGCTGGCAGATTTCATGCAACCGGTCATTAGCGCCGATCGCCAGCCTAGTTGCCGTTTCCGCATCGAACCGCTGTACACCGGGCGCACCCTGCGACAAGACCTGTACATCAATCCCGGAGGCATCCATGTCCTTGATGCGCATATCGTACAGATCGTCCATCTTCGCGCGGATCGGCGTTCCCGTGAATCCGGACTTGTCGTCGTACAACGCCGCGATTTCCGGATCGAAGTAGTGTTCTTCGATCGCGATGATCCGATTACCGTTTTTGCTCGCCATGTCCCAGTTCCAATCCGTTTTTATTGCTCTGCGCCGGAATGTATCAACCGCAGCGTCATGTGTCAGCCTGAGCACCGCGAAAACTTCACGGATGCTGGCGATATTCAGCAGGATGGATGTGGAAACCGTCTCACGTGTTATAATAAATGGTAGTCGCGCGTCCCCATCAGACCGGGGCCTTCTTGTTGCCACATTTACGGTCGAGAAATCCGGTAAATCAGATAACGATGGCGAACTCGGGTCGGGTGGGCCCTAAAAGTAATAAATCATGGCTCTTCTCGGAAAAATCATAGGCGGTGCGGCGGGCTTTGCGGTGGGTGGCCCGCTGGGTGCGCTGGTGGGCGCCGCGGCAGGGCATGCGGTCGATCGCATGCGCGGCGGCGACGACGAGAACAGCGATGCAAAACGCCAGACTGCCTTCACCATCTCTGTCATCGCGCTCAGCGCCAAAATGGCGAAATCCGACGGACAGGTCACCCCGGATGAGGTCGAGGCGTTTCGCCAGATCCTTCATGTACCGGAAGAAGAACTTAAAAACGTCGGACGGGTCTTCGATGTTGCACGCAAGGACGCGCGCGGGTTCGAGCCATATGCTAAACAGGTCGCGAAAATGTTTGTCGACCGCCCCGCTGTGCTCGAAGAACTTCTCGACGCGTTGTTCCACATCGCCAAGGCCGACCGCATCATTCACCCGCAGGAAGAGGAATTCCTGCAGGAAGTCTCGAAGATCTTCGGTTTCGACGAGGCTAAATTCAATCGCATCCGGGCAGGCCATCTCGGCGCTGATGCGTCGGATCCGTACGCCATTCTGGGCGTTGCCCATGACGCGGATGACACGGCCGTGCGCGCTGCATGGCGCACACTGATCAAGGAAAACCATCCCGACAAACTGGTCGCCGAAGGTATGCCGCAGGACTTTATCGACATGGCGACGGCGAAGATGGCAACGATCAACGACGCCTGGACCAAGATTCAGAAGCAGCGCGGATTGAAGTAGCGCGCAACGCTAAACCGGTTGCAGGGCCCGGTGCGGCTGGTCGGGCAGTTCGACTGAGATCGCATCGCCGGGACCGATATCGCCTCCCGTCACGACAATGCCCATGACGCCCGACCGCAGAAACGGCTTCCCGTCGGCATTCTTGTCCGTCACCGCCTTGGTCAGGCCTTTCTGAAAACCGTCGATCTGGCCGCAGGGCGTCCGCAGTCCGGTGATTTCGATACAGCATTCACCGATCGTCAGACGGGCGCCGGTCGGCAGCGCCGGCAGGTCGATATCCTGCGTGGTGATATTTTCGCCGATTTGCCCCGGCCCGACCTCAAACCCCCTTTGGGCGAGATCGTCAAACAGTTCGGTCTGGATCAGATGAACCTGGCGCAGGTTCGGCACCGTAGGGTCCTTTTTCTGAAGATTAAGATGCTGCACTAACGCGCCGCTATGGGCATCGTCGGCGACGCCAAGCCTTGTGACCAGGGTGATGCTTTCCCGAACAGGCTTGGAAAAATCGTTCCGGGCGCCCTGGCTCACGGCAACAACGTTACCGGTCATGATAGGATACTCCTTCGGGTATTGAGGGCTAAACCGCGCTGCCGGTATTTTTGCGGGAATTTTGGTCACTGCGCAATTCCTCGTTTGACTTCCCAGACGGCTGCCCCGACTCTCCGCCGCAATGAAACATTTCCACATTGCCCTAATCGTCCTCGTCATGGCGGTCTGGGCGTCCAATATCGCCGCGGCGCGGATTGCCGCCGGGGAGATTCCAGGCTGGGCGCTGATCTCGCTACGAATGGCACTGATCGCGATCACGCTCGTGCCGTTCGTTGCGATCCCGCGCGGTCACATGTGGAAAATTTTCGGTCTGTCCGTGACCATGGGCACGCTACATTTCGGGCTGATGTTCGTGGCGCTGGAACATATCCATGTCGGTACGGCGGCCCTGATTATTCAGACATCGGTGCCGTTTGCGCTGCTGCTCGCGCTTATATTCTTTCGCGAGAAATTCGGCTGGTACCGGGCGACCGGCATTCTTGTCAGTTTTATCGGCGTCGCCCTGGTGGTCGGCGAGCCGCGGCTTTCCGACAGCCTGTTTTATGCGTTCCTGGCCCTTGTATCGGCGCTGGCCTTCGGCGGTGCCAACCTGCAGCTTCGCGGGCTCGGCGACGTCAACGTGTTCGCGATCAATGGCTGGATGGCGGTCTTCGCCATTCCGCAGATGGCGCTGCTGTCCTATCTGTTTGAAACCGGCCAGATTGAAGCGATCAAAAATGCGAGTATGGAATCATGGATCGCTATCCTGCATATGGGCATTATCGTCAGCATTGTCGGACACGGCTTATGGTACCAGCTGGTCCCCAAATACCAAACCAACCAGACGATGCCGTTCACCCTGCTGATTCCCGTCTTCGGCGTCAGCTTCGGGATCGTTCTGCTCGGGGAAACACTGTCCTGGTATATTCTGGCAGGCGGACTGGTGACTATAGCGGGGGTCGCGATTATCGTTTTCCGGCGCACCCCCCAGGCAGCGGCACAGACAACCCCGCCGGATATAGCAGATTGAACACATGGACATCATCGACAGACTGTCCCCGAATTTCAGCGACCGCCCGACGGGCACAGTTATCGATCTGGTGGTCCTGCATTATACCGGCATGGTGTCGGGCACCGCGGCACTCGACCGGCTGTGTGACGCCGCCGCCAAGGTCAGCGCACACTATCTGATCGAAGAAGACGGCCGCGCCTACAGGCTGGTCGCCGAGAACAGACGCGCTTGGCATGCCGGGTTCAGCCATTGGGCCGGGGCAAACGACATCAACGACCGATCGATCGGTATCGAGATCGTCAATCCCGGCCATGAATTTGGATACCTCCCGTTTCCGGAGGTCCAGATGGTCACTGTCGAGACCTTGCTTGCAGAGATCATGATCCGCCACGGTATCTCGGCGGACCGCGTGGTCGGCCATTCCGACACCGCGCCGTCGCGCAAGCAGGATCCCGGTGAACTGTTCGACTGGCAACGTCTGGCCGCCAAAGGTCTCTCCGTCTGGCCGGCGGATACACCGCCGCCCGTCAGACCTGCCGACGCCCCGAAATATCTCGCGGCGATCGGCTACGATCCTGCCGCCGACGCCGCCGACGTCGTCACCGCCTTCCAGCGCCGCTTCGTGCCGGATAACGTGACCGGCGCCCTCGACGACCGGACCCTTGAGATGATCGCCGCCGTTCACGCCATAAACGGTTGACGCTTATCGCCTTTCGACCGAGTGTGCGCGCGGTCCAGACGGTCGGATGGTCGCCTTTCGGCAATGGGGAAACCCGTCGGGGGGAGGAAAGTCCGGGCTCCATGGAAACGCGGTGCCGGTTAACGGCCGGCGGGGGCAACCCCAGGGAAAGTGCCACAGAGAGCAGACCGCCGTATCCTCGGATACGGTAAGGGTGAAAGGGTGCGGTAAGAGCGCACCGCATCGTCGGTAACGGCGATGGCAGGGTAAACCCCACTGGGAGCAAGACCGAATAGGGGCGGCACGCGAACGCAAGTTCGCAAGCGGGTTTCCGCGCTGCTGCCCGGGTAGGTCGCAACGAGGCGTTCGGCAACGGACGCCCCAGATGAATGGCCATCTCCCGCCCAGGCTTCGGTCCGGGCGGGGACAGAACCCGGCTTACAGACCGTCTGGACCAGATCTTTCCCCGCATGCGCCGCGGACGATCCTGCTCCGCCTCAGAGGGTGACCCGCCCCAAAGAGAACATAATAAGAACATAGTGCTGCCACAATTAGCACCTAAACAATCCTTGCAGCCGCCCCGGGATCAATTTCGTTCCGTTCGAAAGCGCCTGCAGGGACATGAACGAATGCTTCTAAACGCCCGTTCTTAACTGGTTCTTTACTATTGATGGCATTGACTCCCATAAAAACCCATGATATCCCATCATGTCCCAAATTCGTTATGGGGACGGGTTTTTGTGCCGGTTCGCCGGCGACTGCAGACAGGAAAGTCGGATCGTCCCGTGGCGTCGTTTATTTCGACATACGAGAACAAGGTTGACAGGAAGGGCCGTGTATCGGTTCCGGCGGCCTATCGTTCTGCGCTGGGAAACGAGACATATCAAGGGGTTATCGCCTATCCATCCCTGACGGACCCGGCCATCGAAGGCTTCGGCCGCGGTACCCTCGACCAGCTCATCCAGCGGCGTTTCGATCAGTCCTTGGACGGCGGAGATTTCACCCAGACCCTGGTCGGCAAGTCGGAAGACGGCCTCGTCGAGACCATCATGGCGCTCTCCAACGATCTCCCGTTCGACGGCGAAGGCCGAATCATCCTGCCCGCGCGCCTTGTCGAACATGCCGGCATCACCGACCGCGCCACCTTTGTCGGCCGCGGCACGCGGTTCCAGATATGGGCGCCGGACGCCTATGAAAAACACCAGGCCGCCGAGGTCGCTGCCCTGCGCGCCCGGTTGAACGGAGGCGCCTCATGAGCCCCTCCCGCGCCGCCTTCGGGCACGAGCCCGTGATGATCGACGAAGTTATCGCGACGCTGCAACCGCGCGATGGCGGGCAGTATGTCGACGGCACCTTTGGCGCGGGTGGATATTCCGCCGCGATCCTCGACGCCGCGGATTGCAGCGTGTGGGCGATAGATCGCGATCCGGAAGCCGTCGCAAATGCAGCAGACCTGATCGATAAATATGCCGGGCGCTTGACCGTCATCAAAGGCCGGTTCGGCGATATGGCCAATATTCTTGCGCGCCATGGTGTCGATGCCGTCGACGGTATCGCCCTGGATCTCGGCGTCTCCTCCATGCAGATCGACGATGCCGCCCGCGGCTTCAGTTTTCGTAATGACGGCCCGCTCGACATGCGCCAGGGCAAGGACGGCCTGTCGGCAACCGATCTGGTCAACGATGCCGAGGAAAGCGTCCTCGCCGACATCATTTTCAAATACGGCGAAGAACGTCAGGCGCGCCGCATCGCCCGCGCCATTGTTCGCGCCCGTGCAGATGCGCCGATCACGCGCACCGGCCAGCTTGCCGAAATCGTCCGAAATACCTACCGGGGCGGCCATGCGTCCAAAACGGACCCTGCAACCCGCACATTTCAGGCCATCCGGATCCAGGTTAACGAAGAGCTCGACGAGCTGGAACACGGCCTCGATGGCGCAGAAATCGTTCTCGCCCCCGGCGGCCGGCTCGCCATCGTCGCGTTCCATTCGCTCGAAGACCGCATCGTAAAGGAATTTCTCCGCACCCGCGCAGGCGACATGCCAACCGTGTCCCGCCACCTGCCGGCGGCCGCGACATCGGATACCGAACCGACCTTCCGGTTGATCCGCCGCGGTGCACAAAAACCGTCTGACGCGGAAACGCGCCGGAATCCAAGGTCCCGTTCCGCCCGGTTGCGGGTTTCCGAACGTACGTCAGCACCGTCAATGCAGGGAGGCTGAGCCATGCGACAATCCACCCTGCTCTGGACCGTTCTCGGGATTGCAGTGGTGATCGGCCTGTTTGTTGTGAAGCACCGCGTGCAGGATCTCGAAGACCAGCTTCATGCCCTTAACGCCGAAATTATTACCGACCGCGATGCCATTCAGGTCATGCAGGCGGAGTGGAGCTATCTGAACCAGCCGGCGCGTCTCGAGGCGTTGAGCAAACGCCTGCTCGGGATGGAAGCGCCGCTGGCAGATCAGACGGTGTCGATGCAGGAACTTTTGCGCATCGCCGACCCGGACTCGGCAGTCGAGCCGCCGGCAACCGAGGTCGCGAAAAAGAAAACACCGGCGCCGGCACGCCCCAAGGCGCGCCCTGCCGTACGTCAGATCAAAAGTCCGGCGCAAAACCCCGCCCCACCGATTACCAAGGGCGATGACTGGCTCACGCCCATTCTCGCCAAGCTGAAGAAATCGCAATGATCGGCAAGCGGCAGAGCCCACCGGAAAAAATTCGTATCGAAGGCGATCGCAAGACCGCTATCGAAACCGGCCGCAACCGATTGATGGTGGCAGGCGCCCTGTTTACCGCCGCATTCGTCGTGATCGGTATTCGTGTGGTCGACGTTTCGGTGTTTTCCGACAATGCCGAGCCCCGCTATACGCGCAGCATCACGAAAGACGAAAAGAACACCGGGCGCGCTGATATCGTGGACCGCAACGGTATTCTGATGGCCACCAGCCTGAATACGGCATCACTCTTCGCAAATCCGCGCCTTGTCCTCGATCCCGAACAGGCGGCTCTCCGGCTGTCGACGG